>Ga0307503_10000042_pt1 | contig 97144 bp, 92 predicted proteins | sample 17_S_MG_FD_194514 | JGI IMG/M metagenome (GOLD analysis project Ga0307503, IMG submission 194514) | Soil microbial communities from Populus trichocarpa stands in riparian zone in the Pacific Northwest, United States - 17_S | ecosystem: Environmental > Terrestrial > Soil > Riparian zone > Trees... | reverse complement strand
TGATTCTCGCGGCGGCCATCGGCGCCGTCGCCATCCCCACCGCCGCCAATGCGCAATATGGCCGCGGCGGCTACGGCTACGGCTCTGGCTACAATAATCGCGAGGTCCGCCAGGAGCAGCGCGAATGCCGGCGTGAGCTGCGGCGGGCCGACAGCCGCCGCGAATATCGCCGCGAGCTGCGCGAGTGCCGGCGCGAAATCGCCGCGGCGCGGCGCGGCTATCGCGACCGCGACTACCGGCGCTATCGCTACGGCAACCGCTGGTAACCTCCAAGGGGCGGAGCCGTGCTCCGCCCCTTTTTGGGTCGCCGCGCCCGATCGGAGAGTCGATAGCGGTTGACTCGGCCTGCTTTTGAGGCGGATCATCCCTCCTTCGGCAAAGCCAAGGGGGAATGCTCATGGCCGGCTCATCGCTTTTCGGCAATCTCGCGCGTGCGGCCAAGCTGCTCGCGCTGCTGCTCTTCCTGTTGCCCTTCGTGGCGGTGTCCTGCTCGCCGCAGGCCCTGCTCGAGGCGACCCGCGGCCCCGGCGCGCCGGCGATGCCGGAGGCCTCGTCGCTGCCCGGCGGCGGGCGCAATTGCACCCTTATCACCGCCAGTGGCCTCCAGCTCGCCATCGGCAATGCGACCGCGAGCCGCGACTGCGCCGAGCTCATGGGTGGCGGCAATATGATGCCGGAAGGCAGCGCCTCGACGAACAACGGTCCCTTTTCCAACATGGATTATTTCGTGATCGGCGCGGCCGCGCTCATTCTGCTCTCCCTGCTGGCGACCTTCCTGCTGGGCGCGCGAGGATTCCTGGTCGCGGCCGGCGGCTGCCTGGTCGCGGCGTTGCTGCTTGCCTACGACATCTTCATGCGCATCCCCAACGAGGTCCGCGCCGGTCCCCGGGGCCAGGGCGGCGGCGACGGACCCAGTCCGGAGCAGCTCGCCCAGATCGTCCATATCAGGCCGGAGATCGGTTTCTGGCTGACCCTCGTCGCGCTGGCGGCGGCGATCGCGCTCAGCGTCATGGCGGCCGGAAAAGTAAAAGCGACGGTGCCGCCACCCGCGGTCTGACCCGCGGGCTTGCCGCGACCACGCCTCCTGTGTATTAGTTTTCTAACACACAGGAGGCCGCGTTGCTGACCGCTCTCGCCCTTGCCGCCGCCGCGCCCGCCGCGGGGCCGGTGGTCGCACTGCCCGAAGCTCCGGCCCTGACCGAGGCCGTCCGCGCCCGCGACGCCGAATTTTTCGAGCTCGCTTTCCTGGGCTGCGATCCGGCGCGGCTGCGGACCATGCTCACGCCCGATTTCGAATTCTATCACGACCGCGACGGCGTCGTCGCCCGCGACGCCGAGGCCTTCGTCGCCGATTACGACCGCTCCTGCCATGAGCGGCAGCAGCCAAATGCCTGGCGCTCGCGCCGCGAGCTGGTCGCGGCCAGTCTCAACGTCCATCCCGTGCCCGGCTTTGGAGCGATCGAGGATGGCGAGCACCTGTTCTACGAGCGGCAGGGCGACGGCCCCGAGCAGCTCGTCGGCCGCGCCCGATTCACCCAGCTCTGGGCGCTGACCGCGGACGGCTGGCGGCTCGCCCGCGTCTTCAGTTACGCTCACGCCGCGGCGGGCGCGAGCGCGGATTAGGCGGCCAGCATCGCCTCGGCTTTGGCGAGGGCGACTGGGTCGTCGACGTCGAGCCAGTCGAGGCCGGTGACGTCGAGCGTCTGCGCCTCGCCCCGGTCCGCGAGCCGCTGGACGCCCTCCGACAGGCTGCCGCCGCCCGCGCCGATCGCCGCGGCCAGCGCCGGCGTCGCGCGGAACAGGCCGGTATCGACGGCGTCGAAGCGAGCGAGCGTCTTGCCGATTCTGACGATCGCGCCGTCCGCTTTGGTTTCGACCTTGGTCGCGTCGTCCATGTCGAGCAGCGGAGCGGCGAGGTTCCGGTCCACCGCCAGGGTCAGCGGTGCGGGGGGCGCCGCGATCAGGGCGCTCATGATGGCCGGATCGAACAGATGATCGGCCATGGTCAGCAGATAGTCGCCCTGAATCCGGCGAGCGCCGGCGAGCACCGAATGGCCGTTCGGCAAATCCCAGTCGGCGACGCGAACGACCTCGATCGGCCAATCGGTCAAAGTGGCGAGGAAAGCTTCGACCCGCGCCCCCTCATGGCCGGTGACCACGGTGAAAGCGCCCGCCCCGCCCGCCGCCGCCGCGCGAATCACGCGCTCGATCAGCGGCATTCCGGCGACCGGGGTCAGCGGCTTGGAGGGCGAGACGCCGCGCAGCCGGCTGCCATGGCCGGCGGCGATGATCAGGCAGTTCACTCGGCCGCCAGCGCCTCGCCGGCGATGAACTCGTCGGTCAGCTGGGCGGCGACGTCGTCGCTGAACTGCTGCGGCGGATGCTTGCAGAAGAAAGAGCTGGGGCCGACCAGGACGCCGCCCACGCCGCGGTCCAGCGCCACCTTGCAGCAGCGGATCGCGTCGACCACCACCGCCGCGCTGTTCGGGCTGTCCTCGACCGACAGGCGAAGCTCGAGGTTCATCGGCACGTCGCCGAAGAGGCCGCCTTCCATCCTCAGGAAGCACAATTTGTTGTCGTTGAGCCAGGGGATGTAGTCGCTCGGCCCGATATGGATGTCGTCGGCGCCGAGCGGCTCGGCCTGGGTCGACTGCACCGCCTCCGTCTTCGATTCCTTCTTGGAGGCGAGCCGGCCGCGGTCGAGCATGTTCATGAAATCGGTATTGCCGCCGGTGTTGAGCTGGTAGGTGCGGCTGTAGCTGACGCCGCGCGCCCGAAACAGGCTCGAAAGGACGCGATGGACGATCGTGGCTCCCAATTGCGCTTTGATGTCGTCGCCGATGATCGGGATGTTCTTCTCGCGGAAGCGCCGCTCCCACTGAGGATTGCTGGCGATGAACACCGGCATGCAATTGACCACGGCGACGCCCGCCTTCAGCGCGCATTCCATGTAGAAGCGGGTGGCCTCCTCCGAGCCTACCGGCAGGAAATTGACCAGCACCTCGGCGCCGGTTTCCTTGAGCATCGCGACGATATCCGCCTCGCTCGCCTCGGGCGCGTCGGAACGGATGAAACCGCGCTCGCCATGGTCCGCCATATGCGGCGCCATGCCGTCCAGCACCCGGCCCATTCGGACCGCGACGCCGGTGACCGGAATCTCCTTCTGGAACACGGTCGTGCAATTGGGGGCGGCGAAGATCGCCTCGCCCAGATCCTTGCCGACCTTGCGCGCATCGGTGTCGATCGCGAGCACGAACTCGATGTCGGACAGCCTATAGCCGCCGATCCGCTCGTGCATCAGACCCGCGGGCGATCTGCCGCCGGCATAGAAATAACGGCCCTGAACAAGCGAGCTCGCGCAATTGCCGACCCCGACCAGTGCCACCTTGATCCTGTTCATGATTCTCCGGTTTTTCTGCTGGGCGCCCGGCGCCCGGTTTTCGCAATATGCTCGTCACAATCCCGTAAGGAAGTCAAGAAACTATGCCGCCCGTCGGAAGGGGCGGGAACGCGGCAGCAACGTCGTCAGCACATAGAGAATCCACAAGGTGCCCACGCCCGCATAGATGGACAAAGCGGTCCGCTCGAGCCCGGTCAGGATCAGCACCATGAACAGGAAGGCGAAGCAATCGCGCCCGGTCAGCGTCTGCACGGCCCAGTAAATGAGGTCGACGGGGCCGCGGATTCGCGTGCCCGAGCGCTTGAGCAGATCGAAACCGAGCGGGCCGCCGCCGGCGCGGGTGCGCCAGGCGATGAGGACGCCGCCGAGGATGGAAAGCGTCACCGCCCAACCGCCGATCCAGCCGATCGCGTCATGGTCGCGCAGCGCCAGGTTCACGGTCAGCGCGAAAACGAAGAGCAGGTTGGTCGCGATATCGACGACCGAGTCGAGGGTCGCGCCGGATGCCGAGGCGCGGAAGGTCGCGCGCGCCATCTCGCCATCGACTCCGTCGATGACCGAGGCCGCATGGAATAGGAGCCCGCCGGCGAGGAGCCCAACATGGCCGCCGGCCAGAAGGACGGCGAACATGATCGTCGCGAGCATTGCGTTGAAGATGGTCACATGGATCGGGCGCAAGGCGGGGATGGCGAGCAGGGCGTAAGTGATGCGCTGCGAGATCGGGCGGTTGAGCCAGCGCGACACCAGCCCGTCGCTCGGCTTGCCCGTGGCCCGCACGATTTCCCAGGCCGTGGGCAGGACGGGCGGCGGCCCTTCGTCGCGCGCGACCGTCACCGGAGCGGCGCCGCGCAGCCGATCAATATCCGCGATCGTCGCGGGCGCCAGCGGCGCGCCGTCGCCAATGGCCAGGCGGATCGCGCTTGCGCCCGAATCGGCGAGCGCCCTGACCGCGCGCGCGGCCGCGGCGACTCCGGCGATCCGGCGGTCCGCCGCGGCCGCGGAAGCGAAAGCAGCCACGGCCACCCCGGATTTTTCGCTTCCCAACATGCGGGTCCTTACGCAAGAGACGGTCAGACCCTTGTCATTGTTCAGAAAGGAGGCCGGATCATGGCAACGGCGAACGCCGCCGAAATTCGGCCCCAGGCCCGCCCGCGCGAGCTGCAGGATCCGCTCAATTTTTATCTCTACCATCCGCTCGCGGCCCGGCTGGCGCGGCTGCTGCGGCCGACCGGCATCTCGCCCAACATGGTTTCGGTGATGAGCCTGGTCGCGCTGATCGCCGCCGCCCTGGCCTTCACGGGCCTCGCCTGGCCAGCCAATGCGCTGACCGGCTTCGCCTTCATGCTCGCCTGGCACGTCATCGACGGCGCCGACGGCGACCTCGCCCGGATGACCGGCCGGGCCTCGGTCACGGGCGAGCTGGTCGACGGCGTCTGCGACTATGCCGGCAACGTCATCCTCTATTTCGCCTTCGTCTTCATGCTCGACGACTGGATCGGCGCCTGGGCCTGGATCCTGGCGGTGGTGGCGGGCGTCAGCCATGTCGTGCAGACCAACCATGCCGAAACCCAGCGCCGCCTCTATCTGTGGCGGGCTTATGGCGTGCCCTGGCTCAGGTCCGCCAAGGCCTCGGGGGACGCCGTGTTCCGCAAGGAGACCTGGTTCACCCGCTATTTCGGCTTCTGGGCGGTCGGCTATGTCTGGCTCTCCAACCGGATGACGCCGAGCGCGAACCCGATCGACGCGGCCCTGGCAAAGGCCGAGGACGACCCGCGGGAAACCGGGCGCATCCGCCAGCTGGTCCGCGACGCCTTCGCCCCCGGCCTGGTCCTGACCAAGTTGCTCGGCGCCAACCCCAAGACCTTCCTGATGGGCGCCAGCATGCTCGCGGGCAGCCCGCTTTATTATTTCCTGGCGATGATCTTCGGCGTCAATCTCATCCTGCTGGTGTCGATCCTATATCACCGCAAGGTCGCCGCGCGGCTCGCCGCCGCGCTCGGCCGCTGAGCGCCGCTTAGTCGTCCTCGTCCTCGTAGCCCACCAGGTTCAGCTCGCGCGCCTTGATCTGGCGGGTCATGCACCAATGCTTGAGCGCATCCTCGCGGCCATGGGTGATCCAGACCTCGCGGGGGCCAAGCTCCTGGATGGTGGCGGTGAGCTCGTCCCAATCGGCATGGTCGGAGACGATCAGCGGCATCTCGACGAGCCGCTGGCGAGCGCGCTGGCGGACCCGCATCCAGCCCGATGCCATGGCGGTGATCGGATCGGGCAGGCGCCGCGACCAGCGGTCGTTGAGGGCGCCGGGCGGGGCGATGACGATCCTGCCCTTGAGCTCCTCCTTCGGGATGCCGGTGGCCGGGCGCAAATCGCCCAGCTTGACGCCGAAGCCGGCATAGAGGTCGCACAATTTCTGCAGCGCGCCGTGGATGTAGATCGGGTCATGATGGCCGCGGCACCTTAGCTCCATGATCAGCCGCTGCGCCTTGCCGAGGGCATAGGCGCCGACCAGGATGCAGCGCTCCGGATTGTCGTGCAGGCGCCGGAGCAGCCGGTCGACCTCGCCGGCCGTGGCGGGATGACGGAAGACGGGCAGGCCGAAGGTCGCCTCGGTGATGAAGATGTCGCAGGGCACCGGCTCAAAGGGCGCGCAGGTCGGGTCTGGGCGCCTTTTATAATCGCCCGAGACGACGATCTTCTCGCCGGCATGTTCGAGCACGATCTGGGCCGAGCCGAGCACATGGCCGGCGGGCACGAAGCTGACGTCGACCTCGCCGAGCCGGATCGATTCGCCATAAGCGATGGGCTCGCCTTGCTGCGGCCCGTAGCGGCATTCCATGATCGCCAGCGTCTCCGGCGTCGCCCAGACCTTTTCGTGGCCGCCGCGGGCATGGTCGGCATGGCCGTGGGTGACGAGCGCGCGGGCCTTGGGCTGCGACGGATCGATCCACGCGTCGGCGGGCCCGACGTAAATGCCTTCGGGGAAAGGCTTCACCCAGGAACCGAGACGCGCCATGGGGACTATATGGCGTCGATGCCCCCTGGTTCCCAGACTCTTCCCGCCGAGATCGAGGCCTGGTTCGCCCAAAAGGGCTGGGCGCCGCGCCGGCACCAGCTCGAAATGCTCGCTGCGGCGCGGGCGGGGCGAAGCGCCTTGCTGGTGGCGCCGACCGGGGCGGGCAAGACGCTGGCGGGCTTCCTGCCGACTTTGGCAGAGCTGGTCGAGGCGCCGGACGAAGGCCTCCATACGCTCTACATCTCGCCGCTCAAGGCGCTCGCCGTCGACGTCCAGCGCAATCTGCTGACCCCGGTCGCCGAGATGGACCTGCCCATCCGCGTCGAGACCAGGACCGGCGACACTCCCTCCGACCGCAAGGCGCGCCAGCGCGTGCGGCCGCCGCACATATTGTTGACTACCCCCGAATCGCTCAGCCTGCTGCTCAGCCACGAGGACAGTCTGCTGCTGTTCCAGGGCCTGCGTACCGTCGTCGTCGACGAAATCCACGCCTTCGCCACCGGCAAGCGCGGCGACCTGCTCGCTTTGTCGCTCGCGCGACTGCAGGCGATTGCGTCCGGGCTGCGCCGCGTCGGCCTGTCCGCCACCGTTGCCGACCCCGAGGCCTATCAGGGCTGGCTCGCCCCGCATGGCGACGTCGATATGGTGGATATCGTGCAGGGCGATCCGGGCGCCGAGGCCGAGATCTCGATCATGCTGCCGGAAGACGAGAAAATCCCCTGGTCCGGCCATAGCGGGCGCTGGGCGGCGGCGAACGTGATGCGCGAGATCGAGCGGCACAAGACGACGCTCGTCTTCTGCAACACGCGCAGCCTCGCCGAATTGATCTTCCAGGACCTGTGGACGGTGAATGACGACAATCTGCCGATCGGCATCCATCACGGCTCGCTGTCGATCGAGGCGCGGCGCAAGGTCGAGGCTGCGGTGGCATCCGGGCGGCTGCGCGCTTTGGTCTGCACCGCGAGCCTCGATCTCGGCGTCGACTGGGGCGACGTCGACCTCGTCGTCCAGATGGGCGCGCCCAAGGGCTCGTCGCGGCTGCTCCAGCGCATCGGCCGCGCCAATCACCGGCTCGACGAGCCTTCGGAAGCAATACTCGTCCCCGGCAACCGCTTCGAATATCTCGAGGCCCGCGCCGCGCTGGACGCGATCGGCGAGGGCGAGCTCGACCCCGAAATCTTCCGTCCCGGCGCCCTCGACGTGCTCGCCCAGCACCTCATGGCCGCGGCCTGCGCCGCACCTTTCCGCGAGGAGGAGATGCTCGCCGAAATCCGCGGCGCCGCGCCTTATGCCGGCCTCACCGAAGACCTTTTCCGCCAGGTCCTCGCCTTCATCGAGAGCGGCGGCTATTCGCTGCGCGCCTACGACAAGTTCAAGCGGCTGACCCGGGGACCGGACGGGACCTGGCGCGTCTCCCACCCGCGCTTCATCCAGCAGCACCGGATGAACGCCGGCATCATCGTCGACGTGCCCCTCTACGACGTCCGCTTCCGCGGCGGGCGCAAGCTCGGCACGGTCGAGGACAATTTCGCAGCCACCCTGTCGCCCGGCGACACCTTTTTCTTCGCCGGCCTGGTGCTCGAGGTCGAGAAGATCGACGGCATGGACCTGATCGTGCGCGCCTCCTCCAGATCGGCGCGCATTCCGACCTATCTGGGCGCGCGCATGGCGATGTCGACCAACCTCGCCGAGCGCGTCCGCATCTTCCTCCACGACCGCGATCAATGGCCGCGCTTCCCCGACGACGTCCGCGACTGGCTGGGCGTGCAGGCCTTCCGCTCGAAGCTGCCGGCGCCGGACGAGCTGCTCGTCGAGACCTTCCCACACGAGCATCGCCACTACATGGTCGCCTACAGCTTCGAAGGCTGGAACGCGCACCAGTCGCTGGGCATGCTGATCACCCGGCGGATGGAAAGCGCGGGGCTCAGGCCATTGGGCTTCGTCTCCAACGATTATGCGCTCGCCGTCTACGGGCTCGATCCGATCGACGATCCGGCCGCGCTCTTTTCGGCCGACATCCTCGAGGACGAGTTCGTCGACTGGGTGCAGAGCTCGAGCCTCTTGAAGCGCGCCTTCCGCGAGGTGGCGGTGATCGGCGGCCTGGTCGAGCGCCATCATCCCGGCAAGCGCAAGTCGGGCCGGCAGGTCAGCTTCTCGACCGACCTCATCTACGACGTGCTGCGCCGCTACGAGCCCGACCACCTTTTGCTGAAGGCGGCCTGGGCCGACGCCCGCGCCCGCATGACCGACGTCGGCCGATTGGCTTCACTGCTCGATCGCGCCGCCGGCACCATGGTCCATGTCGCGCTCGACCGGGTCTCGCCGATGGCGGTGCCGGTCCTCGTCATCATCGGCCGCGAGCGCACCGCCACCGGCACGGTCGACGACAGCCTGCTGATCGAGGCCGAGAGCCTCGCCGAGATCGCGATGCGGGTGGATTGAGGCGAAGGGCCTAGCCGAAGAAGTCCGTATGCCCGCCGAGATCCGCGGGCGGCAAGCCGGCGATGCCGAAGACCTGATCCTCGCCTTCCTGATAGCCCGCGACGCCGTTGCCGTCGACGACGAGGAAGATCTTGCCCGCATGATCGCCCGCATCCGGCGCGAACAAGGCCGCCTGGCCGGCGCCGAGTCCGCCGAGCGCGGCGCTGAGATCGTCATCGAAGCTCGCGTCGGAAAGGCTCCCGCTCGTCACCGACGCGGCCATGCTCAGCGGCAGGTCGATATTGTCGGCGTCAGCCTCGGAATCGGCCACCAGGCTGTAATTCTCGATCAGCACGCGCCGTTCGACCCAGCCGCCGCAAAAGCCATCGGTCGGGTCCCGCGCCGGCGGCGGATCGTAGACGAGCGGCACGAAGATCACGTTCCCGGAGGACGCATTGAATGCCTTGTCCCCGGCGGGCGGAGCCGTTCCCCCCTGCGCGCTTTGCAGGCGATCGGCGCCGGCAGCCGCATGGCTCGCGGAAAGCGCCGCGATCTCTGCGCTGGCCGGGGCCCGATGTGTCGCCTGATCGGCGGCGATGGAAGCGCGGATGCTGCCGAGCACGTCGGCGTTATCGGCGCTGCGCTGGAAGTGGCCCGGGTCGGCGAGACGGACCGTGAAGTCGGCATTCAGGAGCGCCTCGCGAACCTGATCGACGTTCATGTCGGCAGTCCTGCCGAACAGCTTAAGCCAGAAAGTTCGCGCCACCCGAATCCGTCCCCAAAGCGTCGTTGTCGGCAGAGCGGTAACATAAGGCGCGAAAGTCGTCCACACCCGATGCGATGCCGTTAACCCCTTGAGCTACCGCCCCTGTTTCTGCCATGGCCGGCACATGGACGTGACCGTCGAGATCAATTGCGAGGCCTGCGGAAGCGCCAATTACAGTCTGGCGGCCGGCCCAACCGACGAGGCGCCGATCCTGTGCAACGATTGCGGCGCCGACCAGGGCTCGTTCGGCGAGCTCAAGGCGGCGATGGCGGAACGGGTGCGCGACCAGTCGGCCGAGGCCCTGCGCAGCAAGCTCGAGACCCTGCGCGGGACGGCGCCGGCCGCGTGATCCATTGACGAAGGCCGCCGCGCGGCGTCAAAGCACCTGCATGCGCATCCTCATCCTCCCCGCTCTGGCGATCCTGCTCGCCATCCCCGCTTCGGCCCAGCAGCAGCGGGTGAGCGGCGCCGACCGCCGCGCGCACGAGCGCATGCTGGTCCTCGATACCCATCTCGATATCCCGGCCCGCTTCGACGACGGCCGCTGGGATTTCGCGCAGGCGCATCGCTACGCGGAGGACGGCAGCCAAGTCGATCTGCCGCGGATGAGGGCGGGCGGCCTCGATGGCGGCTTCTTCGTCATTTACACGCGGCAGGGCGAGCTGACACCGGCCGGCTATGCCGAGGCGCGCGACGCGGCCCTGGTCCGCGCCGCAGCGATCCGGCGGGTGATCGGCGAGAATCGCGCCTTTATGGGGCTCGCGCTCACCGCCGACGATGCCGAGCGGCTGCACCGCGCCGGGCGGCGCATCGCGTTCATCTCGATGGAGAATGGCTGGCCGCTCGGCGAGGATCTCAGCCTTCTGCGCACCTTCCACCGGCTCGGCCTGCGCATGGCCGGCCCGGTCCACAGCCGCACCAACCAGCTCGCCGATTCGGCGACCGGCGACGCGCGCTGGAACGGCCTGAGCCCGCTCGGCCGGCAATGGGTCGCCGAGATGAACCGGCTCGGCATCATCATCGACGCCAGCCACAGCTCGGATGCGACCTTCGATGACATGCTCAGGCTTAGCCGGGTCCCGATCGTCCTTTCCCATTCGGGGCCCAAGGCGATCTTCGAGCATCGCCGCAACCTCGACGACGCCAGGATGCGCCGGCTCGCCGAGGCCGGCGGCGTCATGTTCATGAACTCCATCTTCCTCGTCCAGCATGACGGCTCGCCCGAGCGCGACGCGATCAACGAGCGCCGCGAACGCTGGGCCGAGCTCAACGCGGCGGAGCGCCGGCAATTGGTCGCGGATACCGCCGCGCTGAACGCGCTCAGGCCCTATACGACCGCCGATTTCGATCTCTACATGCGAGCCTTGCTGCACGCGGTCCGGGTGATGGGGGTCGATCATGTCGGGCTCGGCGCCGATTGGGACGGCGGCGGCGGCGTCATCGGCATGGAGGACATCGCCGCTTTGCCGCGGATCACCGCGCGGCTGCGGCGCGAGGGCTATGGCGACGCCGACATCGCCAAGATCATGGGCGGCAATCTGCTCCGCGTGATGCGCCAGGTTCAGGCCGGGGCTTCGGCGCCATAGATGGACCGCATCCGCAACCAGCCCGATCTGGTCAGGCCGGCGCCCCTGTTGGGCGATACAAGCGGACCGGACTGGGCGGGGACGGCGTTCGGGCCGGTCGCAAGCTGGCCGCAATCGCTGCGGACCGCAGCCTCCATGGTGCTCGGCGCGACGACGCCGATGTTCATCGGCTGGGGCCCCGATTTCCTGATGCTCTACAATGACGCTTATGCCGAGATCCTCGGCGATCGCGGCCCGGCTTTGGGCAAGCCCGCGCGCGAGGTCTGGACCGACATCTGGGAGCGGATTCGGCCCAATGCCGAGCGCGCGCTCGCCGGCGAGACCCTGTTCTTCGAGGCCGATCCGCGCACGCTGAGACGCGGCGGGCGCGAGGAACAGGTCTGGCTGACCTTCGGCTACAACCCCGTGATCGGCGAGGACGGCGCGCCCGCGGGCGTCTTCGGCACGGTGATCGCGGTCGGCAACGCCAGCGCCGAGCAGCGCATCCGCGAGAGCGAGGAGCGTTTCCGGCTGATCGCCGATTCGGCGCCGGTGCCGATGTGGGTGACCAAGCTCGATCGCAAGAGGAGCTTCGTCAACCGCGCTTATGTCGATTTCATGGGGGTGACCTACGAGGACGCGGTCGATTATGACTGGCGCCACATCATCCATCCGGACGATCAGTCGCGTGTCGTCGCCGAGTCGATCGCCGGCGAGGCCTCGCTCGAAACCTTCGTGCTCGAGGCGCGCTTCCGCCGCGGCGACGGCGAATGGCGCTGGCTGCGCTCGATCTCGCAGCCGCGCCGGGGCCTCGACGGCGAGCATATCGGCTTCATTGGCGTCGCCCATGATATCACCGAGTGGAAGCTCGCCAACGAGCTGCTCGAAGGGCGGGTCGAGGAGCGCACCGCCGATCTTCGCGCCGCTTTAGACCGGCTCCAGGCCGAGGTCGGCGAGCGCGAGCGCGCCGAGGAGGCGCTGCGCCAGGCCCAGAAGATGGAGGCGGTCGGCCAGCTCACCGGCGGCATCGCCCACGATTTCAACAACCTCCTCACTCCGGTCATCGGCGGGCTCGAGATCATCAGCCGCTCGCTCGAGGAGCCGCGGCTGAAGCGGATCGCCGAGGCCGCGCTCGAATCGGGCCGCCGCGGCGCCAAGCTGACCTCGCAATTGCTCGCTTTCTCGCGAATCCAGCGCATCCGCATGGTGCCCGTCCGGGTCAACAAGGTCATCGACACGATGCGGCTGATGCTCAAGCACAGCATCGGCAGCGCGATCACCATCCGCACCGAGCTCGACCCGGAGGCGGACCGCGCCTTGTGCGACGAGAACCAGCTCGAAAACGCGATCCTCAACCTCGCCATCAACGCCCGCGATGCCATGCCGGACGGCGGCATCCTCACCATTTCGACCGGCGTCGCCAGCGAGCCGGACGGGCTCGACCTGGCGGCGGGCGACTATGTCTGCATCGCCGTCGCCGACACCGGCCAGGGCATGACCGCCGAGGTCGCGGCGCGCGCCACCGAGCCCTTCTTCTCGACCAAGCCGCTCGGCAAGGGCACCGGCCTCGGCCTCGCCCAGGTCTATGGCATCGTCCGCCAGGCGGGCGGGACGATGCGGATCGAAAGCCGCGAGGGCGAGGGCACGATCGTCCGCTTGCTGCTGCCGCGGGCCAGCCTCGACGCGCTGGAGGAGGCGCCGGGCGAGGGCCGACCCGGCGCCGCCGGCGTCGCGCCCGGCGGCGGCGCCCGCATCTTCGTGGTCGACGACGACGAGGATGTCCGCGAATTCCTCGCCGACGCCTTGATCGGCCTCGGCCACCGGGTCTGGACTTTGGCCGACGGCGCGGCCACGCTGGCGGCGCTCGACGAAGGCGCGCCCGACCTCGTCCTGGTCGATTTCGCCATGCCGGGAATGAACGGCGCCGAGCTCGCCCGCGCGATCCGCGACCGCCTGCCAGGCCTGCCGATCGTCTTCGTCACCGGCTTCGCCGAAAGCGACCAGCTCGAAGGCGCGTGCGGCGCCGAGGTGCCGGTGCTGCGCAAGCCGTTCGGAATCGACGATCTGTCGGCGATGGTGGCGGGCCAGCTGACCCGGTCTTGAACCGGCGGAATCCGCTCCTAAATCATGGGCGCCGGAAGGCCTGAGTTCGGCTTCCGACATGTTTATCAGAGGGTTGGCCCGTCGCGGCAGCCCCAAACCAATGTTGCTCAATGGAGGACAATACACATGCGTGGTTATGACTTTTCGCCCTATCGCCGCTCAACCGTCGGCTTCGACCGCCTGTTCGACTTCCTCGAAAGCGCCGGCCGCGCCGAGCAGGACAATTATCCGCCCTTCGACATCGAGAAGCTCTCCGACGACACTTATCGCATCACGCTCGCCGTCGCCGGCTTCAAGCGCGAGGAGATCGAGATCGTCGCCCACCAGAACATGCTGACGATCAGCGGGCGGCGCGGCGAGGATCGCGGCCGGGACGGCAGCTTCCTGCACATGGGCATCGCCAACCGCTCGTTCGAGCGCCGCTTCGAGCTCGCCGATTTCGTGTTCGTGACCGGCGCCGACCTCAAGGACGGCCTGCTCTCGATCGAGCTCGCCCGCGAGATCCCCGAGACGATGAAGCCGCGCAAGATCGCGATCGGCGGCGACGCCCCGGCGACGATCGAGGCCGCGCCGGCCGCTGCGGGCGCCAAGGCCGCGCAGACGGCGGACGCCTGAATTCACCTGGGTCTGGCCTGACTCGTCACCCCGGACTTGATCCGGGGTCCACCTTCTTCCGAGGCTGTCCAAGAGAAGGTGGATGCCGGATCAGGTCCGGCATGACGAGGTGGCGGCACGCCTAAACGCCCGATGAACCGGCGCCGGATTCGTTCCGGCGCCGGCATTTTCGTCGCGGGATTCGTCCGGTTGGTGGGATAAAGCTGGCGGCTTCAGCCTTTGTTTAGGAATTGCGTCCCAGATTTCGACGCAAGCCGACAAAGGATGGAAAGCCCGTGAAAGTCTGGAACAAGCTGCAAAACCCGTTCGCCCTGGTCCTCCAGGGCTTCGTCGTGGGCGGCCTCCTGTTCTGGACCACGCAGGGCCAGGCCGGCGCGCCGGCCCCGGCTGCCCCCGCCGCCTCCACCCTTTCGGTCCCCGCCACCAACTGACGCCTTGAAAGCCGCCGCGCCGCCGCTTTATAGCGAGGCATGGTTCGCTTTTCGTTCTGCGGTCACGAGCTGATGGCGCTGCCCCAGGGCGCCTTGTTCTGGCCGGCGCGCCGGGCCCTGCTCGTCGCCGATCTCCATCTCGAAAAAGCGAGCTGGTTCGCCAAAGGCGGGCAGATGCTGCCCCCCTATGATTCGATCGCGACCCTGGCCGATCTGGCCGCGATCGTCGCGGCGGCCGCGCCCGCCGAGATCTGGTGCCTGGGCGACAGCTTCCACGACCGCCAGGGCTGCGACCGCCTGCCCGCCGACGCCCGCGCCCTGCTGACCGGGCTGACCGCGGCGACGCGCTGGACCTGGATCACCGGCAATCACGACGCCGGCTTCGTCGATCATTGCGGCGGCGCGATCGCCGAGGAGGCCGAGGTCGGCGGCCTGCTGCTGCGCCACGAGGCCGACCCGGCCGAAACGCGGCCCGAGCTCTCCGGCCATTTCCACCCCAAGCTCAGGATCAGCCATCGCGGCCGCCTCGTCTCGCGCCGCTGCTTCGTGGCGACCGAGAGGAAGCTCATCCTGCCGGCCTTCGGATCGCTCACCGGCGGCCTCGACGCCCACCACCCGGAGATCGTCAAGGCGGTCGGCGAAGGCGCCCAGGCGCTGGTGCCGGTTCAGGACAGGCTGCTGAGATTCCCGATCGCCGCTTAATGCGGACACCGCTTAATGGGGACAGTTATTATTTTCGGGCGCGAACCGCCGCGCCGCGCCGGGGCTGGCCGAAAATAGTAACTGTCCCCTTTTCAGGCCCTTTTCAGGCCGCCCGGAACGTCATCGCGACGCCGTTCATGCAATAGCGAAGGCCGGTCGGGCGCGGGCCGTCGTTGAAGACGTGGCCGAGATGGCCGCCGCAGCGCGCGCAGAGCACTTCGGTGCGGCTCATGAACGCGCTCGAATCACTGCGGGTGACGATGGCGCCGGGCAGCGGCCGGAAGAAGCTCGGCCAGCCGGTGCCGCTATCGAACTTGGTGGTCGAGGCGAACAGGCGGTTGCCGCAGCCGGCGCAGGCGAAGGTGCCGCGGCGATGCTCGCGATCGAGCGGGCTCGAGCCGGCGCGCTCGGTCGAGGCCTGGCGGAGCACGGCATATTGGCTCGCATTGAGGCGCTGGCGCCATTGGGCGTCGGTCAGCCGATAGGGGAAGCGGCCCGGAGCCGGATCGGCGTCGACCCGGCCGTGCATGGTCATGGCGATGCCCGTCACCGCGGCGGCGCCACCCAGGGCAAGAACTGCGCGTCTGTCGATGTTCATGGCGGGCATCATGCCCCGCCCGACCTTAACCGCGCGCGAACGAGCCCGCGCACCGCATTGCCGATATAGAAACCGGCGGCGAGGTCGGCCTCGACGAGGTCGCCCTCCTCGGACCGGCCCTCCTCGATCAGGCGGCCGCGCAGGACGCCGGGGAGCAGGCCGCGGGCGAGCGGCGGCGTCACCAGCCGGCCGCCGCGCTCGACGAACAGGCTGGTGAAACTCCCCTCCGTCAGGAAGCCCTCGGGATCGCGGAAAACGGTCTCGAACGTGCCCGCAGCCGCGCGCGCCTCGTCGTAGAAGGCGCGGTCGCTGGTCTTGTGGCGCAGGCGGAAATCGTCGGGCGCGACGGGCAAGGGCACAATTGTGACGTCGACCGGGGTGTCCGGCGCCGGCTCCAGCGGCCGCATCTCGATCGCCAGCGCGCCGCTCCGGGCGAGCACCAGCCGCACCCGGCTCGGCCCGGCGCGGAAGGTCGCGGCCTGGAGCTCGTTGCGCGCCTCGTGCCGGTCGAACGCGAAATCGAGCGCGTCGGCGCTCGCCTTGAGCCGCTCGAGGTGGCGGTCGAGATCGACGACGCCGTCCTGCGGGTCGAAGCGCATCGTCTCGATCAGGTCGAATGGCCTTGCCGTCTCCACGAACGCCCCTTTCGCCAGACATTCACGCCATTCCTCGCCTGCGCTGCTGTCCGCCACGATGCCGGAGCCGAGCCCGAGACGGGCGACGCGCGCGCCGTCCCGAAGCGTCAGCGTCCGGATCGCGACATTGAACGCGGCTTCCCCGTCCGGCGCAAGCCTTCCGATCGCGCCGCAATAGGGCCCCCGCGGGCTCGCCTCGAGCGCGTCGATGATCTCCATCGCCCTTATCTTGGGCGCCCCCGTGATCGAGCCGCAGGGATAGATGGCGCGGATCAGGTCGACCGGGCCCAGCCCATCTTCCAGTTCGGCGGTGACGGTCGAGGTCAGCTGGAGGATGGTCGGATAGGTTTCGACCGCGAACAGCGCCGGCACCTCGACGCTGCCCGTCTTGGCGACTCGCGACAGATCGTTGCGCAAAAGGTCGACGATCATCAGATTCTCGGCGCGCTGCTTGGGGTCGGCGGCGAAGGCGGCGGGATCGGCGTCGCGCGGCGCGGTACCCTTCATCGGCCGGGTCGTGACCCGCCCCGCTTCGAGCGTGAAGAAGAGCTCGGGCGACAGGCTGAGCAGCCAGTGCGCGCCGGTGAAGACGATGCCGCCATGGCCGGCCCGCGCCCGCGCCCTCAAGGCCGCGTAGAGGGCGAGCGGATGGCCGGCGACCGGCACCTCGGCCGGGAAGGTCAGATTCGCCTGATAGACGTCGCCGGCCAGGATGTGCGCCTTCACCGCCGCCAGCGCCGCCTCATATTCGGCCCGGCTGATCAGCGGCCGCGCCTTGCCCGCCCAGGCGCCGGCGGGATCAGGAAGGAGCGTTTCGGCATCGACCTCTTCCTCCGAATCGAACAGGCCGAACCACAGCAGGGGCAGCTCGTCCGGCGCGGGGACGGCGCGCAAGGGCGCCAGCTTCGCCTCCAGCGCATGGCCGGCCTCGTAGGCGAGAAAGCCCGCCGCCGCCGTGCCGCGCAAGCGCTCGAGACAGTCGACGATCTCCTCGGGATCGCGCGTCTCGATCGTCTCGCGCAGCCCCGTGAACAGCCGCGCCTTGCCGCCCGGCCGGGCGTCGTCGAGCAGCACGAACGGCGCGCTCAGCCTTGCCATGACGCCGCTTCGGGCTCATTTGCCCCGGCCAGGAGAGATAAATTGGTTTGCAGCGTCTTCGACCTCTTCAAGATCGGGGTCGGTCCATCCAGCTCGCACACGATGGGACCGATGACGGCCGCCTGCCGCTTTGTCGAGAGGCTGCGCGACGCGGGACGGGTCGACGCCACGCATCGGGTCGAGGTCGATCTCTACGGCTCGCTCGCTCTGACCGGCAAGGGCCACGCCACCGACCGCGCCGTCCTGCTCGGCCTATCCGGCGAGCGGCCCGACCGGATCGATCCCGACGCGGCCGATGTCACGGTGGCGCGGATCCGGGAGAGCGGCCGGCTCGCGCTCGGCGGCGCGCGCGAAATCGCCTTCGACGAGGCGCGCGACCTCCATTTCCTCCAGCGCGAGCGGCTGCCCCATCACAGCAACGGCATGCGCTTCACCGCCTTTGACGATGCCGGCGGCATCCTGGACAGCGCGATCTCCTATTCGGTCGGCGGCGGCGCGGTGGTCGAGGAGGCGGACGTCGCGCGCAACGCCCCGCCCGAAGGCGCCTGGGACGTGCCCTGGCCCTACAGCTCGGGCGACCAATTGCTCGCCATCGCCGCGCGCGAGAGCCTCAGCATCGCCGACATCGCGCTCGCAAATGAGCGCGCCGCCTTGCCGGACGATGAAATCAATGCCCGGCTCGACGCGATCACCGCCGCGATGTCGGCCTGCATCGACCGCGGCATGGCAGCCAGCGGCATCCTGCCCGGCGGCCTCAACGTGAAGCGGCGCGCGCCGGCGCTCTACCGGCTGCTCACCGAGCGGGCGGAGCGGGCGCTGCAGGACCCGCTGACCGTGATCGACTGGGTCAATTTATGGGCGCTGGCGGTCAACGAGGAGAATGCGGCGGGCGGCAAGGTCGTCACCGCGCCGACCAACGGCGCCGCCGGCATCGTCCCGGCGGTGCTGCGTTATTATGAGCGCTTCACGCCCCATTCGAACCGCGACGGCGTCCACACCTTCCTGCTCACCGCGGCGGCGATCGGCTCATTGTTCAAGGAGAATGCCTCGATCTCGGGCGCCGAGGTCGGCTGCCAGGGCGAGGTCGGAGTCGCCTGCTCGATGGCGGGGGCGGGGCTGACCGCGGCTTTGGGCGGGACGCCGGCGCAGGTCGAAAATGCCGCCGAGATCGGCATGGAGCACAATCTCGGCCTGACCTGCGACCCGGTCGGCGGCCTCGTCCAGGTGCCGTGCATCGAAAGGAACGCGGTCGGCGCGATCAAGGCGATCGAGGCCTCGCGCCTCGCTCTGGTCGGCGACGGCTCGCATCGCGTCAGCCTCGACCAGGTGATCGAGACGATGCGCAAGACCGGCCTCGACATGAACGAGCGCTACAAGGAAACCAGCCTCGGCGGGCTCGCGGTCAACGTGGTGGAATGCTGACGATGAATGGGGACAGTTACCAGTAACTGTCCCCCGCCCAGCCTTTCCCCCGCCCAGCCTTTCCCCCGCCCCGCCTCAGAACAGCCGCGTCACCCCATAGGTCGCCGCGGCGATCGCCGCCGAGGCCGGCAGGGTGATGAACCAGGCGATGATGATGTTGCCGGCAACGCCCCAGCGCACGGCGGAGGCGCGGCGGGCGGCGCCGACGCCCATGATCGAGCCGGTGATCGTGTGGGTGGTCGAGACCGGAATGCCGAGCCAGGTCGCGCCGAACAGCATGATCGAGCCGCCGGCCTCGGCGCAGACGCCCTGCTGCGGGGTCAGCCGGGTGATCTTCGAGCCCATCGTGTGAACGATCCGCCAGCCGCCCATCAGGGTGCCGAGCCCCATTGCGAACTGGCAGGTGATGACCACCCAGAACGGGACATGGAAGCCGCCCTGCATCATCCCCTGCGAATAGAGCAGGACGGCGATGATCCCCATCGTCTTTTGCGCGTCATTGCCGCCATGGCCGAGCGAATAGAGCGCGGCCGTGAACAATTGCGTGCGCCGGAAGACGCGCTCGGCGCGGTTGGCCGTCATCCTTCGGAACACCCAGGCGACAAAGAGCATGAGCAGGATCGCCACCGCCATGCCGAGCAAGGGCGCAAGGAAGATGCCGAACGTGGTCTTGATCACTCCCGGCCAGACCACCGTGCCGATCCCGGTCTTGGCGATGCCGGCGCCGAGCAGCCCGCCGATCAAAGCGTGGCTGCTCGACGACGGGATGCCGAGCAGCCAGGTGATCACGTTCCAGCTGATCGCGCCGATGAGGGCCGAGAAGATCACCGCCGAGGTGACGTCGTTCGGGTTGATGATGCCGGTGCCGATCGTGTTGGCGACGTGGAGGCCGAAGAACAGGAAGGCGATGAAGTTGAAGAAGGCGGCCCAGCACACCGCCAGCTGCGGCGAGAGCACGCGGGTCGAAACGACGGTGGCGATCGAATTGGCGGCGTCGTGCAGGCCGTTCAGGAAATCGAACAGCAAGGCGACGCCGATCAATGCGATCAGCAGGGTCATGGTGAGCTGCCCGTCCATCAGGCGTGATCGATCACGATGCCCTGGATCTCGTCGGCGACGTCCTCGAGCCGGTCGAGCACCCGTTCGATATGGCTGTAGACCTCGCGCCCGATGAAGAAGGCCATGGGCTGGGTGGCGCCATGGCGCTGGTAGAGCGCCTTCAGCCCCATTGCGTGGAGTTCGTCGGCGCGGCCCTCGAGATGGACGACCTGCTCGGTGATCTCGTGGAGGCGGGCGGCGTTGCGCCCGACATTGCGCATCAGCGGGATCGCCTCGAGGACGAGCGCGGCGGCTTCGCTGGCGAGCGCGCTCATCTCCTTCATCTGCGGCTCGAAGCCGGCGACCTCGTAGAGCGTGATCGCCTTGGCGGTCTGCCACATCTCGTCGAGCGCATCGTCCATCGCCGAGGTCAGAGCGGTGATCGCGCTTCGGTCGAACGGGGTGATGAACGAGCGGCGGACCGCGACCAGCACGTCGCGGGTGACGTCGTCGGCGGCGTTTTCATGCGCCTGGATGAGCTTGCAGGATTCGGCGATCCCGACCTCGTCCGAGAGCATCTTCTGCATCGCGCCGGCGCCGGCGACGAGGATCTGGGCATGGCGTTCGAACATGTCGAAGAAGCGATCTTCCTTCGGCATGATCGCGCGAATGAATCTGAGCACTCTATACCCCCAGGAGAATCTGTTCACGCCCATAACAACCAGCGAGGCGCGGGGATAGAGAGCGTCTCGCTGGCCGGCAAATCCGCTGATCAGGGCCTGGAGCTCGGGCTCCTCGACCGCGCCTGCCGCTTGCGCCGTGGCGAACCAGCGCCGCTCCCGCTCCCGGCGCTCCGGCCAGTCCGCGGCCTCGCGCGTCACCAGCAAAGGATAGACGGTGACGATCGCCGCCGTATCGGCGCCCGAGCGCCGCCTTTTGGCATAATGATAGGTGCCGGCGGGCACGGTCGCGATCCGGCCCTCGACGCCGGCTTCCTCGAACGCCTCGCGCGCCGCCGATTCGTAATTGAGGAAGAAGGGGATCGGATTGCCCTTGGGAATCACCCAGCGCCGCCGCTCCTTCGAGGTGATCAGGAGGATTTCGAGCGCGCCCGATTCGCCCACCCGATAAGGGAGCACGCCATATTGGGTCAGCAATTGTCGCTTCCTCGGCTCACAACACTTCTGTTGACGCATCGAACGCGCAAAGGCCAGATCGCGCCCATTACATGCCGAATCGGTCCGTTGAGAGGAAATCCATGCGCCTCATGCTCGCCATCGCCCTCGCCGCTTTGCCGCTGACCGCGGCCTTCGCCCAGGAAAATACCGCGCCGGCGGCGGTCGAGAAGCCCGCCGCTCTCGTCGCCGACGGCATTCCGCCCGTGCCGGCCGAGCTCGCCGCCCAGACCCGGCCCTATATGGAATTCCGCACCGCGGGCTTTGCCGGCTGGAACGCGCGCGACCGCTCGATGCTGATCACCACGCGCTTCGGCAACACCTCTCAGCTTCACCGCGTCGCGACGCCGATGGGCGCGCGCGAGCAATTGAGCTTCGAGGCCGAGCCGGTCCAGGGCGGCTGGTCGCCCAATGGCGACGTGATCGCGGTCCAGAAGGACGTCGGCGGCAGCGAATTCTTCCAGCTCTACACATTGGCCAACGGGCGGCTCAGCCTGCTCACCGACGGCCGCAGCCGCAACGAGATGAACGCCTGGAGCCATGACGGCCGCTGGATCGGCTATACCTCGACTCGCCGCAACGGCACCGATTCCGACCTCTATGTGGTCGACCCGCGCAACCCCTCCACCAACCGGATGGTCGCGCAGGTTGAGGGCGGCGGCTGGGGGATCGCCGATTTCTCGCGCGACGCGACCCGCGCGGTCGCGATCAACTACATCTCGGTGACCAAATCCAACCCCTATCTGGTCGACCTCGCCAGCGGCGCGATGACGCCGATCGGCGATCATGCTCGCGACATCTCTTATGGCGCCGCCGAATTCGCGCCGGACGGGACGCTCTGGATCACCTCGGACGAGGGATCGGACTTCCAGCGGCTGGGCCGGATCGACACTGCCACCGGCCGCTTCACGCCCGTCGTCACCGACATCAACTGGGACATCGATACCTTCGACATCGCCGAGGACGGCAGCTTCGTCGCCTTCGTCACCAACGAGGCGGGAGTCAGCCGCCTGCGCCTGCTCGATCCGCGCACCGGGCGCGCGCGGCTGGTCGCCGGCTTGCCGGCCGGCACGATCGGCTCGCTCCAGATCGCGCCCTGGGGCGCGGTCGGCTTCAGCCTGAGCTCGGCGCGCAGCCCGTCGGACGTCTATTCGGTCGATCCGCGCACCCTGGCCGTGACCCGCTGGACCAGGAGCGAGACGGGCGGCCTCGATGCCGGCGTCAATGTCGAGCCCGAATTGGTCGAGGTGCGCAGCTTCGACGGCGAGCGGATTTCGGGCTTCCTCTATCGGCCCGACGCGGCGCGCTTCCCCGGCCGCCGGCCGCTGATCGTCAACATCCATGGCGGGCCCGAAGGCCAGTCGCGGCCGGGCTTCCTTGGCCGCAACAATTACCTGCTCAACGAGCTCGGCATCGCCATCTTCTATCCCAACGTCCGCGGCTCGACCGGCTTCGGCAAGCGCTTCGTCAGCCTCGATAACGGCCCGGCGCTGCGCGAAAACAGCGTTCGGGACATCGGCGCCTTCCTCGACCGGTTCGACCGCGATCCGGCGCTCGACCGGGCCCGCTTCGCGGTCACCGGCGGCTCTTATGGCGGCTATATGTGCTATGCCTCGGCGATCCGTTACGGCGAGCGGCTGCGCGCCGCCAATTGCGTCGTCGCCATCTCCAATTTCGTCACCTTCCTCGAAAATACCCAGAGCTACAGGCGCGACCTCAGGCGCGTCGAATATGGCGATGAACGGACTCAGCGCGCCGAATTGCTGCGGATCAGCCCGATGACGCGGGTGAGCGAATTGCGCATCCCGCTGATGGTGGTGACCGGCGGCAACGACCCGCGCGTGCCCGCCTCGGAAGCCGACCAGATGGTCCGCGCCGTCCGCGCGAGCGGTCGCACCGCCTGGCATCTGCTCGGCCAGAATGAGGGCCACGGCTTCGCCAAGAAGGAGAATCAGGATTATAATTTCTGGGTCTCCTTGATGTTCTGGCAGGCCAATCTGCTTGGCGACGCGAGATAGGGGGACGGGACTATGGCGGTTTCGATCATCGACGGCACGCTTGAGGCGGCCGACCTGAAGCGGATCCGCGGCAAGACGCGGATCTATCGGAGCCTCACCTTCAAGCTGCGCGACGGCAGCAGCAAGTCGGTCGCCAAGGCCATCGTCCACGAGGATGTCGCCGCGCTGCTCGAGCCTGGCAATAGCGGCCGCTTCTATCTCTATACCGCGATCGACCATCGCGGCATTCATGGCGTCCGGGACGACCGGGGCCGCGGGGTCTTCGCTTATTCGAAGGCCGGCGAGACGATGATGCTGGTCACCGCGGGCATCGGCGTGGCGATGCTTGTGGCCTTTCTCGCGATGGACAGGATCTCGATCTGGCCGATCCTGTGCATCGTCATCGGCATCCCCTTCTATTTCCTCTACCGGCAGACCCGGGCCGAGGCGACGCGGCAATATGAGGGAGACAAAGGGCCGTCCCAGGTTCCGGCATGAGCGACGCCGACAGGAGCGCGGGGCGCCCCGCCTTTCGCGACTCCGCTTGGCTCGCCCGGGTGGTGCGCTGGCTGCTCTGGGCCAATGCGCTGGGCGCGCTGATCGAGACGGCGGTGCGCTGGCGGCGCGATTTCGACCCATATTATGTCGGCGACGCCGAGGCCGCGATGATCCTGGCCCAGCTCGCGCTCTTCGTGGGGACGGGAATCGCCTTTCTCGTCTGGCTCTATCGCGCCGAAATCAACGCCCGCGCGCTCGGCGCCGAGGACATGATGGTGAGCCCGGGCTGGGCCGTCGGCTGGTTCTTCGTGCCGCTCGTCCAGCTGGTCATGCCTTTCCTCGCCGTTCGCGAATTGTGGAAGGCGAGCGCGACGCCGCGCGACTGGCAGCTCAGGCCCGCCTCGCCGGTCATCGCCTTGTGGTGGGCCTGCTGGATCGGCACCGTGATCAGCGGCAACATCGCCTTCTCGCTCAGCTTCATGGACGATTATGACGCGCTCCTGGCGGCGGATTTCATGGCCATCGTCTCGGCCGCCTTCACCATCCCCTCGGCGATCCTGCTCGCCGCCATCGTCGGCCGAATCCAGGAGATGCAGTCCAGCTTCCGCCACCTCGCCGACCGTTTCGCCTGATGGGGACACGTACTTTTTCGCGAAAAAGTACGTGTCCCCTTTTCTAGATGCGGCGCGCGCGCCAGCCGGCCTCGCCCGCAATCACCGCGTCGCCGACGCTGCCGGCATAAAGGCGCCCGCCCGCGGTGAAGCGCAAAGCGGTGCCACGCAGCACCGCTTCCCGCAGCTCCAGCACCCGGCCGCCCCCGGTCAGGGTGCCGGCCACCTCCTGGAAGCGCTGCTCGATCTCGAGCGCATATTGGCTTCCGTCCGCGTCGGTCAGCGTCCAGCTGCCGCCGGCGATCGCGGGCACGATCCACAGGAAGATGCGGCGGCCGTCGAGCCTGTCCTCCGCCTCGGCATGCCAGTCGCCCATGTCGAAGGCGTGGCTGACGATTCGGCTGCCCGGCCGCAATTCGGTGAGCAGGCGCGGGCGCAGCCGCAAATTGACGTCCGGCAGCAGGTAGAGGGCGACCACGCTCGCCTCGTAGATCGGCGTTCGGAACAGGTCCTGCCGGCGGAAATTGACCCGGGCCCCGACCCCGGCGATCCGCGCCGCCGCCGCCGCTTCCTGGATGCGCAGCGGATCGAGGTCGACGCCCAAGGCGCGCGCGCCGCGCTGGGCCGCCGCCACCGCGATCCGCCCGTCGCCGCAGCCGAGGTCGATGAGGAAATCGGCCGCGGTGACCTGGGCGAGGTCGAGCATCTTCTGCACGAGCGCATGGGGCGTCGGCACGAACGGCACTTCATATTCGGGCTCGGCGAAGCCGGCGAGCAATGGCAGGGCCGCGGCGGTGGCGAGGATTTCGCGTCGGGAAAAGCGCATGCGGCGAGCATAGCAGATCGGCCGGGCCCGGCATCCCTCCGCCGTTTCGCTTTGCATGGAGGCGTTCCTGACCTATCGTGGCGGCGGGCCGGCATGGGCCGGCGTCCTTCGGGGGGAGGCGCAGATGGCCATGATGCTTGCCGGCGGCGGCCGGCCTTTTCGCTGGATCGGGCTGCTGGTCTTCGCCCTTTTGCTCGGCGCGACGCCGGCGGTGGCAGCCCGTTTCTTCGTCCTGAACGTCCCCGGCGAGCTTGATCCCGCCACCAAGGTCAGGATCGAGACTCCCCGGCCGGTGCAGCTCCTCTTCACCTTCCAGACGAACGGTGCGCCGAACATGCGCGCGACCAATTTCGTCAAGGAGCAGGTCGGCAACGACGTCCGCGGCAGCGGCCTTTTCTCGGAGGTCGCCCAGGCGCCGGTCGCCGACGGCGCGGTGCTCAGCATCACGATCAACAATATCCCGGAGCGTGGCGCCGCCGGACGCGGCTTCCGCACCGGACTCACCTTCGGCCTGGCCGGGACGACGGTGACCGACGATTATGAAATCACCTTCGAATATCTGTCGGGGCCGACGGCGACACCGATCCGCCGCGTCGTCCGGCACGCGATCAGGACGACGATCGGACGCACCGATCCGCCGACGGACGTGACGCGGGCGCGCAACCCCGAAGAGGCCTTGCGGACAGTGGTCCGCCAATCGCTCGCCCATGGCCTCAACCAGCTCGGCGGCGATCCCGCCTTCGTCCCTGCCCTAACCGGGACAGCCCCGCAGCCATGAGCCGGCGCTCGCCGGCCTTGCTCGCCCTGCTGCTGGCGGCCGGCGGCTGCACGGCCTCGCGGCTGGACACGCCCCAACCGACCTTCAGCGGGCTCCAGGCGGTGCGCGCCGCCGACATACCGGCCTTGACCGTCGACCGTTTCGCGGCGGGTCCCGGCCTGCCGCGCGGCCGCGACCGGGCGATCCTGATTCGCGCCGCGGCCCTGCGCCCACCGCAGGGCACGAGCTTCGCCGACTATCTGGGCGAGACATTGCGCGCCGCTTTGGCCAGCGCCGGCCGGCTCGAGCCGGCATCCGCGCTCGGCGTCTCCGGCCTGCTCACCGAGAACCGGGTCGATTCGGGCTTCGGTCGGGGCCGGGGGGTGCTGGCCGCGGAGTTCATCGTCACGCGCGGCGGCCGCGAAATCTGGCGCAAGACGCAGCGCGTCGAGCGGGATTGGGACTCGTCCGTGCTCGGCGCGGTCGCCTATATCCGCGCAGACCAGCATTACGGCGCGCTCTACCAGATGCTGGTCGAAGCCCTGCTCGCCGATCCCGATTTCCGTCGGGCGGTGCGACCTGCCGCCTGACGGGCGCTTGCATCGCCGCGCCGCCAAGGCCATTTGCGGCGCCATGACCGAACCTCCGCAAAACCCGCCGCTTCGGGCCGCGATCATCCCGGTGACGCCCTTGCAGCAGAATTGCTGCCTGATCTGGTGCACCAAAACGATGCGCGGCACCTTCACCGACCCCGGCGGCGATCTCGACCGGCTCAAGGCGGCGGCCGTCCAGCATGGCGTGACGATCGAGAAAATCCTGCTCACCCACGGCCATATCGACCATTGCGGCTCGGCCAAGATCCTCGCCGACGAATTGGGCGTGAAGATCGAGGGGCCGCACGAGGACGACCGCTTCTGGATCGCCCGGCTCGAGGATGACGGCCGCGCCTATGGAATCACCGGCAAGGTCTTCGAATCGGACCGCTGGCTGGTCAACGGCGATACCGTCACGGTCGGCGAGCTGAGCTTCGACGTCTATCACTGCCCTGGCCACACGCCCGGCCACGTCGTCTTCCACCATCCCGCCTCGAAGCTGGCCATCGTCGGCGACGTCCTCTTCCAAGGCTCGATCGGCCGCACCGACTTCCCGATGGGCAATCACCAGGACCTGATCGACGCGATCACGACGCGGCTGTGGCCGCTCGGCGACGACACCGCCTTCGTCCCCGGCCACGGCCCGATGAGCACCTTCGGCCAGGAACGCCGCACCAACCCCTTCGTCGCCGACCGCGTGCTGGCGCGGGCCTAGGCTTTCCGGCCCGGCGAGATCTGGATGCTTTGGCTCGCCGGCGCGGAGTCGCGATAGGCGAAGCTCAGCGCCCAGCCGGCAAGGCCGAGAATGACGAGCACGCTGACCATCATGCCGGCGACCCGCAGCCGGAGCCGCGACGGGCTGTCCATGCCGAAAGCGTGGGCGATGCGGGCGAGGATGAAGGCGATGGCCGCCGCCCAGAGGATTCGCCTGTCGCCCCCGGCGAGCTCGACCAGGCCCAGCAGGATGAGAAAGATCGGCATGTTCTCGGCATAATTGGCGTGGGCCCTGATCCGCCGGAGCAAAACTTCGTTGCCGCCGTCGCCGAGCCCGATCTTGAGCGGTCGCCTGAGCCGCGAGACGCGGGCGGCCAGCCAGATGAGCAGGAGCGCGGCGGCGCCGGCGATGGTGAGGGTGATCGGGAGGATCATGGCGTGTTACCTTTCTGACGGCCTTTAGCGGAACGGCTCGGCGTCATCGACCCAGGCCTTGCGGAAGGAGGCCCGCAGCAGCACGAAATCGATCAGGGCGGCCGGGAGATAGAAGAGAAGCGAGAGCAGCGCCGCGTTTGTGTCCGTGGGCAGCAGCAAAGGCATGGGATTGGGGATGACGAAGATCATGACCAGGCCGACCGTCACGGCCGTGACGAGCGCCGTCGCGGCGGTGAGCGCCGCGCGGCGCGCCGGCAGCTCCTCCCGAAAGGCGAAGCGCGCGACCACCCATGACAGAAAGCAGAGCCAGATCAGGCTGACCATGAAGCTCCAGCCGACGGCGATAACGTCTTCCATTGCGCATCCCCCGTTCCGCTCTCGTATCATGCGCCGCCATGCTTGCAACCGCGCGCCAAATCGCTATAGGCGGCTCCCTTCATGCGAGAGCATCAGGCCGCGAGGCCAGCGGCCGACCCGCCGCTGACCATCGCAGCCGGCATTCGCCACATCATTTTGAACTGGAACAGGTGCCAAATGGCGGTCCCCAAAAGAAAGACCTCGCCCTCCAAGCGCAACATGCGCCGCAGCCACGACGCGCTCAAGCCGACCGGCTATCAGGAATGCCCGAATTGCGGCGAGCTCCGCTTGCCCCACAATCTGTGCCAGAGCTGCGGCCATTATAAGGGGCGTGAAATCCTCAAGACCGAAGCGTAAGACGGTCCGGCTGCAGGACGGGAGACTTCGGTGGGAAGAGGGCCACGGATCGCAATCGACGCGATGGGTGGCGATTCCGGCCCCGAGGTGATAGTCGCCGGCGCCGCCGACGCCTGGCATCGCCGCGACGATCTGAGCTTCCTCCTGTTCGGCCACGAAAACGCGATCCGGATCGAGCTCGCCAAGCATCGCAGCCTCGCCGACGTCTGCGAGGTCGTCCATTGCGACGACGTCATTTCGGGCACCGACAAGCCGACCCAGGCGATCCGCCGGGCCAAGACCAGCTCGATGGGCCAAGCCATCGCCGCGGTGAAGGAAGGCGAAGCGCAGGCGGCTTTGTCGGGCGGCAATACCGGCGCCTTGATGGCGATGTCCAAGCTCGCGCTGCGCACGATGCCTGGCATCGACCGGCCGGCGCTCGCCGCCTTGCTGCCGACGTTGGGCGCCAACGACTGCGTCATGCTCGATCTCGGCGCCAATACCGAGTGCGACACCAACAACCTCGTTCAGTTCGCGGTGATGGGCGCCGCTTATGCCCGGGTCGTGCTCGAGCTCGAGCGGCCGCGCGTGCAATTGCTCAACATCGGCACCGAGGAATTGAAGGGCACCGACGAATTGAAGGAAGCGGCCGCGATCCTGCGCGGCTCGCACCATCTCCACATGCACTTCGACGGCTTCGTCGAGGGCGACAAATTGTCGCGCGGCGACACCGACGTGATCGTCACCGACGGCTTTTCGGGCAATATCGCCTTGAAATCGCTGGAGGGGACGGCGCGCTTCGTCACCGACCTTCTGAAGCGCGCCTTCAGCAGCTCGGCGCGCTCGAAGATCGGCTTCCTGATCTCGCGGCCCGCCACCGAATTGCTCCGCCACCATCTCGATCCGAACAACCACAACGGCGCGGTCTTCCTCGGGCTGAACGGCCTCGTCGTTAAGAGCCATGGCAGCGCCACCGACAAGGGCGTCGCCAATGCGATCAGGGTGGCGGCGCGGATGGTGCGCGAGGATTTGACCCGCAAGATCACCGAGGACCTCGCCAACGTCTCGGCGCAAACCGCCCAACTCGCCGCCGCCAAATGAGCCGACGCGCGGTCATCGCCGGGACCGGTTCGGCGCTGCCGTCGCGCCGCGTCTCCAACCAGGAGCTCGCGAGCCGAATCGACACCACTCACGACTGGATCGTCGAGCGGACCGGCATCCACGCCCGCCACATTGCCGGCGACGGCGAGACCACCGCCACCCTGGCCACCGAGGCCGCGCGCAGGGCGCTCGACGCGGCCGGCATTGGGGCCGAGGAGATCGGCCTCATCGTGCTCGCCACCGCCACGCCCGACCAGACCTTCCCGGCCAGCGCGACCCGGGTGCAGACCGCGCTCGGCATCGACGATTGCATCGCCTTCGACGTCGCAGCGGTCTGCACCGGCTTTCTCTATGCCCTCTCGGTCGCCGACAATATGATCAAGGGCGGCATGGCCGATCATGCGCTGGTGATCGGCTCGGAGACGTTCAGCCGCATCCTCGACTGGGAGGACCGGACGACCTGCGTCCTGTTCGGCGACGGTGCCGGCGCGGTCGTGCTGAGGGCCGAGGACAGCGAGGCCAATTCCGGCGGGCGCGGCATCCTCGCCACCCGGCTCCATGCCGACGGCCGCCACAACGATTTGCTCTACGTCGACGGCGGCGTCTCCACGACCGGGACGGTCGGCAAGCTGCGCATGAAAGGCCGCGAGGTGTTCCGCCACGCCGTCGTCAACCTCGCCGAGGTGCTCGGCGAAACGCTCGGCGCGGCCGGCCACGAAGTCGGCGAGATCGACTGGGTGGTGCCGCACCAGGCCAATAAGCGCATCCTCGACGCCACCGCGCGCAAGCTCGGTCTCGATCCCGCCAAGGTGATCGTGACCGTCGACCAGCATGCCAACACGTCCGCCGCCTCGGTGCCGCTGGCGCTCGACACCGCGGTGCGCGACGGGCGCATCAAGCAAGGCGACCTGATCGTGCTCGAGGCGATGGGCGGCGGCTTCACCTGGGGCGCGGCGGTGGTTCGTTTCTGAGCCGGAACGAGACATATCCGCAATATTTTCGTCGGGCCTTCACATTGCGCATAGAGTCTGATTGCACTCGGGCTAAAGCGCGGTTAAGGTTTCGAATTCTCTGTCGAGAAGGGGGACGGCTTGATGGCCGATTCAGGTGCGATCCGCAAACCGTCCGTCGGGACGCTGACCCGTGCCGATCTGGCGGACATCGTTCATCGCGAAATCGGGCTCTCGCGCGCCGAATCCGCCGGCATCGTCGAAGGCATATTGCATCATATGTGCGGCGCCCTGGCCGACGGGCAGAATGTCAAGATTTCCGGCTTCGGAAGCTTCATCCTGCGCGACAAGGGCGAGCGGGTCGGCCGCAATCCGAAGACCGGCGTCGAGGTTCCAATCGCACCGCGTCGCGTTCTCACGTTCCGCGCCAGTCAGATCATGCGCGAGCGGATCGCCCGTAGCGGCTGATATGGACTGATCTTATGGCCGAGCCGATCCGCAAGAGCGAACATGCCTTTCGGACGATCGGCGAGCTTGCGGCCGAGCTTGGCGTTCCCCAACACATCTTGCGCTACTGGGAGACGCGCTTCCCGCAATTGAAGCCGCTGCAGCGCGCCGGCAACCGCCGCTATTACCGCACCGAGGACGTCGCGCTGGCGCGGCGCATTCATCGCCTGCTCAGCCAGGACGGCTATACGATACGCGGTGTTCAGCAATTGCTCGGCAAAGGCGGCGCCGGGGCCGCGTCAGGGGAAGCGGCCATTGCCGCGACCGGGCCGACGCCCGCAAACCAGCATTCACCTTTCCCCGCCGACGGCCTGCGCGTACTTCGGCAGACGTTGGCCGACGCATTAGAGGAGACGACCCTGTGACCCTACGCTTTGCCGCTCTTTCGCTCGCCGCCTTGGGCGTCGCTCTGGCTTCCGCCGCGCCCGCCGCCGCCGATTCGCCGCGGCCGCTGCGCGAGCTCCGCTGCGACCTGATGGAAACGACGCCCCAGGGGCGCATGTCGGCCATCGAGGCGCCCGACCTCCACGTGCTCCAGCAGACCGCGGTCGCCGGCCGCTTCAGGCCCGAGATTCCGGAAGGGACGGCGGGGATCATGTGCGGCCGTTCGAGCATCCTGCCGGCCGCGCATGACGACGAGGTCATCATCCTCGGCGTGCCTTTGTTCATCGCCGAAACCGGCTCGGGCGGCCGGCTGGGCGTGCTCGAGATCGACCAGGGCCGCTATCGGTTCCGGATGCTCGAGGGCCGGCTCAGCGCCGACGAGCAGACCGCGATGGACGGGCGGCTCGACGAATTCCAGCGCCGCCTGGCGCCGCCGCGCTCCTGAAGCGATACGCGACTGCTTGAACCGTCACCCCGGGCTTGACCCGGGGTCCACCTTCTTGCGGCAACGTGGAAGGTAGATGCCGGATCAAGTCCGGCATGACGAAAAAAATGGAAACCGCTGCGGCTCAGTCGTCCGGTCCGAGCTGCGGATCGAGGTCGCGGGGGCGGATGAAGCGCTCCAGGCGGCCGGCGCCGGCGGCCACGTCGCGCCAGCCTGGGCCGTCGAAATGGAGCTCGGCGAGAGCGCCGGTCGGATATTTGACGGCGATCGCGTTGCGCAGCGCGCCGCTCGCGGCGAGCAGCAAGGCGAGCTGCTCCATCCCCGGATTGTGGCCGGCGATCAACAGCCGCTCATGCGCGTCGTCGGCCGCGCGGACGATCTCGATCAGCGTCTCGGGCGAAGCGAGATAGATATGCTCGTCGAAATCGGTCGCGACCGCGGCGCCATAGCCCTGCGCGAGCTCGGTCAGCGTCTCGGTGACGCGCGCGGCCGGCGAGGCGAGGACGAGATCGAAGCCCAGGCCGAGCCGTTTCATCTCGCGTCCCATCGCCCGGGCCGCCTTCCGGCCGCGTGGCGACAGCCGCCGGTCGAAATCGCGCGCGACCGGCGCGTCCCAGCCCGATTTGGCGTGGCGCAGCAGGCTCAGACTTTTCATTCGAAATCGTCGACCCTCTCCAGCGCGCCATCATGCATGAGGCCGGCGTCGGGCGCCAGCCGCGCGCGCACGCGGGCAATCGCTTCGTCGAGCGGTACGCGCGAGACCCGAACCCCGGCCGGGAAGGCGTCGAGCAGCCGCGACGGCGTCGCCGCCGACAGGAGGACGAACATGCCCTTGTCCTGCTGGCGGCGGATGAGGCGACCGAAAGCCTGGGCGAGCCGGGCGCGGACGACGCGGTCGTCATAGAGGGTGCCGCCTCGTTCATCCTGAGCCTGTCGAAGGGCGGCGGCGCGGCGGGCGGCGTGGAGCACGGTCGGCCGCGGCCAGGGCACGCCTTCCATCACCACGAGCCTCAGCGAATGGCCGGGCACATCGACGCCGTCCCTGAGCGCGTCGGTGCCGAGCAGGCTGGCATGGGGATCGTCGCGGAAGATGTCTATGAGCGTGCCGGTGTCGATCGGATCGACATGCTGGGCGTAGAGCGGCAGCCCGGCGCGGGCGAGCCGGTCGGCGATGCGGGCGTGGACCGCCCGCAGCCGCTGGATGGCGGTGAACAGGCCCAAGGTCCCGCCCTGCGCGGCCTCGATCAGCCGCGCATAGGCGCCGGCGAGCGCGGCAAGATCGCCTTTCTTGACGTCGGTGACGACGAGCACCTCGCTATGCGCCGCATAATCGAACGGGCTCGCCGCCTCGAAGCGCGACGCGATGCCGGCGAGGTGGAGCGCGCCGGTGCGCGCCTCGGCCGCCGGCCAGTCGGCACCGCCGCGCAAGGTCGCGGAGGTGACGAGGACGCCGTGGGCGGGTTTGAGCACCGCCTCGGCGAAGGGCCGGGTCGGATCGAGCCAGTGGCGGTGCAGGCCCCCATCATATTCGCGCCCCTCGACCCGCTCGACCGCGAGCCAATCGACGAAATCGGGATCGGCCGGCCCGCCGATCCGCGCCGCCAGCGCGATCCAGGCGGACAAGGTCTGCACCCGCCAGGTGAGGCCGCCGATCGCGCCTTCGACCCGGGCACGCGCCTGCGCGTCGAGCCAGTCGGGCGCGTCCTCGATCACCGCCTCGAGCCTCTTGCCGAGCGCGACCAGCGGGCGGAGCAATTGCTCAAGCGCCTCGACCGCGGGCGCGGCGGCTTCGACCAGGGCCGGATCGGGCTCTGCGAGCTCGGTCTCGAGGCCGTAGCCGGCATCCTGCGCGGTGGCCCGCGCATAAACGGTGCCGCGCACCGCGGCGAGCAGCCCCTCGACAGGCCCGAAGGGCTGGCCCTCGGCGATCCGCTGCAGCCAGCCGTCGCCCGGCAGCGCGCCCGCCATCTGCACCGCGGTATCGAGCGCCAGCGCGCCCGCTTCGTCATAGGAGGCGACGTCCATCAGCCGCGCGGCGAGGCCCCGCCTTCGCCCCCGCGCCTTGCTTTCGGGGCCGACGATCCAGCGCCGCATCTCGATCGCCTCCTGGCCGGTGAAGGCTGCGGCGAAGGTCGAATCGGCGGCGTCGAAGATATGGTGGCCCTCGTCGAAGACGATCCGCGTCGGCACCCGGCCCTCCTCGCGGCCGCGCGCGGCGTTGACCATGACGAGCGCGTGGTTGGCGATGACGAGGTCGGCGTCCTGGCTCGCGCGCGACGCCCGCTCGATGAAGCAGCGCCGGTAATGCGGACAGCCGGCATAGACGCATTCGCCCCTGCGGTCGGTCAGCGCCGCCGCGCCGGCGCGGCGGAAAAGCGAGGTGAGCCAGCCCGGCAGATCGCCGCCAACCATGTCGCCGTCGCGCGTGTAAGCGGCCCAGCGCGCGGCGAGCTGGGCGAGGATCGCGGCGCGCCCGGTAAAGCCGCCCTGGAGCGCATCCTCGAGGTTCAGCAGGCAGAGATAATTCTCGCGGCCCTTGCGGATCACGATCTTCGCCTTGCGCTCGCTTGCGTCGGGGAACAGCCGCTCGCCCTCGCGGTCGAGCTGGCGCTGAAGCGCCTTGGTGAAGGTCGAGATCCAGACCGCGCCGTCCGCTTTCTCGGCCCAGAGCGAGGCCGGCGCGAGATAGCCCAGCGTCTTGCCGATACCCGTGCCCGCCTCGGCGAGCAGCACATTGGGCTGGTCCTCGATCCGGCGCGGATCGAAGATGATGGCGGCGGCGGCGGCATAATCGCGCTGGCCGTCGCGGACCTCGGCGTCCTCGCCGACCAGATGCTCGAGCCGCAAAGCGGTGTCGGCGAGGTCGAGGCGGATCGGGCGCGGCTGCGGCCGGCCGCCTTTCTCCTCCCATTCGGGCAGGCGGGAGAACAGCCAGCGTTCTTCGCGTTCGGGCCTCGCCAGCCGCTCGGCGACCGCGCCGGCCCAGCTCCAGCGCAGCCGGTAAAGCGCCTGCGCCGACGCCCAGGCGCCCTCGCGCTCGGGCCAACCCGCCGCGAGCGTGCCGAGCAAGGCTGTCGCCGCCGCGCGCAGGAACAGGGCCGCCGCTTCCTCGCCTTCGGGCGCGTCCAGGCCGAGCGCGTGGGCCAGCCCCTTGGGCGTCGGCACCGCGAACCGCGCCGGATGGACGAAGGCGAACAGCTCCAAGAGGTCAAGCCCCGACAGGTCCGGATAACCGAGCCGGTTGCCGACCAAAGGCGCGTTCAGCATGATCATCGGCGTTTCCGCCGCCCGCGCGATCGCCGCCCCGCGCCCGACCGCCTCGACGCTGCCGTCGCCATGCGCGATCCAGATGCCGCCATGGGTGGCGTGAAGCGCGGGATAAGCGAGCGGGGCCATGCGACTGCTTAAGCCGAAAAGGAACGAAACGGCAACGGGATCAGATCAGGCCGTCGGTTTCCACGGCCAGGCCGGCGATGGTGACGCTTTCCACGGATCCGCCGATTGGGATCGAACGACCCTCGCCATAGCCCTGCTCGGAAGGAGACCAGAATTGATGGATCGTCGCGGCCGGAATTTCAACGACCCAATATTCGGGAATGGCATGCTTGGCATATAAGGCCGCTTTCAGTCCGAGATCGAAATCCGCCGTCGAGTCGGTCACTTCGATGGCGAGCGCCACGGACTCCAAAGGGACGTAACCCTTGCCGATCGGTGCGGTGGTCAGCGAGATGTCGGGCTCGGGTGCGCTCAGCGGCGGCATTCCCACTGTGGCCTCGGCTATCGGATAGAGCGGCGAACCCAACCCTTTGAGAGCCCGATGGAGTCGAATGACGAGCTCGGTCTTCGCGAAAGCATGCGGCCGGAATTGTCCCTGCATCGCGTAGATCGCTCCTTCGATCAGCTCAGTCTTCGCATAGCCGTCGAAAGCGCCGGACCGGTCAAGCAGATCGAATTGCTCAAGGGTGAGCTTTACCGGCTGGGGCACGTTGATCGGCTGAACGGCAGTCATGGTCACACCATATCACCTTGCGCCTCGCGCGCGAAGCGGCGAAGAGCGCCGCGATGACCGCCATCGATCCCCAACTGCGCGAAGCCGCGAAGGTCAGTAAGGCTTGGCCCTATGAGGAAGCGCGCAAACTCTTGAAGCGCTATCCGGACGGGCCGGGCGCGCGCGGGATCGTGTTCGAGACCGGCTACGGCCCTTCCGGCCTGCCGCATCTCGGCACCTTCCAGGAGGTGGCGCGGACGCTCATGGTCCGCCACGCTTTGACCGAGATGGTCGATTGGCCGAGCCGGCTGATCGCTTTCTCAGACGACATGGACGGGATGCGCAAAGTTCCCCCCGGCGTGCCGCACCAGGATATGATGCACGAACATCTCGATTTGCCTTTGTCCAAGGTGCCCGACCCGTTCGGCTGCGGCCACGCCAGCTATGCCGATCACAATAACGGCATCTTGCGCCAGTTCCTCGACCGGTTCGGCTTCCACTATGAATTCCTCGCGTCGAGCGACTGCTATGCCTCCGGGCGCTTCGACGAGGTGCTGAAGAGCGTGCTTCGCCATTATGAAGCGATCATGGGCGTGATGCTGCCGACGCTCGGCGCGGAGCGGCGCAGGACCTATTCGCCGGTGCTGCCGATCAGCCGGGCGAGCGGCAAGGTGCTCCAGGTCCCGATCGAGATCGTCGATGCCGAGGCCGGCCTGGTCGCGTTCGAGGATGAGGGCGCGCGGGTCGAGCAGTCGATCCTTTCGGGCGGCGCCAAGCTGCAATGGAAGGTCGATTGGGCGATGCGCTGGGTGGCGCTCGGGGTCGATTACGAAATGTCGGGCAAGGACCTGATCGATTCGGTCACCCAGAGCTCGAAGATCTGCGGCATCCTCGGCGCCCGCCCGCCCGAGGGCTTCAACTACGAGATGTTCCTCGACGAAAATGGCGAGAAGATTTCCAAGACCAAGGGCAATGGCGTCACGATCGACGAATGGCTTGCTTATGCGCCGGAGGAGAGCCTTGCTTTCTACATCTACCGCGACCCCAGGAAGGCCAAGCAATTGAGCTTCTCGGTCATCCCCAGGGCGGTCGACGAATATGACCAGTTCCTGGCCGCCTATCCCACCCAGGCGTGGGACAAGCGCCTCGGCAATCCGGTCCACCACGTCCATGCCGGCGACGTGCCGGAGGCGCGCATGCCGATCTCGTTCGCGCTGCTGCTCAACCTGGTCGCGGTCGCCTCGACCGACGACAAGGCCCTGCTCTGGGGCTTCGTGCAACGCTACGCGCGGGAGGCTTCGCCGGAGACGGACCCGCAGCTCGACAAAAGGCTCGATTTCGCGCTCGCCTATTTCCGCGACTTCATCGCCAATTCCCTGGTCCATCGGGCGCCAACGGAGATGGAGGCCGAAGCGCTGCGGGATCTCGACGCGCGGCTGGCGGCGCTCCCCGAGGATGCCGAGGCCGAGGCGATCCAGACCGAGGTCTACGAGGTCGGCAAGGCGCACCCGTTCGAGAGCCTCAGGGACTGGTTCAAGGCGCAATATGAAACGCTGCTCGGCACCAGCCACGGCCCCCGCATGGGCAGCTTCATCGCACTTTACGGCATCGGGAACAGCCGCAAGCTGATCGCCGAGGCGCTGGCGCGCTAGTCGAGATGGTCCTGCCGGCCGACGGCATAGGCCTCGCGTGCATGGTCCTTCAGGGCCTCCACCTCGCCGGGCTCGTCGAGCCGGAAGGCGTGGAGATGGTTGCGCGGCGAGAAGGTTTCGACCCGGGTGAAGAGCGGGTCTTCGGCGCGGCGGGCGAGGACGAGGTGGCCGACCACCCAGTCGCGGCGGATGGTGAGCTGGGCGAAGGACATTCGGACCTGGAAGGCGATCCGGGTCTTCTCTGGCAGGACGGTGACCGGCCCAAAACCCTGCAGCATCGCCAGGAAGGCGTCGTAGATGGCCCGAACCGTCTCGGACCTGCCCGCGAAATGCGCCTCCAGGTCGTGCCGGGCGCAGGCATGGCTCTGATTCTGGTTGGCGAAGGCCCGGCCGCAGGCGGGGCACGTCCAGAGCGGCTGCTTAGCCAATCGTCTCGAATTCGTCGACGCCGAAGTCGCAGGGGCGTGCGCTGCCTTCCTGGTCCCGCTCCTCGACGGTGAAGCCGTTGCCGTCGGTGAAAACGTAGCGCAGCCGGCGCCGTCCTTCCGACCAGGCGACGAAGAAGGCGATGCGATCGCCCATGGAACAATAGCCGCCCGGCAGCTCGTCCGGCTGCAGCGTGATGACGAAGGTGCGCACCACGCGGATCGTCGCCGGGAAGGCTTCGCGGCGGGCATAGGATTCGGGCCACGCCAGGGCAAAGGTGTAGGTCCGGTCTCGCCGGAACAAGGCGAGGCAGCAGCGGTTGCGCAGCACGTCCCAGGCGCCGCCGCCCTGATATTGCCATCCCCGGACCACAGGCGGAGGCCAGCCAATGCGGAAATCGACGAGATCGCCCGGCTGGATCTGCTCCTGGCCGGCGGCCGGCACCGGCCAGGCCAAAGCCGCCGCGGCCAGGGCGATGGTCGGCACGAAGTGCGAGCGTTGCATCGCAGCCTCCTCGGCGCGATTATCGCCTTAGCGCGGGCGGCTGGCAATCCAGTCGTCGATCTTGCGCTCGAGCACGGTCAAGGGGAGTGAGCCCGACATCAGCACCTGGGCGTGGAAATCCCTGATGTCGAAGCGCGCGCCCAAAGCCGCCTCTGCGCGGGCGCGCAATTCGAGGATCTTGAGCTGCCCGATCTTGTAGGCGAGCGCCTGGCCGGGAATGGCGATGTAGCGCTCGACCTCGGCGACGACCTCGGTCCGGCTCATGCCACTATTGTCGAGCATGTACTGGATCGCCTGGTCGCGGCCCCAACCCTTGGCGTGGATGCCGCTGTCGACGACCAGCCGCATCGCCCTCAACATCTCGTCGTTGAGGCCGCCGAAGCGCTGATAGGGGTCGGTTTCCATGCCGAGCTCGTCCCACAGGGTTTCCGCGTAAAGCGCCCAGCCCTCGACGAAGGCGGTGTTGCCGCCGAAGCGCATGAAGGCCGGCAGCGCCTCGTTCTCGGCGGCGAGCATGATCTGGAAATGGTGGCCGGGCGAGCCTTCGTGCAAATAGAGCGTCTCCATGCCCGAGGTCCGCCGCGAGGGCAGGTCATAAGCGTTGTAATAGAAGGTGCCCGGCCGGCTGCCGTCTGGCGTGCCGTCCTGGTAGGAGCCGCCCGCCTCGTTGCGCTCGCGGAAGGCCTCGACCTCGCGGATCTCGAGGCGGCTGCGCGGGATGGTCGAGAAATATTCGCGGATGCGCGCGTCGACGCGGCGGCCGATCGCGTAATAGCCGTCGCGCAGCGCCTCGCGGCTCGCCGGCTCGAAGCGCCGGTCGGTGCGGATGAACTCGAAGAACTGGGCGAGCGTGCCGGTGAAGTTGGTCTGGCGGCGGATTGCGTCCATCTCGCCGCGGATGCGGGCGACTTCGCGCAGACCGATGTTATGGACGTCGTCGGCGCTGAGCGGCAGCGTCGTGTTCTTCGCGATCAGGCGCGCGTAGAGCCGGTCGCCGCCGCGCATCGAATTGAGGCCGACGCCGTCGCGGGCATGGGGCAGATATTCGTCCCTCAGGAACGTCTGCAGCCGGCGGTAGGCCGGGAAGATGGAGTCGCGGATCACCGCCAGCAATTCGGCGCGAAGACGGGGGCGGTCGGCCTCGGGGATGGTGTCGGCGAAGGTCTGGGCCGGGCCGAAATAAGGCGAGGCCTCGGGCGCGTCGCGAAGCTGGGTGTCAAGCTGGTCGATAACGTTGCGAATGGTGAGCTTGGTTTCGACCACGCCCGAGGCAAGGCCCTCGCGAAAACGGCCGATCGAGCGGTCGATCAGCGTGGCGAACTCGCGGTGGCGCCGGACATTGTTGTCATAATCCTCGACGGTGCGGAACGGCGCCGCGCTGCGCCCCGAGGCGAGCACCGGATAGAAAGTGTGGAAACCGGAGAAATGGTTCAGCGGGCGGACCGCGGTCAGCGCCAGCATGTCGGGCTCGACGTCGGCGAGGTCGACCTCGCGCTGATATTTGAAAACGTCGTAGGCGAGCCGGTCGGTGGCATTGAGGGCGTTGCGGTCGATTCCGCGCAGCGCCGCCAGATCTTCCTCGGCGGCGGCACGCTCCGCCGCATAATATTGGTCGCTGACATAGTCGCCCAGACGGTCCGCATAGCGCAGGTCGCCGCGGAACAGGGCCGAGATCGGGTTGCGGCGCAGATTGGCTTCGTCGCTCTCGTGGAACAGCCGCCGCAGGCGGGCGCCGGCTTCGCTGTCGGCGCTCTGGGCGGCAGCCGCCGCGGCCGGCGGGACGGCGGGGGCGGGCGACGCCGTCGTCGTGGCCGCGCAGGCGGCGGTGAGCAGGGTCGCGGCGAGGAGCGGAAATCTGGCGATCATCTGGGTCCGTTTCGAAAAGGCGGAAGCTGTATTGCTGTCCTATGACGCCACGACGATGAGAGCAAGGGCGCGCGGAGCGCCCTAATAGGCCCGGACCTCGGTCCAGCTCCACGGACGTTCGCGAAACCACTTCGTGATGATATATTTGGTGCCGGCGATGACCGGCATGCCCTGATGAAGGGCATAGCTATTGCACTGCCCCCAGGCGTCCATATTGTTCCAGGTCAGCAGATTGCCGCGGCGCGGCGTGACCTTCACCGCGGCGTGCTCGAAGAAGGTTTCGCCGCCGCTTTCAACATCGTTGAGGAAGACCATCGCCGTCCAGGTCCGCTGGCCGCCGCTCTTTTGCATGTCCTCCCAATAATCCTCGCCCTGGTGGAAGAAGTCGTAATGCGCCTTGAACTGCTGGCCGACGGCGTAGCGCTGGCCCTGGATGGTTTCGCCCTGGACGGGATCGATGCCAATCAGGTCGGAGAGCTTGCCCTCGATCCGGATGACGGTCTCGTCATAGGGGTTGAGGTTGCAGCTGTCGCTGGTGCGGAATTCCGCGTCGTAGGTCTGCGACAGCAGCTTCGAAGGCTCGCGGTCGGCGTCGATCAGGTCGATCAGCTCGGTGCAGTCCCGCTCGTCAAGAAAGTCGCGGACGATGAAGATATCGAGCTTGTTGCTCGGGATGCGCAAGGCCTTGGGGTGGCGCTCCAGCCGTTCGGTGATCCAGGCGCGCAGCGTGATCCGATATTGGAGCTCGTCCATCTCTTCAGTCCGGGACGCGGCCGCGGACCATGACGAAATCGACATGCTCGAGCGCGCGCACGTCGGCGAGCGGATCGCCCGAGACCGCGATCAGGTCGGCCGAATAGCCCGGCGCGATCCGGCCGATCTCGGTGTCGAGGTCGAGCAGACGGGCGGCGCCGGTGGTCGCCGCGGCGATCGCCTCGGCCGGGCTCATCCCGACCAAGTCGACCAGAAGCGCGAATTCCTGGGCGTTGCGGCCATGTTCGAAGACGGCGGCGTCAGTGCCGAAGACCACCGGCACGCCCGCGGCCCGCGCTGCCCGCGCGGCGCGGCCGACCTGGGCCAGGGTTTCGCGGACCTTGGCGGCGACGGCGGGGGTGAACCGGTTCTGGGCGAGGCCCTCCCTAATCCCGGTGAAGGCCATCAGGGTCGGCACCATGACGGTGCCGGCGCGGCGCATCGCCTGGATCGCGGCGGCATCGGCGAAAGTGCCGTGCTCGATCGAATCGACTCCGGCCCGCGCCGCCGCCTCGATGCCGCGCGCGCCATGGGCGTGGGCGGCGACCCTGAGGCCGAGCGAATGGGCGGTGACGACGATCGCGCGCATCTCATCGTCGGTGAAATGCGCCTCCAGGCCCCTCGCTTGCTGGGAGAGGACGCCGCCGGTGGCGGTGAACTTGATCACCTGCGCGCCGGCGCGGGCCGCTTCGCGGACCCGTTCCGCGCACTGGACGGGGCCGGTGCAGGTATTGCCGCCGGAGAGCGCCCGGGTCACGTCGGGCCGGAAGCCGGTGACGTCGCCATGACCGCCGATGATCGAAAGCGCGGGGCCGGAGGCGACGATGCGGGGGCCGGCGATGACTCCCTCATTGGTCGCGCGGGCGAGCGCGAAGCCGACCTGCGGGCCCGAGCCCAGGTCGCGCACGGTGGTGAAGCCGGCGCGCAAGGTGGTGCGCGCATTGCGGGTGCCGCGCGTCACGGCATATTCGTCGGTGTCGACCGCCTCTTCGCGATAGTCGCCGCCCGGATCGCCGGACAGGTGGACATGGGCGTCGATCAGGCCGGGCAGGACGGTCTTGCCGCTAAGGTCGATCAGCCGCGCGCCCGGCGGCGGCGGGGTCAGGCCGGCGGCGACGCTCTGGATGCGGCCGTCGACGATGGTGATCGTCGAAGGGCCCTGCGCCGGCCGCGACGCATCGGTGATCAGCCGGCCGGCGTGGACGACCAGGGTTTCCGCGGCGGCCGGCCCCGCGACGAGCAGCAAGATCAGGAAAAAGAAGCGTGCGAGCATCGGCGAATCCAGATTTCGGGCCCGCTTCATGCGATAGCGACGGCGGCCCTGACAAGCGAAAAGCCCGGAGCGGCTTGCGCTTGCTCCGGGCTTCCCGTTCCCCTCGCTGGGAATGCTCGCTTCGCCTGGGGCCTACCAGAAGAAGTCGTAGATCACGTCGAGAACCTCGCCGGTGTAGATGTCGACCAGGAGGACGTCGTTATAATAGCGCACCCACTGCGTCCCGTAGGCCGCCGGCGGCAGCCGGTATTGCCAGGGGTCGCCGATCCAGTAGCGCTGGCTGAAGAACAGCGGCTCAAGGAAGAATCCGATCGAAAAGCGATTATAATTCCAGTTCCGGTAGGGCGAATAATAAGGCGACAGGTGGAAGCGGTTGCGGTTGCCGCGCCGCCAGCCGTTCCAGTCGTAGCGGTTGTCGTTGCGCCAGCCGCGATTCCAGTCGCCGCGCCGGCGGTCGCCGCGGCGGCTGTCCCCGTCGTTGCGGTTGTTGCGCCAGTCGCGGCCGTCATTGCCGCGATCGCCGCCCCGGCGATAGCCCTGCTGCTGGTTGCGGCTCTCGAGCTGCTGATAGCGGCGCAGCGCCGGGTCGTTGGGATTGCCCTGCCAGGCCTGCGGATAGATGCTGCCCTGGCTGTTGCGGCCGCGGCGTTCGCCGTCGCCGCCACCCCGGTTGCCGCGATTGTTGTTGGCCTGGTTGTTGTCGTTGCCGCGCCAATTGTTGCGGTTGCCGCCGTCGCCGCCGCGCTGGCGCTGGACGACCTGCTGCTGCGGCTGCGCCTGAGCCTGCTGCGGCGCCGGGTCGTTGCGGGCCGCGCGGGCCTCGTTGCGCGCCGCGCGGGCCTCGTTGCGCGCTTCGACACGCTCGACGCGGCTTTCGCCGCTATCCTGGTGGCTGTTCGAGCCGCGATCGCCACCGCGCCCGCCGCCGTCGCGGTGGCCGCGCTGAGCTTCGGCCGCGATCGGGGTCATCGCCGTCGCCGCCAAGATCAATCCCATCAATGCCTTGCGCATCGAAATACTCCTTTGTCCCCGGCGACTTGGTGCCGCCCGTTCATGAGACGGCTTGTGCCGATTCGTGGATGACCGGTTGCTGAACCGACCGGTAAGCAAGCCGACAGGATGTCGCAGAATGTCGCAGAAGATCAGGACCGCGGCCGGCGCGAGCCGCGCGGCTGCGCCCGCAGGGCCGGTACGGTTCGCGCCGCTTCCTCGGGGGTGATTCCGGGCGCCGGCGCGCCGGTCACCTCCTCCCGTCCGGTCTTGATGCGGATCGCGCGGCGGATCGAATCGCGCAGCCGGGGATAGATGCCGCAGCGGCAGATATTGGTGATCGCGGCGTCGATCTGCTCGTCGGTCGGGCTGTCGTTGCGGTCGATCAGGGCCGCGGTGGCCATGATCACGCCCGGTATGCAATAGCCGCACTGGACGACCATGTCGGCGATAAAGGCCTGCTGGATCGGATGCGAGCGGTCGCGCGACAGGCCCTCGATGGTGGTGACGAAGCTGCCCTCGAGCGCCGAGATCGGCACCCGGCAGGAGCGCACCGCATTGCCGTCGACATGGACCATGCAGGCGCCGCAATGGCCGGTGCCGCAGCCATATTTGGTGCCGGTCAGATTCTGCGCGTCCCTGAGCGCCCACAGCAAGGGGGTGGCGGGATCCATCCGATAGTGGACGGGCAGGCCGTTCACGGTAAAGCTGCTCATCCACCATCTCTAATCGCGGAAGGGCGGCCATGGGAAGCGAGCGAATCGCGGTCGGGATCGAAGGCGGCGTCGCCCATGTCGAGCTGGCGCGGCCAGACAAGTTCAACGCCATGGACAAGGCAATGTTCGCCGCGATCGGCGACACTTTCCGCGCGCTCGGCCGCGACCCGCAGGTGAGGGCGATCCTGCTCTCGGGCCAGGGCAGGCATTTCACCGCCGGGCTCGACCTCGAATATGCCGCGAGCCAGTTCGCGCCCGCCGCCGATGCCGGGCGCGCGGTCGAGGCCAAGCTTCGCCATATCGAATGGCTGCAGGACGCGTTCAGCGCCGTCGAGCAGGCGCGCGCGCCGGTGATCGCGGTGGTCCATGGCGGCTGCATCGGCGCCGGCGTCGACCTCGCCAGCGCCTGCGACCTGCGCGTCGCCGCAGCCGGCGCCTTCTTCCAGATCGCCGAGGTCGACGTCGCGATCACCGCCGATCTCGGCACGCTGCAGCGGCTCGGCTATCTGATCCCGCAAGGCGTGCTGCGCGAGCTCACCTATACCGGGCGGCGGATGACGGCGGAGGAGGCAGCCGGCTACGGCCTCGTCAACCGGATCGAGGCGGACCGGGAGGCGGCGATCGCCGCCGGCCTCGAGATCGCCGCGATCATTGCCGCCAAGTCGCCGCTGGCGGTCGCCGGCGCCAAGAAGAGCCTCAACCACAGCCGCGGCCGGCCGGTCGAGGAGGGCCTGCGCGACGTCGCTCTGTGGAATGCCGGGACTTTGGCCAGCATCGATATCGGCGAGGCGGTGCGCGCGCGGCTCGGCAAGACCGAGCCCAGCTTCGCGCCCCTCGACGATTAGGCGGACTCGGCGGATTTGAAGAGAACTCCGTTCGCCCTGAGCTTGTCGAAGGACTGCCTTCTCCTGATGAAGGGGAGAAAGGTAGGGCTTCGACAAGCTCAGCCCGAACGGTGGAGGGTTTCGGCTCGACCAGGTCGGACTTAGGCCCAGGCGGCCTCGCCCTCTTCCTCGGCCTCCGTCCGCGCCTCGCTCCACCAATAAGCGGGGATGAAGGCGAGCGATAGCAGGGTCAGCGGCAGCGCCGTCCAGATTGGCGCGCCCGCGAGCCAGGGCACCGCCGCATTGACCAAAGCGAGGAAGAGCAGGACCGGCAGTCCCTCGCGGCGTGGCGCGGCGGGCGCGAGGCGCTCGCGATGCTCGATGACGCCGTAGAGGGCGCGGACGGTGCGGCTGCCTTTGTCCGTGAACAAGGCGGGGATCAGGCCGTGGACCATGCAGGCGAGGCCGCCCTTCACCATCGCCCAGCCGAAGCCGAAGGCGAAGCGCCGGTGCTCGGCATAATCCTCGCCGACCGCGTCGAGATGCGCGCGGCATCTCCCGGTCAGCGATCCCCCATCCTTGTCCATGCTCGGGCTCCACGATTCGGTCCAGCGATCCTAACTCAACTCGCACGGCAGACAAAAGATGCGCATCTAAGCGCTTGTCCCCAAGCCTCGGTTTCGCCACTGTCCGGGCATGACCGAGCAGCCCAAACAGGCCCTTTCCCCGGAAGAGGATTATGCGGACGCGACCGTCGCGGACCTGATGTCGCCCGCGCTCGGCGTGTTCCGGCCCGAGATGAGTGTCGCGCAGACGGTCGAGGAATTGCGCGAGCTGACCCGCTCGGCGATCATCACTTATTGCTACGTCACCGACGAGGAGGGCAGGCTGGTCGGCGTCGTCGTGATGCGCGACATGCTGCTCGCCGATCCCGACACCAGGCTCGACGCGCTGATGATCAGGGACGTCTTCGCCTTCCGGGAGGATCTCGCGCTCGAGGAAGCGCTGAAATCGGCGGTCGCCAGGCATTTCCCGGTCTATCCGGTGTGCGACGCGGCAGGCGTGCTCAGGGGGCTGATCCGCGGCGAGGAATTGTTCCGCAACCAGGCGATCGAGATCAGCGCCCAATCGGGCAAGATGGTCGGCGTCGACAAGGAGGAAAGGCTGGCGACGCCGCTCGCGCGCAGCCTCAAGCTGCGCCACCCCTGGCTGCAGATCAATCTCGTCACCGCCTTCGTCGCCGCCGGCGTGGTCGGCGCGTTCGAGCATACTTTGAGCCGGCTCGTCATCCTCGCGGTCTTCCTTCCCGTCATGGCCGGGCAGACCGGCAATACCGGCTGCCAGGCGCTGGCGGTGACGCTGCGCGGCATGACGCTCGGCGAGTTGCAGCCGAGCCTGGTCAAAAGGCTGGTCGCCAAGGAGGGCCTGCTCGGCCTCGTCAACGGCCTCCTCGTCGGAGTCACCGCGGGCCTCGGCATGATGGTCTACGCGACCATGCAGGGCCAGGCGCAGCCCTGGCTGATGGGCCTGGTCGTTTTGTTCGCGATGACGGTGAGCTGCACCATCGCCGGCATTGCCGGGGCGATGATCCCGCTGACCTTGAAGCGCATGGGCGCCGACCCGGCCACCGCGTCCAGCATCTTCCTGACCACGGCGAGCGACGTGGCGAGCATGGGAATCTTCCTGTCGCTGTCGACAATGCTGCTGCTCTGATCCCGGCCGGTCAGTCCCGGTTGAAGGCCGACGGATCAAGCGGGGTCGGCACGGTATTCCCGTCGGGGACCGAATAGAGCGTGTAGGTCAGCTGCGTCAGGCTGACCTGGTCTCCCAAGCTCTCCGCGGCCAGCATTGTCGGACCCGGAAATTCGCCGGCCGAAGTGATGTTGGCGAACGACTTGCAATCCTCGGCCAGGGGCGAACCGAACGCATATTGTATGGAATAATTGCCGTCGGGAATGCCGGACAGGCTCCCCGTGCGGTTCTGCGCGACGTAGAAGGCGGTCACCAGCCGTCCGTTATCGGCATTGCGGACTTTGACGATCGCATCGCCGGCTGCGCCGTTACGGATTTCCAGAACATGGCCGTGCCCGGACAGGCGCCGGCCCTCCAGGCGGGCGCCGTTTGCGGGCTGCCGCGCGCAGGCCGCCTGCGCGACCGCCGGCTCCGATCCGTTCGAGCTGACATTCTGCAGGTTGTCGACGGAGGTGAGATTGCCTTCAAGTCCCAGATCCTCGTTCACCTCGAGCGCGATATTGGTGGTCGTCGCGGATCCACTGCAGGCCGCCAAGGCCAGCGCCAGCAAAAGCCCGCCAATCCGATATCTCCGTTCCATCCGATTATCCCTCCGCTTCGCGGTCTCCGAGGCTGACGATTCGACGTCGTCGGAGACCGAACCAAAGACTGAAAAAACAAATGCGGTGGTGAAGCACCGCCGGAGGGTTGTTTCGCACGGCGACGCCGGGCCGACGCGTGACGCCCGTCACGCCCCGGCCTTTTCCCTCGCTCATTGTCGCGACGGCACCGGCAACGGCCTTCGCGCAAGTACACAAAATGCCCTCATCTACCGCGAAAAAACCCTTGTCTTTCAGTAATCCCATGGATCGCGCTCCACCCGCGGCCAGCGCTGGCCGCCGGCGCGCTGGCGCTCCATCAGCTTGAGCACGGCGATGGTGAGGCCGTCATTGTAGCGGACATGTTCACCGCATTTGCGGCCGCGGTAGAAGACCGGCCGGACCTCGCCGGCGATCGAGCGCTCGATCGCCCGGTCGAGCTGGCCGCTCTGCCCCATCCCCCGCGCCCGGTCCCAAGCCACGGCGAAGCTCCCGGCTCCGGCCCGCTCGCGCAGATTGTAAGCGCTCTTGCGCGTCATCCCGACCGCCCGCGCGGCCGTCGCCACCGACCCGCACAAAGCGAGGCGATGGATGAAGGCGATCTGCCGCGCGGGCGTCCAGCCATCATGGCGCGCGCGGACGGCACGGGCGCGAAGGCGAGCTCGGCGAGCGGGAGCGCTTCGAGGATCGCCTGGAGGCGGGGCGGGAGCGGGTAGGAGTCGGCCATCCCGAGCATATGCTTGATTTGGAGTTGTGTGGGAAAGTGGTTTTGACAGCCCCGGACGTGCCGCCATCTTGACCATCTCGGCTCGTAAAGCTTGCGCCCGCTCAGCGCCGCCGACGCCGCATGTCCGCCTGGATCGATTCGCGCCAACTGCCGCCGACCGGGCCGACGATGTCGTCCACCCGCCAGCCGGTCGCCGTTTTCTCAAGACGCAGTGTGATGAGCGCCGTCTGGCCGAAATTGGAGAAGGATATGCGCGCATCGGCACGCTCGGCCTGAATCGCCACGGACTGGATAGCATAGCGCACATTCTGCCAATCCTGGCATTCGCAGAAGGGGTCGGCGGCCATGGCTTCCTCGCCATAAGCAAGCCGCTGGAGCCGCTCTAGCTCGGGCGTGAGCACATCAAGGACGTTGTCGCCATTTTCGCCCGGATCGCGCAGGTAGGAATCGTAGATGGAGGCTAGCAAAGACCGGATCCGGGCCTCGTCCGATCCCGCGCCGGACGAGGGCCGCGACGCAGCCCCGGCCGCTGGCGGCGTACCATCGCTGCAGGAGGCCAGCGCCGCGCGGATCGCGCGGGTCGAGCCGGTCAACGGCACCGCGCTCCAACCCTGTTCGCCGGACATCAGGCCGACGCTTTCCGCGGGGCCCGTCAGCAAGGCGACCATCGCGCCGTCGATGGGATGCGCGACCCACACCCGGCTCTCCCCCGCCCGGCTCATCGCCACGCTGTGGTCACCCGTGTTTCCCTCGGGAAGGCCCGGTAGGGGGAACATCGACACGCGGATATCGCGCTGCGCCGGCAGGTCCCTGCGGAACTGGATCAGAAATGCCGGCCCGCCCCGAACGCAGGCAACGCTCGCGCCTTCGACGTTCCCGGCCGGAATGTCGATCGTGGCTGTGCTGTGCGCCCCGGCGTCCAGCCTCCAGCCCTGAGATCCGCTCATCCACAAGGCGCCCGTCACGCCCGGTGGCATCGGCCGATAAACGATCCTGCCGCCGGTGAATGCCAATTCTCCATAGCAGACATCCGCGCCGACGCGTCCGCAACCGCTGCCATGGCCGCCGGTCCGCAGGCGCGGCGGCGCGCCAGGGACAAGCTCATTGGCCCGCAAATGGCCTTCCCAGGCGACGCGATAGCCTGTGGGGCCGGACAGGTGGATCGCCACGCCGCAGCCGGCACTGCCGCAAAGCAGCGAGGCCGAACCGGGGCAGGAAAGCCCCGCGTCGTCGACGACATAATCGGGCCGGCCATCGCCGTTGAAGTCGGCACGCTTCACATAGGTTTCGGGATCGGAGGTCATCCGCCCGCCTCCGACTTCACGGCAGCTCGCCGCATTCTCCTGGAAGGATGCCCGGACAGTGGCTGGCCATTCCGATTGTGGAACCGGCTGCGCACGGACGACGCTCGCCTGTGCGACGAAGCAGAAGCCCGCAAGGACCGACAGCCTATGCCGAAACCGCATAATTCCCTCCCCTCAGGGACCACCAAGGCTAGCATAACGCCTATGCCTCACCAACCAGGTTGACTTTTTGCACTGCAGCATGCATATGCTCCCGCAGCGAGGCGCCATGCAGCGTGATCGGGCGTAACCGCCCCGGCTCCGCTTCGTACTTTCCCCAAGGTTTCCCTTTTCACGCGGGTTGCCAAAAACCCGCCGCGTATCCGCGCGCCATTTGGGCTGCGCGGTCGCCGCACATGCAAGTGAGTTATTCCCAATGTCATTCCAATCGCTCGGGCTGTCGCAGCCCGTCCTTCAGGCGCTCGCGCTCAAGGACTATACCCACGCGACCCCGATCCAGCAGCAGGCCATCCCGACCCTTTTGAAGGGCCGCGACCTGCTCGGCATCGCCCAGACCGGCACCGGCAAGACCGCCGCTTTCATGCTGCCGTCGATCGACCGGCTGCGCTCGTCCGACCGCCGCGCCGGGCCCCGCGCCTGCCGCATGCTCGTCCTTGCGCCCACCCGCGAGCTCGCCAGCCAGATCGCCGAGAGCGCGCGCGCTTATTCGCATTTCTCGCAGCTCCGGGTCGCCACCGTCTTCGGCGGCACTTCGGTCGGCAAGAACCGCCAGGACGTGGCGCGCGGCGTCGACGTCCTCGTCGCCACGCCGGGCCGCCTCATCGACCTGATCGAGCAGCGCTATTTGACGCTGGCCGAGGTCGAGATCCTCGTCCTCGACGAGGCCGACCAGATGCTCGATCTCGGCTTCATCCACGCGTTGAAGCAGATCGTGCGGCTGCTGCCGGCCAAGCGCCAGACCCTGTTCTTCTCGGCCACAATGCCCAAGACGATCAAGGATTTGGCCGACAAGTTCCTGACCGATCCCGCCCAGGTTTCGGTCGCGCCCGCAGCCACCACCGTCGAGCGCGTCGACCAATATGTCACCTTCGTCCAGCAGGCGGAGAAGCAGGCTTTGCTCACCATGATGCTGCGCCACGGTTTCTCCGAGCGCGGCAATATGGACCGGGTGCTGATCTTCACCCGCACCAAGCATGGCGCCGACCGCGTCGTGAAATTGCTCGCCGGCAACGGCATCGCCGCCAACGCGATTCACGGCAATAAGAGCCAGCCCCAGCGCGAGCGCGCGCTGGCCGAGTTCAAGGGCGGCAAGGCCAAGATCCTGGTCGCCACCGACATCGCAGCGCGCGGCATCGACGTTTCGGGCGTTTCCCACGTCATCAATTTCGAGCTGCCCAACGTCGCCGAGCAATATGTCCACCGCATCGGGCGGACGGCGCGCGCGGGCGCGGCGGGCGTCGCCATCGGCTTCTGCGCGGACGACGAGAAGCCCTATCTCAAGGATATCGAGAAATTGACCCGCCAGCGGATCGCGATCGAGCCGCTGCCCGCCAATTTCGTCGCCGAGGCGCACCGGATCAAGACCACCCGGACCGCGCCGCCGCCGCCGTCCCGCGAGGAACGGCGCGACGAGGAGCAGGCCCGGCGCCGCTTCCCGCCGAACCGCGCCCAGCGCGGCCGCGGCCGCTACGCCTCATCGGTCAAGCCGATGGGCGGGGGCCGCCGGGCCGCCGCGCGCTGAGAGCCTTGCCTTAGCGGGCGCGTGCTGCTAGTGGCACGCGCCTGCGCCGCGGGCCTTGCTCGCGGCGAATCCATTTCATGGTGGGCCAGACAGAAGTTGGCCAAGCACGGAAAGAGTGACGAACTTTTATGCAAATCATCGTTCGCGATAACAATGTCGACCAGGCGCTGCGGGCGCTCAAGAAGAAGCTGCAGCGCGAGGGCGTCTATCGCGAGATGAAGCTCAGGCGCCACTATGAGAAGCCGTCGGAGAAGCGCGCCCGCGAGCGGGCCGCCGCGATCCGGCGCGCGCGCAAGCTCGAGCGCAAGCGGGCGGAGCGCGACGGCGTCCGCTAAAGGAGCCGTCACTCCACCTGCCGTCATTCCAGCCTAAGCTGGAATCCCCCTTCCCCTTCTCCTCGCGCGCCAAGAAGCGAGATTCCAGCCTTCGCTGGAATGACGAGGTAGTGCGGGGCAACAAGCTTCACATCCCGACCGGGCGGCGATAGACCAAGCGCCGCCCGTTCTCGTTTGGGGAAGCCAGATCCATGTCCGCCGTCACCGCCGTCCCGATTCGCCCGATCGCGCGCGGATCCGTGCTCAAATTGTGGGTCGCGCTCTTCGTGCTGGTGGCCGCCGGCGCCGGGCTCGCCTGGCTCGGCACCAAGCCGCTGCAGCGGACCACAACCGCGTCCGGCCTGCAATATCGGGTGCTCAAGGCGGGCACCGGCCCGACCGCCACGACCAACGACGTCCTCGTCCTCCATTATGACGGCCGCTTGACCGACGGCACATTGTTCGACAGCTCCAGGGCCGGCGGCGAGCCGATGGTGACGCCGCCGATCGGCCTCATCCCCGGCTTCGTCGAGGGCCTGCAGCTGACCCAGGCCGGCGGCCGCTACCGGCTGTGGATCCCGCCCAATCTCGGCTACGGCCCGGGCCGGGTCCCGCCCGACGCCCGCTTCACCGACCGCGACACCCTGGTCTTCGACGTCGAGGTCATGCGCATCATCCCCGACGCGGCCGGCCTGTGGCAGATGCAGCGCATGCAGCAGATGCAGCAGCAGATGCAGGGCCAGCCCGGCGCCGGCGGCATGCCGGGCGGCGGCGATCCCCATGGCGCTACCGTGCCGCCGCCTCAGGAGGCTCCGCCCGCAGGCGGACGTTGAAGCGGGCCCGATTCAGATTGAATCGTCATTCCAGCGAAAGCTGGAATCCCGCTTCTTCAAGGGGGATGACTTCAAGGGGATGAAAGGAAAAGAGATTCCAGCTTTCGCTGGAATGACGGTGTTTCGGCCAAGCGGGATGAAGTCTAGCCCGCTTGCGCGCGCGGCTTGCGCCTGAACAAGAAGCGGCGCTTGGGCGGCGGCTCGGGATCTGCCGCGGCGGCGGCGTAGGCCTGGCTTCGGGCTTCGACCAGCGCTTCCGCTTCCGCTTCTGCTTTGTCGTCGTCCGATTTCTGCTCGAGCCCGGTCTTGATCATCGCCACCATCGGGTCCGCGAGCATCAGCCCCATGATCCCGAACAGGGCGCCGGCGAGCAGCTGCGCGCCGAGCACCAGGGCCGGGGCGAGGTCGACCGTCTTCTTGGCGACGTAGGGAACGATCAGATAGCCGTCGACCGTCTGAACGATGAAATAGACCGCGACCGCCCACAGGCCGTGATTGACGTCCACCGAGAAGCCGGCGAGCACGATCAGCACGCCCGAGACGATCGCGCCGATATTGGGCAGGAAGGCGAGCAGTCCGGTCAATATGCCGAGCAGGGTCGCCATTGGCACACCGCCGGCCAGGAGCAGGGCCCAGGTGCCGACGCCCTCGACGGCCATGCCGACGAGGCGGCCGGCCATCAGCCGGCGCAGCGTGTAGCCCATGCGCTCGGCGGTGCGGTAGAAGCGCTCGCGGCTGTCGCGCGGCAGCATCCAGGCGACGCCGCGCTGGTAGAGCCGCGGTTCGACCGCGATGAAGATTCCGATCACGAAGATCATCACCGCGCTGGTGATCGCGCCGAGCGCGGTCGAAACCGCCGAGCCGAGCCTGCCGAGCGTGCCCATCAGCTGGCTGCTCAATTGCTCCGTACCGCGGCCGCCTCCCTGGACCAGGCCCATGTCCTGGGCCCAGGCGAAGATGCGGTCGATCTGGCCGCTGATCGTCTCCTTCAACCGCTCGGTCTGGGCGACCAGCTCGGTGCCGGCATAATAGAAAGTCCAGGCGACGAAGCCGACCGCGGCGAGGGTGACGATGGTGAGCCGCCAGCCGCGGCCGATCGGCAGCACCCGGCCGAGCAGGCGGGTGCCGCCGTCGAGCATCGAGGCCAGGACGATCCCGGCGAAGATCAGCATCAGCGGCTCGGCGAGCACGATCACGCCCATGATCGCGAGGACGACTCCGGCCCAGACCATGGCGCGCTTGAATTCGTGCCGGATCACCGGGTCGCGGAACTCGATCGGGCCGGCCTGCTCGGGCTTGTCGGCGGCTTGCGGATCGACGGCGCTTTGCGGCGGTGTGACGGTCATCGGCGCGGCGCTCCCATTCGCGGCGGCCCGCTCGCCGGGTGGAGCGAGCTGCCGGCGCGGCCGCCGCGCAGCGCCGTGAACCAGCTGATCGGATTCCAGTAGGACGAGCTGCCGTCGAGGCTGAAGGTGATGAACTCGGCGCGGCCGCCGATATTCTCCCAGGGCACCGGGCCGCCCAGCCCGTTCTGAGGATAGCCGAGGTCGAAACGGCTGTCGGCGCTCTGGTCGCGATTGTCGCCCATCAGGAAGACGTGGCCGGGCGGGATGGTGCGCTTCGCATATTCGTCGCCGGGCGAGCGGCCGATGTCGATGATGTCGTAATTGCGGCCGTCCGGCAGAGTCTCGCGGAAGACCGGCAGCTGGCAATAAGGATGCCCGCCGGGGCCGCGGACATAAAATTCGGTCGGCTGGCCCCTCTCGTCCGTGCAGGGCACGTTGGCGTCGACCGGGATCATCGCCGGCGGCCTCGGCTCGCGGGGCAGCGCGCGGCCGTTCAGGAAGACGATGCCGTCGACGACCTCGATCGTGTCGCCGGGCAGGCCGATCACCCGCTTGATATAATCCGAGCTCTGGCCGGGCGGGGTGACGATGACGACGTCGCCGCGCTGCGGCATCGCGCCCCAGATCCGGCCCTGCCAATGCGGGAAGATGTGGAAGCTCGGGCTCACCCAGGACCAGCCATAAGGATATTTGCTGACCACCAGCCGGTCGCCCTTGAGCAGGCCCGGCATCATCGATTCCGACGGGATGTAGAAGGGCTTGGCGACACAGGAATGGAACAGGAGCACGGCGGCGACGAGCCACAGGATCGCCTTGAGGTCGCCGATCCAATGGCCCTTCTTGTCCCTGACCTTCTTCTTGTCGAGCGTGGCGGCATCGGCCGGCGGTTCGGCTCCCGCCGCTTCGACGCCCGCGGGCGCGGCGACGACCTCGCCGGCGGCCGGCGCGGCCGGCGCGGCCGGGACGTCGCTGGCCGCCGGCGTCCCGGCGGTGGGCTCGGCCGCCTTGTCGCGGTCGCTGTCGGTCAAGTCTGAGGCTCCTGCGGCACGGCTTCGATGATCACGACGGCCATCGCGAAAGGAAGGTCATCGGTCATCGTCAAATGGACGGTGGCGGCGTGGCCCGGCGGGGTGATCGCGTCAAGCCTCTCCTTCGCGCCGCCGGTCAGCGCCAGCGTGGGCTGGCCGGACGGCAGGTTGACGACGCCGATATCCTTCATGAAGACGCCGCGCCTGAAGCCGGTGCCGACCGCCTTGGAAAAGGCCTCCTTGGCGGCGAAGCGCTTGGCATAGGTGCCGGCGCGGGTGAACGGGCGGCGCTCGGCCTTGGCTTTCTCGGTTTCGGTGAAGACGCGGGCGATGAAGCGCTCGCCGAAGCGGTTCAGCGAATTCTGGATGCGCTCGATATTGCACAGGTCGGAGCCCAGGCCGATGATCATGACGCCGAGCCGGAATGGGGACAGTCACTTTCACGCGCCGGCGGCTTCGAACCGGGAGGGGCAGCCGAAAGTGACTGTCCCCTTTTCATCCCCGCGCCTCGTCCATCAGCGCGCGCATTCGCGCGACGCTCGCCTCGAAGCCGGTGAAGATCGCCTCGCCGACCAGGAAATGGCCGATATTCAATTCGGCGAGCTGTGGGATTGCCGCCACCGGGGCGACATTGTCGAAGGTCAGACCATGGCCGGCATGAGGCTCGATCCCGTTCCTGGCCGCCAGAGCGGCGGCGTCGGCGAGGCGGCGCAGCTCAATGGCCCGCTCGTCGCCGCCCAAATGGGCGTAGCGGCCGGTGTGGAGCTCGACGACCGGCGCGCCGAGACGGATCGCGGCTTCGATCTGGGCCGGATCGGGCTCGATGAACAGGCTGACGCGGATGTTCGCCTGCGCCAATCTGTCGACATAATAAGCGAGATGATTGTGCTGCCCGGCGGCGTCGAGGCCGCCTTCGGTGGTCCGCTCCTCGCGCTTCTCGGGGACGAGGCAGGCCGCGTGAGGGCGGTGGGCGAGCGCGATCTCGAGCATCTCCTCGGTCGCCGCCATTTCGAGGTTGAGAGGGATTTCGAGCCTCTCCATCAAGGCGTCGATATCGGCGTCGGTGATATGGCGCCGATCCTCGCGGAGATGGGCGGTGATGCCGTCGGCGCCCGCTCGCGCCGCGGCGAAGGCGGCGCGGACCGGATCGGGATGCGCGCCCCCGCGCGCGTTCCTGATCGTCGCGACATGGTCGATATTGACCCCCAGACGCAGATGCGCGCTCACGCCCCTTCGACAGCGCTCAGGACAGGTGCCTTGCGGCTTCCGGGCTTTTCGGCGGGGATGGCGGCGAGCGCTTCGGGCAGGTTCGCCGCCTCGTAGGTCGGCACGCTCAGCCGCACCAGCGGGAAGAAGGGCGGGCCGAGCTCGGCCTCGCCGCCCGAGCGGTCGACGAGAGCCGCCGCCGCGACGACCTCTCCGCCTTCGGCCGCGATCGCCTTGATCGCCTCGCGCGAGGAAAGGCCCGTGGTGACGACGTCCTCGACCAGCAGCACCCTTTGGCCGGACTCGAGCCGGAAGCCGCGGCGCAGCTCGAAAAGGCCCGTGGGCCGCTCCAGGAACAGGGCCTCCACGCCGAGCGCCCGGCCCATTTCATGACCGATGATGACGCCGCCCATGGCCGGCGAGACGACGATGTCGATCCGGCTTTTGATGTCGCGGGGGATGCGCCCGGCAAGAGCGGTGGCCAGCGCCGAGGCGCGCATGGGATCCATGAGCACGCGGGCGCATTGCAGGTAGCGGGGGCTGTGCAGGCCCGAGGACAGGATGAAATGGCCCTCGAGCAGCGCGCCGGCGGCCCGGAATTCGGCCAGGACCTCCTCGTCGGTCATCTTTTTCGCTGCCTCCAAATGGCGGTCCGACAGATAGGGAACCGGAGCCGGGGCATCAAGCGTTCCGGCAGCGCGAAGATAAGCGCGCAACATGCTTGAGAGACGCTAGTCGCCTGCCTATAAGGCCGGCGCAGAGCCCCCCGGGGCGGCCGAATCCAGCCGTCGCAAGGCGGGTCCAAGGGGTTTAGATGAAGATAATTTTCAAGCTCGCCGCCGTCGCCGCCGCCTTCGGTCTGGCGCCCGCGGCCGCTTTGGCCGCCGCCGCGCCGGCTCCGGCCGCCGCTCCCGCTCCCGCGCCAGCCGCCACGGCGCCGGACCCGGCCGCCAGTGAAGCCGTGCCGGCCGCCGCCAATGCGGCCGCGCCGGCGCCCGCCGCGCTGCCGCGCACCGCGCCGACCGCCGGCATCGGCCAGCCCGACGGCCGGCTCGGCCTGCAGGAGCAGGTCAGCCCGATCGGCCAGGAAGCGGCGTGGTTCCACAACGTCATCCTGATGCCGCTGATCACGGTGATCTCGGCCTTCGTGCTGCTGCTGCTCGGCTGGGTAATGTTCCGCTATCGGCGCGGCCGCAATCCGGTGCCGTCGCGCAACACCCACAATACCACATTGGAAGTGGTCTGGACGCTGGTCCCGGTGCTGATCCTGGTCGTGATCGCGGTGCCGTCGATCCGGCTGCTCGCCCACCAATATGATCCGCCGCGCGCCGACATCACGATCAAGGCGATCGGCAATCAATGGTTCTGGGAATATGAATATCCCGACCATGGCTTCACGGTCACCTCGCGCATCCTCACCGACGCGCAGGCCGCCGAGCGCCGCGAGCCGCGGCAGCTTTCGGCCGACAACCGCATGGTGGTGCCGGTCGGCGCGACCGTGAAGATGATCGTGACCTCGAACGACGTCATCCACGCCTGGGGCGTTCCCGCCTTCTGGACCAAGATCGACGCGGTCCCGGGCCGGCTCAACGAAACCTGGTTCCGGGCCGACCGGACCGGCGTCTTCTACGGCGTCTGCTACGAATTGTGCGGCGCCCAGCACGGCTATATGCCGATCGCGGTCGAGGTGGTGACGCCCGAGCGCTTCCGCGCCTGGGTCGCCGCGCAGCCGGGCGGCCATATGCCGGGCGCCGAGGCCGCGGCGGCCCCCGCCCCCGCGGCCGCGCCGGCCGGCGGCAACGTTATCGCCGGCGCCGAGACGCCGGCCACGACCAATCAAAGCGCGACGAGATAAGGCGGCAGACGCACCATGACCGACACCACCGCAAACGCCGTCCATTTCGAGGCCGCCACGGCCCATGACGCGCATCATGACGCCGATCACAAGCCGGGCTTCTTCGTCCGCTGGTTCATGTCGACCAACCACAAGGACATCGGCACGCTCTACCTGATCTTCGCGGTCGTCTCGGGGATCATCGGCGGCGCCATTTCCGGCCTGATGCGGGCCGAACTGGCCGAGCCAGGCATCCAGTATCTCGGCGCCTGGGCCAATTCGATCCACGCTTTGGTCGGCGCCAAGCCGGCCGAATTCAACGAGGCGCTGCATCTGTGGAACGTGCTGATCAGCGCCCACGGCCTGATCATGGTCTTCTTCATGGTGATGCCGGCGATGATCGGCGGCTTCGGCAACTGGTTCGTGCCGCTGATGATCGGCGCGCCCGACATGGCCTTCCCGCGGATGAACAATATCAGCTTCTGGCTGCTTCCGCCCGCCTTCCTGCTGCTGCTCGGCAGCCAGTTCGTGCCCGGCGGCACCGGGCTCGGCGCCGGCGTCGGCTGGACGGTCTATGCGCCGCTGTCGACCTCGGGCTCGCCGGGGCCGTCGGTCGACATGGCGATCTTCGCCCTGCACCTTGCCGGCGCCAGCTCGATCCTCGGCGCGGTCAACTTCATCACCACCATCTTCAACATGCGCGCGCCGGGCATGACCCTTCACAAGATGCCGCTGTTCGTCTGGTCGATCCTGGTCACCGCCTTCCTGCTCCTGCTGGCGCTCCCCGTGCTCGCGGGCGCGATCACCATGCTGCTGACCGACCGCAATTTCAGCACCCACTTCTTCGACGCGCGCGGCGGCGGCGATCCGGTCCTCTACCAGCACCTCTTCTGGTTCTTTGGCCATCCCGAGGTCTACATCATGATCCTGCCGGGCTTCGGCATGGTCAGCCAGGTCATCGCGACGTTCAGCCGCAAGCCGGTCTTCGGCTATCTCGGCATGGCCTATGCGATGGTGGCGATCGGCGTGATCGGCTTCGTCGTCTGGGCCCACCACATGTTCACCGTCGGCATGGACGTGAACACCAAGATGTACTTCACCGCGGCGACGATGGTGATCGCGGTGCCGACGGGCATCAAGATCTTCTCCTGGATCGCGACCATGTGGGGCGGCAGCCTCACCTTCGAGACGCCGATGCTGTGGGCGATCGGCTTCATCTTCATGTTCACGATCGGCGGGGTGACCGGCGTCGTGCTCGCCAATGCGGGCGTCGACCGGTCGCTGCAGGAGACCTATTATGTGGTGGCTCACTTCCACTACGTGCTGTCGCTGGGCGCGGTCTTCTCGCTGTTCGCGGGCTGGTATTACTGGTTCGGGAAGATGTGGGGAAAGCAGTATAACGAGATCCTGGGCAAGCTCCATTTCTGGTTCTTCTTCATCGGCGTGAACATCCTGTTCTTCCCGATGCACTTCCTCGGCATGGACGGCCAGCAGCGGCGCTCGCCCGATTATGCGGACGCCTTCGCGGCGGGCAATTATTATGCGACCATCGGCTATATGGTGATGGCGGTCGGCATGGTCTTCTTCTTCGTCAACGTCTTCTGGTCGCTGTTCGCGGGCAGGAAGGCGGCCGACAATCCATGGGGCGAAGGCGCGACGACGCTCGAATGGACTTTGTCGAGCCCGCCGCCCTACCACCAGTTCGAGACGCTGCCGAAGGTGGATTGACGGCGCAGCCGGCAATCCACCCTGAACTCGTTTCAGGGTCCATGTCCGGCTCTCCACAGCCGGCGCGAATGAAAAAATGGATGCTGAAACAAGTTCAGCATGACGGAATGTGAAATGGCGACGCTGACGCAAAGCTATGCCCTCACCGCCGACTGGCGGGATTTCCTGGCGCTGACCAAGCCCCGGGTGATGACGCTCGTCGTCTTCACCGGGCTCGCCGGCCTGCTGGTGGCGCCGGCGCCGATCCATCCGGTGCTCGGCTTCACCGCGATCCTGTGCATCGCCTTGGGCGCGGGCGCGGCGGCGGCGCTCAACATGTGGTGGGAGGCGGACATCGACGCGCTGATGAAGCGCACCGCCTCGCGGCCGCTGCCCGCGGGCCGGATGGACGCTCAGACCGCGCTCCATTTCGGCGTCGGCCTGGCCTTCTTCTCGGTGGTCCTGATGGGGGTGGCGACCAACTGGCTCGCCGCCGCGATCCTCGCCGTCTCGATCCTGTTCTACGTCTTTGTCTACACGATCTGGCTGAAGCGGCGGACGCCGCAGAACATCGTCATCGGCGGCGCCGCCGGCGCCTTCCCGCCGGTGATCGGCTGGGCGGCGGCGACCGGCGACGTGACCATGCTGCCGGTGCTGCTCTTCGCCCTGATCTTCCTGTGGACGCCGCCGCATTTCTGGGCGCTCTCCCTTTTCGTCCGCTCCGATTACGCCAAGGCCGGCGTGCCGATGCTGCCGGTGGTGGCGGGGGCAAAGGCGACGCGGATCCAGATTCTGCTCTACACCATCCCGATGAGCGCCGCGGCGCTGGCACCCTGGGCGCTCGGGCTCGCGGGCACGGTCTATGGCGTCGCGGCGGCGCTGCTCAGCGGCGCCTTCCTCATCCTCGCTTTCCGGGTGCTCGCCAGCCGCGCCGCCGAGCCGGCGGCGATGAAGGCGGAAAAGAGACTGTTCGCTTTCTCGATCCTCTACCTCTTCGCCCTGTTCGGCGCTCTGGTCGCGGACCGGTGGATCGGCGCATGACCCCGGCCGAACAGGACGAGGTCCGCCGCCGCCAGCGCAGCCGCGCGGTCATCATGGCGGTGCTTCTCGGCGCCTTCGTCATCCTCGTCTATGCGATCAGCATCGCCAAGATGGGGATGAGGGGATGAGGCGGACGACGCGCACGGCCCTGCTGCTCGGCGGCCTCGTCTTCGGGATGACCGGCTTGGCCTTCGCCAGCGTGCCGCTCTACCAGGTCTTTTGCCGGTTGACCGGATTCGCGGGCACGCCGCAGCGCGCCGAGGGCGGCAGCGCGCCGGGCGCCACCGGCCGGACGATCAGCATCCGCTTCGACGCCAATATTTCCGGAATCCCCTGGCAATTCCGCCCGGTCGAGCAGCGCCGCACCGTGCCGATCGGCGCGCGCAACCTCGCGCTCTACACCGCCCGCAACGATTCCCGCCACGCGGTGACCGGCCAGGCGAGCTTCAACGTCACGCCGAGCCAGGCCGGCCGCTACTTCACCAAGATCCAGTGCTTCTGCTTCACCGAGCAGACGCTCGCGCCCGGGCAGGAAGTGCAGATGCCGGTGACCTTCTATGTCGACCCGGCGATCCTCGACGATCCGGACGCGCGCAACATCAGCGAGATCACCCTTTCCTATACCTTTTACCCGGTGGACCGGCGACCGGACGGAAGCTAGACACCCCCAAGTTCCGACAGAGGAAGATGAGATGGCCGGATCGAAGACCCACCAATATCATATCGTCAATCCGAGCATCTGGCCGCTGATCGGCGCGATCTCGGCTCTGGCCTTCTTCGCCGGCATGGTGCTGTGGATGCACGATTATGCGGCGGGACCCTATGTCGTCATCGCCGGCCTGATCGGCATCGCCTTCACCATGTTCAGCTGGTGGGCCGACGTCATCCGCGAAGCCCATGGCGGCGATCACACGCCGATCGTCCAATTGCACCTGCGCTACGGCATGATCCTGTTCATCGCGTCCGAGGTGATGTTCTTCGTCGCCTGGTTCTGGGCCTTCTTCGCGTCGTCGCTGTTCCCCGCGGCGGCCCCTGCGGTCGGCGGGGTGTGGCCGCCAGAGGGCATGCACGTGCTCAACCCGTTCGGCTTTCCGCTCCTCAACACCTTGATCCTGCTCTGCTCGGGCTGCACCGTGACCTGGGCGCACCATGCCCTGATCAACGGCCATCGCGAGGGGCTGATCAAGGGCCTGTGGTGCACGATCGGGCTCGGCCTGCTGTTCACCTCGATCCAGGCCTATGAATATATCAACGCGCCCTTCCTGTTCGTCGGCGAGGTCCGCGACGGCGCCAATATTTACGGCTCGACCTTCATGATGGCGACGGGCTTCCACGGCTTCCACGTCATCATCGGCACGATCTTCCTGACCGTCTGCCTGGTCCGCGCCTATAAGGGCCATTTCACGCCCCGGCAGCATTTCGGCTTCGAGGCGGCCGCCTGGTACTGGCATTTCGTCGACGTGGTCTGGCTGTTCCTGTTCCTGTGCATCTACGTCTGGGGCGGCTGGGGCGCGGCTTATCACTAAGGCCGGAACGGAGCCGCCGTCATTCCAGCGAAAGCTGGAATCTCTCTGCCTTCCGGAAGAAGTGAGATTCCGGCTTGCGCCGGAATGACGAGATGAGCGAACCGCATCCCGCCCTCGCCGCGCTCAAGGGCCTGTGCCCACGCTGCGGCGCGAAGACTTTGTACGCCGGGCTCGCCAGCTTCGCGCCGAAATGCCGCGCCTGCGGGCTCGATTATGCCGGCTTCAACGTCGGCGACGGGCCCGCGGCCTTCCTGATCTTCATCGTCGGCGGGCTGACCGTCGGCCTCGCCATCTGGCTCGAGCTCGGCGCCTCGCCGCCCTGGTGGCTGCACGTCCTGCTCTGGCTGCCCTTCGCCACCATCCTCACCATCGGCCTGCTGCGCCTCTCCAAGGGCCTGCTGCTCGCGCTCGAATACAGGCACCGCGCGCGCGAGGGCCGGATCGCGGACGGCGAATGAGACGGCTGCCGGTCCTGCCGACGATAATCGTCGCCGGCGCGGTGGCGGCGATGATCGCGCTCGGCATCTGGCAGCTGCAGCGCGCGGCCTGGAAGGAGCGGCTGCTCGCCCAATATGCCGGCGCCGCCGCGCTGCCCCCCGTCGACCTCGATCCTTTGCTCGACGGCGGCGGCCCGGTGCCGCCTCTGTCCTTCCGCCGCGTACTGATCAGCTGCGCCGCCCGCGACGCCGCGCCCGACATCCGCGCCGGCCGCAGCGCCGACGACGTGCCGGGCCAGGTCTATGTCGTGCCCTGCCGGCCCGGCGCGGTGGGCCTTGCGGGGCGGATCAGGGTCAATGCCGGCTGGGCGAACCGGCCCGACGCGGTGCGGCGGCTCTCGTTGAGCGGGATCGTCGCCGGCCATCTCGGCCCGGTCGAGGGCGACGGCCCGGTGACGCTGACCGCCGCCACCGCCTCCCCGCCGCTGACGCGAAGCCAGCCGACCAGCATCGGGAATATCCCCAACAACCACCTGCTCTACGCGCTGCAATGGTTCTTCTTCGCCGCGGCCGCCGCGCTGATCTACGCAATGGCGCTCCGCAAGCGGAACGCGCCAAAGTTGCCGCCGGAGCCCTGAGCGCCTAAATCCCCCTTCTCCATGATGAAGCTCACCATCCTCGAGAGCGGCCTCAAGGTCGCCAGCCGCACGATGCCGGGCGTCGAGACGGTCGCGGTCGGCCTCCATGCCGAGGCGGGCTCGCGCCACGAGCCGGCGCGGGTCAACGGCATCGCCCATTTGTTCGAGCATATGGTGTTCAAGGGCGCCGGCGGCCGCTCGGCCCGCGAGATCAGCGAGGCGATCGAGGATGTCGGCGGCGACCTCAACGCCTGCACCGAGCGCGACGGCACCAGCTTCACCGCCTCTTTGCTCGCCGAGCATCTCCCGCTCGGGCTCGAATTGCTCTCCGACATGGTGCTCAGGCCGCATTTCGACCCCGCCGACCTCGTCCGCGAGAAGGAGGTCGTGCTGCAGGAGCTGGGCGAGGCGCGCGACACGCCGAGCGACATCATCTTCGACGATTTGTGGATGGCGGCTTTTCCCGACCAGCCGCTCGGCCGCTCGATCCTCGGCGACGAAGCCAGCATCGCCGCCATCGGGGCGGACGACCTGAACGAATGGCGAATCGGCCATTATCGCGCCGGCAGCCTCGCCCTCGTCGCCGCCGGCAAGGTCGATCATGACGCGCTGGTCGCGCTCGCCGAGACGCGCTTCGCCGACCTGCCGGAGGGCACGACCCCGGCGCCGGACGGCGCGCGCTTCGCCGGCGGCGTCCGCGCCGGGCGGGCGCGGGCCGACCAGGCGCATCTCGCCGCGGCTTATGCGGCGCCGGCCCTGCTCGACCCGGATTTCCACGCCGCGCGGCTGTTCGCCGACATCGTCGGCGCCGGCGCCTCGTCGCGCCTGTTCCAGGCGGTGCGCGAGGAGCGGGGCCTGGCTTATTCGATCTGGGCCTCGCTCGCCGGCCATCGCGATTCGGGCCTCTTCTATTTCTACGCTGCGACGGCGCGGCGCGAGGCGGCGGCGGCTTCGGCGCTGATCGCCGAGGTGGTGGCCGACGCGGCCGCGACCGCCACTCCGCGCGAGCGCGACCGGGCGCTGGCCCAGGCCAAGGCCGGCCTTTTGATGTCGCTCGAATCCTCCTGGGGCCAGGCCACTTATGTCGCGCGCCAGCTCGCCTTGCACGGCCGGCTGGTCGAGCCTTCTGAGCTGGTCGCCCAGCTCGAGGCGGTGACGCTCGACCAGATCCGCGCGGCCGGCACCAGGATTCTCGCCGGCGCCAGAGCGAGCGCGACGATCGGCATGCCCGCGGTCCGGGCGGCGTGAAATCCCCTCTCCCTTCAGGGGAGAGGGAGGGGCCCGCCGCGAAGCGGTGGGAGGGTGAGGGCTCGGCCGCCGGATCTGTCCTCCTCCTTCATTCCCTCACCCCAACCCTCTCCCCAAATGGGAGAGGGGGCAGGCCGTGACCGTCTCCGGCCTCGCTACCCTCATCGCCGAGCCCTGGGCCGATTACGGGCTCGTCGATTCGGGTCATGGCCGCAAGCTCGAGCGCTACGGGCGCTATCGCTTCATCCGGCCCGAACCGCAGGCGCTCTGGGCGCCCGCCTCCGAGGAGTGGGACGCCGACGGCGAGTTCATTCCCGGCTCGGACGAAGAGGGCGGCGGCCGCTGGACCTTCGTTCGCCCCGTGCCGCGCGAGGGCTGGAATCTGGCCTGGGAGGAGGTTCGGTTCCGCGCCTTGGCGACCCCCTTCCGCCACCTCGCTTTCTTCCCCGACATGGCGCCGCAATGGGCCTGGATGCGCGCGCGGCTGAGCGAAGGCTCGGAGGCGCTCAACCTGTTCGGCTATACCGGAGTCGGCACGCTCGCCATGGCGGCCAAAGGCGCCCGGCTGACCCATGTCGACGCCTCGAAGAAGTCGGTGGAGGCGGGCAAGGCCAATGCCGTCCTCGCCGGAATGGCGGATCTGCCGATCCGCTGGCTGGTCGATGATGCCGCCAAGTTCGCCGCGCGCGAGGTTCGCCGCGGCCGGCGCTATGACGGCATCATCCTCGATCCGCCCAAATTCGGGCGCGGACCGGCGGGCGAGATCTGGCGGCTCGAGGAGGGCCTGCCCGGGCTGATCGCCGATTGCCGCTCATTGCTCGACGTCGACAGCCGCTTCCTCGTCCTCACCGTCTATGCGGTGCGCATGTCGGCGCTGGCGATTGGCGAATTGCTCGGCCAGGCGCTCGGCGACCTCGGCGGCACGGTCGAATGCGGCGACATGGCGGTCCGCGAGGAAGCGCGCGGGCTGCTGCTCCCGACCGCGATCTTCGCGAGGTGGAGCCACTGAATGGGGACAGTCACTTTTCCAAAGGTCCACGCCACATAGATTATGGCGTGCGGAAAAGTGACTGTCCCCTTTTCCGTCCTTCAATCCCGCCCGGCCCGGATCGCCGCGCCCGCCGCGAAGGGCGCGCCGGCGACCAGCAGCAGCGACACCGCGCCCAGCAATTGCAGCGCCCCGCTCTCATCGCCGCGGCCGACGAAGCCGGCGCCGAAGATCAGCAGCGGCACCGCCAGCGGCAGCATCAGCAGGCCGGCAAGCGCGCCGCTCCGGCGCAGCCCGGCGGTCAGGGCGGCGACGCCGAGCGTCAGCGCGGCGAGGCCCGGCGTGCCGACGAGCAGGCCGAGCTCGAGCCGAATCAGCACGTCGGGAGGCAGCTTCATCAGCGCCGAGGCCGGGATCGCGGCGAGCATCAAAGGCGGCCCGAAGCTCAGCCAGTGGCCGGCGAGCTTGGCGAGGGCGATGCTCTCCTCTGCATGACCGCGCAGGCTGAGCTGGTCGAGCACGCCCGAGGCGCGGTCGGGCTCGACCAGCCGGTCGACCGGCAGCAAGGCCGCGAGCAGGGCCGCCATCCACAAGGCGCCGCCGCCGGTGCGCGCCAGCAGCGGCCCGTCCGGCCCGACCGCGAACGGGAACAGGGTCGCCACGAGCAGGAAAAAGATGACGGGCAGCAGGGCCGCGCCGCCCGACGCGGCGAGGCGAAGCTCGCGCAGGATGAGGGCCATCATCCCAGCTGGACCGCCTGCGCGCCCGCAAGGCCGAGCGGCTGGTGGCTGGCGGCGAGGATGGCGCCGCCCGCCGCCCGGTGGGCCGCCATCGCCGCCTCGAGCCTAGTCAGGCCGTCGCCGTCGAGGCCGTTGGCGGGCTCGTCGAGCAGCCACAACAAAGCGCCCGAGGCCAACACTCGCGCCAGAGCGGCGCGCTTGCGCTGCCCGGTCGACAATATCCGCACCGGCATTTCGGCGAGCGGGGCGAGGCCCATCGCGGCGATCCCGGCGGCCGCGTCGCCGCCCCAGAAAGCGAGCGCGGCACCGAGCCGCTGCCGCTCGTCGAGCGCGAGATGCTCGTCGGCGAGCGCGGCTTCGGCGCGGTCCACCTTGCCCGCGGCGGGCCGGAGCAGGCCGGCGGCGAGGCGGATCAGGCTCGATTTGCCGGCCCCGTTGGGCCCGCCGACCAGCGCCGCCTCGCCCGGCGCGAGCGTCAGGCTGAGCCCCTCGAACAGCAGCCGGCCGCCGCGCCGGCAGGCGACCCCCTCGAAGCTCAGCAGGCTCACCCCGCCCCACCTTCCGGCGCGTCCTCGATGGCGTGCATGTCGGCGTCGGAGAAGCCGAAATGGTGGCCGACCTCGTGGACGATGACATGGGTGATGAGGTCTTCGAGGGCGACCCCGGTTTCGACCCATTCGTCGAGCAGGGGCAGGCGATAGAGATGGATCATCGGCGGCAGCTCGCCCGAGGCCCAGCTCGTCTCCTCGCGCATCGAGCGGCCCGAATAGAGGCCGGAAAGATCGAACGGATCCTCGATGCCGAGCGACTCCAGCACCTCGTCGTCGGCGAAATCCTCGATCCTGAGGACGACGTTGACGAGGTGGCGACGAAAACGTTCGGGCAGCCGCGCGATCGCGGCGTCCGCGAGCCGCTCGATCGCCGCCGCGTCCGGCGCATAGGTTTGACCGCTCCCCATCGACAGGCGCCATAGAGCGCTTTCCGCAAAAGTGGGAACCGGTTTTGCAATAGCAGGGCGCTCCGTTAAGAGGTTTCGAGCGACGCGCGAGGAAAGGACGAGGCGGTGGCGAAACTCAATGACGCGGAGCGCGCGGCGGCCTTGACCTCGCTGGGTGACTGGACCTGGAATGCGGAGCGCAGCGGCATCGCAAGAAGATTCCTGTTTCGCGATTTCGCGGAGGCCTTCGCCTTCATGACGCGCGTGGCGCTGGAGGCGGAGAAGGCCGAGCATCACCCGGAATGGACGAACGTCTGGAATCGGGTTGATATCTTCCTGACCACGCACGACGCCGGAGGCCTGACCGCGGGCGATGTCGCGCTGGCGCGGAAGATTAGTGGGATCGCCGGCCCTGTCGCGAGCTGACGGGCCGGGAGGCGAAGATGATCGATATCTTCATTAGCTATCGTCGGACGCAGACCTTCCTGGCGGAGCGAATCCATGAGCGGATTTGCTCGGAATTTCGGCCGGAGAAAGTGTTTCTTGACCGCACCGAGATCAAGCCGGGGGCGAAGTTTCCGGAAGAGCTGGACAAGGCCCTGGCTTCCGCGAAGATCGTGCTCGTGCTGATCGATCCGACGTGGATTTCGGTGCAGGATGAGAAGAGCCTCCGGCGGCGGCTGGAGATCCGTGGCGACTGGGTCCGCATCGAAGTCGAGCGCGGCCTCAAGCAGGACAAGATCGTCATCCCGGTTCTGGTCGACGGCGCGCCTATGCCCGGCCGGCAGCAATTGCCCGGCGCTCTGGGCGAACTCGCGTCGCGGCAAGCCGTGAACGTGCACAGGGAAACGTTCGCCGACGATGTCGACCGCCTGATCGCCCACATGAAGTCGATGATCAGCGGGCGCGACTTGCAGGCCTTGCTGGCCAATAAGGACCACCCCTTTCCGCCGGTCGGCGAAGTCAAGCCCGCCGCGCTCGAGGACGAGGTTCTCGAGAAGATAATGAAGCAGCTTCCGCACTGGACGATCGTGGAATCCCCGATCGACGACGATCCGCGCGAGGGGGTGCCGGCGCTGCGGCGTGAGATCGTCCGCCAATTCCTCTTCCCCTCGTTCCTCGACGCGGTCGCCTTCATGAAATCCGCGTCCAAGCCGATCGACCAGTTCGGACACCATCCGCGCTGGGAGAATATCTTCATGACGGTCAAGGTGGCGCTCAGCACCTGGGATATCGGCCACCAGCCGTCCGATCGCGATTTCAAGACGGCGATCATGCTGGAGCATCATTATAAGGACTTCATCGCGAGGCTTTGAAACGGACGCCGCGTTCGCGACAGGCCTCCCGGTGCCGGGCACCGGGCACCGGGCGCCGGGCGCCGGGCGCCGGGCGCGTGACGCCCGAGCGCCGCGGTCGTCCCACCGACGCCTTCGGCGGCCCCTCGCCGGCCGTCTGCCGCTTGCCCCGGGCGCCGCTGCTGACTAGAGGACCGCCTTCCAGTGCATGCGGAGCGGTGGCCGAGTGGTCGAAGGCGCTCGCCTGGAAAGTGAGTATACGTCAAAAGCGTATCGAGGGTTCGAATCCCTCCCGCTCCGCCACCTAGTCCTAAGTAATTCAGATAAATGGAGAATTAGCCGATTTTCGGCGCAAGTTCGCGCCCGGATGAGCGCGGCATGATCGGGGACGATCTTCAGCGTCCGGCCATCGGGCGCATAGCCCAGCGGCGGCACGCCGCCCATCCACATGCCCTGGCCTTGGAGGCGGCGATCTTGTCCCTGATCCGTTCGGCGGTCACCTCGCGCTCGAACTGGGCGAAGGACAGCAGCATGTTGAGCGTCAGCCGGCCCATGCTCGTCGTCGTGTTGAGCGACTGGGTGATCGAGACGAACGAGCTGCGCCGGCGACATGGTCGCCAGCGCAGCCAGTTGGTCATCAACAGAGGCCATGATCAGGCTTTGGTGATGCGGTAGCAGGTCGTGTCGCCACGCTTGCCCTTGTCGATCACATGGCCCTTTTTCTTGAGCCCCGTGAGGGCCGCTCGGATCGTGTGAGGCAGCCAGCCCGTCGCCTCGACCATCTCAGCGAGCGTGGCGCCTTCTTTCCGCTGCAGCATGGCGATGACCGCCGCGCTCTTGGTCTGGCGCTCGGGTTTGGGCTCAGAGGTCTTTGCGGGCTTGTCAGTGGCCGCAGGTCTGGAAGCCTCGTCGGCGTCGACATTGATGGCAAGGCGGCCGGCGTCGGTGATGAACATGCCGAAGCGGTCATCGCCGTCGGTCCGCCAGATGCTGGCCGCGTCAGTCGCGGGGCATTCCTCGGCGAGGCCGCGCTTCGCGAGCGAGGTGATCGCCTTGCCGAGGCGGTCGCCTGCGTCGGCTATCGACGCGGCGACCGGCAGCAGGCTCCCGTTGTCGCGCGTGGAGGAGTTGGTCAGCAGGATCAGCTGGATGTCGCTCAATTTGGTCATGATGGTGGTCCTTCTCAGGTGAGCGACACCATTGTCGCTCCCACCACCCGAAGCCCTGCTGATCAGATCAGCGGGGCAGGCCGTCCTCTTCGGGAGGGCGATTCACCAGACCAGCAATGCTCGGTTCGACGCGCTAGTCGAGTGGAATGTGCATGCTGTCGGCAAAATCCCGCGTTCTATGTGGCTGGGTCTGATTTTATCTAAGGCTTGTTGTCGGACCGAGGGCCAGTAAAGTCATTGATCTGCCAATCGCTAATCTTTTGCAGATCGAAGAACAGGCTCCAAATCAATTTGAAGAGCCCCCAACTCTTCCGACGTCAAGTCCGAGACCCCCATCTGCAGGTAGCTAAGCAGGTCATCTTGCCGCGGCTGACCGAAGGCGAGGCGGTAGACCGTGAGGCTTCGCTTTAGCCAGGACAGGCGCGTAGCTTCGCGGCTGAAGGGCAGCATGGGAACGCGCCGTTCGACCTTCACGGGCCCCTCGTATATCCAATAGGGTATCAAGTCGGTGTCGACCGACGCTTCCGCCCTCGCATTCGCAAACATCGTCGCCCAAAGGTCGTGGCCGGTAACACCGGTTCCACGGATCTGCGGGCCTTGGAGGTGTGCCAGATTCAACCGGATGGCGTGCCCTTTAAACCGGTGGATGCGCCCTTCGCGCTGCTCGAGATCCACCGGGTTGCCGGGCAGGTTCCAGTGATAGAGCCGGTAGCAATAAGGGTGGAAGTCGAGGCCTTCCTGGCCGACCGATGTCGTGGCGAGAATGAAGGGCCGGAAGGGCGAGTTGAACGCATCCCTCACGCCGCCGATGCGCGCGACCGCCCCGTCCTCATCCTTATAGTCCGACAAACGCATGGCGAAGCGACCGCGCATCTGGAACGAGCCGAACCTGATCTCGCCATCCTCCAGCGCAATGTCGTCGACTTCGATCTGAGATGGCCGGGTCGACAATGCCTTCGCCATTCCTTGAGCCACTCCTGCCACACGCTCCGCCGATGGCGCCGCGACCAAGCCTTCGGCCTCGACGAGGTAGTGGGCATATTCGTCGAGGACGGCTTGGAGATTGTGTTCGGCGCTGAAGGTCAGCACGCGATGCCAATAACGGTCCTCCGAGCCGCTTCGGAGCAAGGCGATCGCGTCGGGTTGATTGAACAATGTCCGAAATCCCCAGGCAATCTGGGCGGCGGCATTCAGCAGGCGGCGATCGTCCCAGGCGAGATCCGGCGCTATTCGATGCAGAGCGCGCAAAGCGCAGACCGCCGGACTTCCCAGCGCAACGTCCACCAACAGATCGCAGAGCGGGTCGGGAGCGTCCCGCAGGCAAATCGAGTCCGCCACCTTACGCAATTGCATGACATGTTCATGGAAGGCGTCTTCCGCCAGCGACGAAAAGCCGCCCGGGTCCTCTAGCCAATTGCCGGTTTCGTAGCCGGCCATTCTGTCGAGCGCGGCCGGCACCGCCCATTCGTCGACGGAACCGCCATCGCCCTCCTCCATCCCGACGAGATGGGCGTCGAGATGGGCCCTGATCCGCGTCCGAACCTGGCGCCGCATTTCGGATTCGGACAGCGGCTCGCACGCTTCGGCGAACACCGAAAGCGGGTCCCCGTAGTCGGCGAGTGCCGGCGAAGGATAGATCAAAAGAAGTGCGCGAAGCCCCACCAGACGTTCCTGATTCTGCCGGAAATTCAATGGCTGCAGCCGGTTCGATTCAAAGTAGGTCCGGCGGGTATCGGCAGCGCCCATGCGCCGTTCGGCTTCATAGGACAGCAAGGCCGCGATCGCGTCCGGCACCATCTGCCAAGAGGAAAAGACAAGCGCCTTGGTCTTGGGCGGTCCGGCCTGCGCTTCGCCATAATAAGGCAATGCCGGTGGAACCCACAGATGCCGCTCCAGTCCCTGCGAGAAGGCATCGTCCATCAAGGCCCGCATCCGGCCATTGGGTGGAACGATCTCGGCATAGTCGTTGACCGCGACGCGCGACAACATGGCGGGCTTCACTGCGGCCAGCGCATTGAGGAGCGCGGCGGAAGGCTTGAGAGCCTGATCCTTTAGCCGGTGCTTTAAGTCATACGAGCGCATGAAGTTGAGCAGATATGGGCAAGACTTCCAATATTCGACAATTTCGGGCGCCCCCAGGACTCGCGCCAGGCCCGCGACGACGTGCGCTTCGGCGAGGTCGGCAGCGTTCAACGTCACCTTGACAGGCGGTTCACGGACCATCGAGTCGCGTTGTTCGGTGCTGCTGACGCGCTCGGTTCGGGCGATCACCTGTTTGAGACAGTCTTCGACCTTTGCCCGGGCTCCACAGGCCGCGCTATATGACTGCGGAAGGTTATGCAGGAAGCCGCGGAAGGCCTGCATCTCCGCCGCGAGCGAGGCCGCAACCCCGGATCCTTTCTCGCTCCCGTAGAGAAAGCGCAGCGTGTTCAGGAAGTCTTCGTAATGGTCGCCTTCTTCCGCGGCATCGCCGGCCAGAGTGAGCATCCGGTACGGCGTCGCCGACAGGAGCAATGTCCTCGCCCCTCGCCCGCTTCGATCGCAATAGGTGAACAGTTCCCGGGCGAGCAGAGCGGCGTCGGTGTCGCCGTGGAGCAGGTCGCGGAAGCGCTGAAACTCGTCGAGAATGATCAGATCGGGTTCCAGCGCCTCGACGCAGGCCTTGGACAATTTTGCCCGTAGCTGAGCGACCAGTCGGTTGCGCGGCTCCGTCAGTTCGGCAGGATAGGATTTGCGCCGCCGCGGGAATTGTTCGCACAGATCGTGCAGTTCGCGGAACAGCTTTCGGTCCGCCTTCACATCCCGCCGAAATCGCTGAATGATGCGGCGGTCGACGCCATCGAGGCTGAGGCCATCCACCTCGCGATTCCAGCGCTCGGGGAGGACATTTACCTGCAGAAGATTGTGCAGGCCGCGGGTAGGGAACAGATCTTCGAGCAGGCGGCGGAGGAATGCCCGCTCGCGGACGACTCCGGTCGATGAGCGAAGATCGAACGTCGTGCCCGGCGTGAGGCTGATGAAATTCACCTTATTCTTGCCCAGGGCATTCTCGCTCCCGCTCAGTTCGAGCGGGATCAGTGTCATCCGCGTCGGCAATGCCAGATCTTTGCGGCCGAGCACGTTGAGCCGGTTGAGGTTCTGCGCAGCGATCGCCTGATTTGAGCAAATGTAGACAATGTCGATCCGCGGTGTGCTGTCCCATAGGTGCTCGATCGTGCGCGCGATGAGACCTCGGGCGACCATGGTCTTGCCGAGCCCAACCTCATCGGCGACAAGAAACTGGTGCACTGGATCTTGGGACTCGTAGAGGCGGTCAAAAACATAATCGACCGTGCGCCGCTGGAACGCCTTGAGCGGCCCGAGGGCGTTCGCCGCTTCAAACCGATCGGGCTGCATCCGCACTTCCTTCATCAAGCGCCACGCGGAATGTTTCCCAAAGGGACCGGAATTCGGCTGGCACCGGGTCCGGCCCATCGGCGGGCGGCTCCAGACGAGCAAGGAGCCGTCCGATGGCGCGCAGTTGCTCGCCACCGCGGCAAAAATCTCTGACCATTTCCTCGAGGAGCGGCGCATCGTCAGCCGAACCGAGCCAGGACCATGTACCGTTGCCAGAATGCGCCGCCAGCGCGGCGCCGAATGGATCGTCGCGCTCCGCGAGGAGCAGGCGCAGATAGCGGAAGAACGCGTCCTGGCTGTCGATGATTGCGCGCAGCACGGCGGCGTCCCTGTCGGGCGGAAGTCCCTCCATTGCATAGGCCGTGCTGAACAAGAGTTCGGCGCCGCCCTCGTGCCGGAGGCTGAATGCGGTGAAGCGCGTCAGGTCCATCAGCGCCATGGCACCCAAGTCGCACGGCTCTCCGCGGCGGAGCGCACCCAGCACCTGACAGCCATGGTTCTGCCCACGCGTGATCGGCCAGCATTGGACGATCCGCATCCCGGCGAGGAGCAGGGGCTTCGACGGTATCAACCGGATTCGCCAGAGTTGCGCGCCGTCGTCGGCAGGCGTCGCTTCGCAGCGCAACGTCATCCCGCGCCCGCACAGTTCGGCCCGCGCGGCGTCGAGCCGCTTTTCGGCCTCGCGCTGTGCTGGATCGGGCGCAGCGACCTCCCCGACCACGAACGGTCGGCACATGCGCCCGATTCCTTCAGCACCCAGGATAGTCTCGACCATACCGACCTTGGACCGCTTGCCCTGGAGTGTCGCGAACAGCTCGACATTCCTGCCTGACTTCAGACCGGCGCAGGTGGCGTTGCCGGAGCCGACAGTGATGGTCGTGTTCCAGCCCATGTCGGCGACATAGACCTTGGCGTGCAGCCCCTGGAGTTCGCATGGGCGCGCCTCCTCGCCGTCCTCCTCCTCGGCCAGCACGTCGAGCACATCGACATGGGCGAAGCCGGCAAGGGTTTCTTCGGGGATGGCCGCGAGCTCGTCGGAACGCCCGATCAGCCCCGGCATCGCGCGCGACCGACCGACGAGCAACGCCAGCGCTTCCGCATCGCAAAAAGGGGAGATCACGCCGAGGCGATCACAATCATCCGGTTGCCAATTCGCGCGGCCCAGCCCGTTGACGGCGAAGGCGACCTCGTCGAATCCTTCGGGCATTTCCCAATCAGTCCGGTGAATATCGAACGCGGCCTCCTCGACCAAAGTCCGGGCCTCGTACGAGACGGCGGCGCGCGCCAGTGTGGGGAGCCGCAGCAGGAAATCCACCAAGGGCTTGTTCCTGGCGCGCCGCCGGCCGGTCACCGGTCCATCGAGGACGAGCGACACATCCCAGGACCGATCGCGGGTCAGGTTGCGCGACAGCACGAGCAAGCGCATCCGCATGGGTTCGTCGGGGTCGATCGACCGGAAGCGAAGCGCCCACATCTTGGGATGGAAAGCGCCTTTGTTCGGGGCGGCGACCTCGACGATCATGCGTTCGAGAAGGCTGCAAAGCCTCGACTGGGGCTGGGGCTCGGCATGCATGCGGCCCGCGTCCGTGAAGACGACCAGGCGCCCGGCCGCGCGCTCCACGCCTTCGAGCAGGGCGAGGATATTGGTGAGCAGCGCATCGCGATCCTCGGACGCGAACATCGCGAGCGTAACCGGGACCGAGAGCGCGGTTTCGAAATCGAGCGAATAGGTGGTCGCGACGGCAATGTCGAAGACATAGCCGGGGGGTGGCTGCAAATTGGCGCTGTAGAGCGTGCGGTGATCGGGATCGAGGGCCACCCTATTTCGCATCGGCGAGGTCTCGAAGATAGGTGCGGGCCTGAGGCCAGCGGAAGCGAAGCCGCTGGGCGCCCGATGCCCCGCGCCACCGGTCAAGCGCCGAGCGATTGGCGAAGCGGGATTGGGCTCGCTTCAACCGTCTTTCGCGCAGCTCCACCAAGCGGCGCGCCGGCGCCGACCCCGCGACCTTTCGCGGACCGTCCAGAACCAATTGCAGCCACTGCGTGACAAAGCTCCTGGCCGCGGGTTGAAGGAAGTGCGCGAGGTGCGCGATGCATTCCCAAAAGTCCGGCAAGGACCAGGCACGCAGCGTCGCGACCTCCAGATCAGCGCTCCATCGTGCGAGTTCGCGCCGATAGAGTTCGGTCCATTCCTCGTGCTTTCGCAGCTCGCTCAGGCTGAGATTGTAGAGCAAGGCCGCGCCATGCATCAGCCCCGAAAAGATCCTGGCATGTTCGACCAGCCGCCGCGTTTCGCGCGGGAAGGCGGCCAAGCCCGGGTGCATCCAGATATACTCGGCCTTGGCGTGTGAACGCTCTCTCGCCAACAAGGTCAACAGCGCCGCGGGCTGATTGCAGACCAGCCGGTCGACGATGAACGCGCCCTCCTCCTCGGTCAGCCCGAAGTCGGTCCTTTCCAGGAGCATCTCTGGTTCCGGCGGCAGGCAGGGGTTCCAAAACAGGCTGTGCGCGCGGCCGGCGGAGGTATCGTCCCCCTCCCGCAGTGGCGCGCGCCGGCGGCCCGCACCGACGCTTGCAAAATAGCTTTCCGGCGATCCCGGGAATGAGCGGATGCCCCAAGCGCCAAGGCCCGCCCAATAAGCGAGGCTGGGAAGCCGCTGCAGACTGGCGCCCGCCCTCCCGCCGATCACGCCGTCCGTCTCCCCGCCGGCCTTGAGGGCGCCGATCAAGCCGATTTCCAGCGCTCTTGCCTCGCGGCGCAGCTGCTCCTCCGGGCCGGTCCGCGTCTCGATCCTCTGGAACAGCCAGGGAATGAACAGCATGTAGCGCAGCCTGGTCTGGATCGTGCTGGTGCCGGGAAAAAGATGATCGGCGATCGAATCCCGGACGGCGCCGAGCCCGAGTTCGTCCCGGCTTTCACGATCCTGGAAAAAGGCGAGCACCCGCTGCATGCGGTCGCGCTCCGCCTGGTCGAAGTCTATCCAGCCCAGGCTCGACACGGCGCCTTCGCCCCTACTTGGCCACGAACAGGTGACGGCGGTGCCACGCCAACGGACCCTGATGCTCTGGCACCAGCGTCAGGCGGGCCGCCTGATCCGGCCGCAACGCGGCGCGCGCGGCGGACTTGAGACCTGGAGAGACCAGCACGCGGCCTTCCGCGTCGAAGCTAACGAGGCCGGCATCGAAGGCCGCGTCCCAGTGGGCGGAAAGCAGCAAGCCGTTATGGACGTCGAGCCGCTCCGCATCGCTCTCACAGCGGGCCCAGGGCCTGATATGCGAGGCGCGCAGCAAAGCGGAGTCGTCGATCCCGGTCAGCGGACAGCGGCCGTCCCAATAGTCCATCAGGGCGCGGCGGAAGACGTCCTGCCCGATCCGGCGGCGAACCAACTGCTCCGCTTCGGTTGCGCCAAGCGCCGCTATCTCCTCCTCGAATATGCGGAGCGGCGCATTGGGGAGACTTCTAGAGAGATGATAGGCGCGGCTGATCGCGGCGCGCATTTCGGCTTGCGTCTCGAATACATAAGCCGCGAGAAAATCGCGCGCTGGTGGCGTTGCTCGAGGCAGATCAAGTTCCGCGGCGACGCCGGGATGCTCGACCGACAGGAACCAGTGGGTCGCCGAGGCAGCGAGCGCTAATTCACTAGGCACCGTGTCCGATCGGAAGAACAGCCACCCGTTGGCCTGGCCATTCGGCCGCCGATAGCCATGATTGAACGCCGCCTCGCGTAGCTCGCTGTCGATGGCGAAAGGGAGAGTGCGGAGGCGGGTGTCGGTATCAGTCACGGTGACCATCAGCGCTTCCCATCAGGGGTCTCAACGACCCCATCACAGGTCTTCCTTGAACAGACGTTGCTCGCGTGGGGCGCCATGCAGCTCCAGCTTCACCCATTGGTCGTTGCGAAACTGTTCTGGAGGTGCCGTCGTAGTCGTTACAACATATTGAAACATTGGCGCGGGGCCCAAACTCGCTATTTTCCGGCCAAGCTCGAAGAAGCGGTTGTAAATCGACAACCCCAGATCCGCCTCCCGTGGGCTGTCGTGGACAAGGAAAGCGGGAAGCTGCGTACGACCCTCCATGGAGAGCAGCAGGGCCGCGAGGTCGAACGCGACAATCTTCAAGGAATCGACGGCGGCGGTGGAGCGCTCGCCGCCGATGTGGAGACTGAGGTGCAGGCCATCTTCATCCAAGAATATCCGGCCTCTAGCCTTGTCCGGGACCAGAAATCGCAAGCTGGCATCGAAGAGCTGGGAAAGGCGATCGATCACATCGAGCGAAGAGCGGCGCAGTGTCTTCACCCGCTGATTTTCCGCGGCAAGGCGGGCGGCCAGCACGTCCATCGCCTTGATGCCGCGACTGCGGTCTTCGGTGTGCCGCGCATAACGAGCCGTCATCGTCAGATGGCCCTTTGCCTCGGCCAACTTTGTTGATTGTGTTTCGAGCTGTGCGATTTCTCTCGAGAGTGCCGCCAGTCTCTGTTCCGCAACTGCACGCTGACGCTTGAGCGCCTCCCGCTCAACGATAAGTCCGCTCATCTCGGCGACGATGTCGTCGAGCGCCTGTGAAGCGTCTGCTGCCTCTTGCTGCCGCTCGGCGATGAAGGCGATCGCGGCCGCATCCAGCCGTTGCCCACATGTCTTGCACACTGGATTCTGTGCATCGACAAGATGGGTGTGCGCCTTGGCCCGGCCATCATCCAACACTCTCTTGAGGTTCTCCTTTTCCGCGATGCGGCCCTCGATGACGCCGATATTGCCCGTAAGGGTGCGGAAATTTGCCTCAGCATTCGCCCGGTCCTGGCGGGTCCGCGAGAGCTGTGCGCTCAAATCCGCAGGCACCGCATTCGCCGTCGTCTTGAGCTTCGATGTCGCCTGATCGCGCCAGAATTCGTGCTGCGCTGCCGGAGAGTCGCCGTGGACACCGAAAGTTTCCGCCAGTCCCTCATGCAGGTCGTGGACCAACCATTCCAGACGTCGTTGTTTGGCTTTTCCCTCGTCAATTTCGTCTCGAATCTTCCGGGCCGTTTCCGAAGCGCCCATTTCATCCGCCTTGAGCGCGTTGAGCAGGAGTCGCACGATTACGAGGCGATCACTATCCGACAGTTGACGCTGGCGCGACGGCGATTGGGATTCGGTCTGCGCCGCCCGCCAGTCGAGCGGAGCACGAAGGCGGCACTCCTGGTCTCGGCTGAGCCAGGCGAGCGCCGCTTCCCACGCGTCCTCGCGCGGATGGGTCAGCGGCATGCGATCCGCCGCCTCGTCCATCAGGGCGGAGGTGATAGCACGTCGCAGGGGCAGCAGGCCCGTATTGGGCATGTTCAGCGAAAAGGCGGCGTCGAGGCCGGCATCCGCCGCGCAATAGTGGCGATTACCAGTTCCGATCGGACGGATGACGGCCCACTGCACCCCGTCCAACATGATCTCGGCGCCGACATGTCCATCCGGCATGTGACTTGCCAGCAACTCGCGGTGCAGGTGCGAACCGAAGCTGTTCTCGCCGAGGCAATAGCGCAGCAGCCGGCAGAAGCTGGTCTTGCCGCCGCCATGCCCCATTGGCTCGTTCGGCCTGCCGGAATCCGGCGACCAGATGATGTTGAGGCCGGTCGCGAGTGCGATATCGCGAATGACATCGCCCGGCGCCCGCCAGATCACCAGTCGGCGGACCCACAAGCGAGGCTCGCCCCGTCCGGCTTCCGGCTGGACGTCATCGAGGCTGATCGCGAGCAAGTCAGGCTGCCTGGGCAATCCAGCTCCTCTCTTCCTGCGGGATGGCGGTCATGATGTTGCTCGCCGCGATGCGGTGCATGGCATGCAGAACGAACGCGGCGCGGCCCTCGGCCCAGCCAAGCAAAGCATAGCGGTAGATCGAGGCCCCGCGATCCCAAGTCTTACTTTGCATGTCGTAACGGATCGCCCGCTCGGCGCGGAGCGTATCCACCGCATCCCGGAACGCGTCGGGCGTGGCGCGGCTGAAGGATGTTACCGAAGGGGTGGCGACAAGGTCCGCCTCGCCGCCCACCAGGCGCCGCCATTCCGCCTGCTGGCCGGACGAAAGGTGCTGCATCAGCAGATGCGGCTTGGCGACAAACAAGGCTGCCAGCTTCACGTCGACAGGCGGGGTGCCGCCAACGATTTTCTTGATGATAGCCGCGAGGATATGACGGACATCGACTGGATCATCGATCCGATGCTCCCATGCCAGATCGGAGAAGCTGGAGGTATCGGGAGCGGCGGCCGCGAGCTGATCGTAGGCGGTGAGGACGAGGCGGCGGGTGCGGTATTCGCCGTATTTCTTCGTCTCGTTGTTTTGGAGGACTCGGAAGGTCTCGGACGGGTAGTCGGCGCCCATCACGTCCTTGGGGTCAAGCACGTAGCGCAGCTCGTCGCGAGACAGGCCGTAGGCCAGCGCGTACCAGGCATCGAGGTCGGCGCGGAGCCGGGCGCGGCGGTCATCATCCCAAGCGAATGGCGGACCGTCATAGCCCAAGTCGCGCGCGAAGGGCGCCATTGCGTGACTGGTATAACTGAGCTCCAGCACACGCGGCACGATGAATGCGAGGTCGGTTTCTGTGTAGGCAGAGGGGGGGAGAACAGGGAACTGGTTGGAAAGGTAGAATCCCAAGGAAGTGCCTCCGACCTTTTGGCGAGCGACAAAGTCCAGTATCAACGCGTTGAAGTTTGCCAACAAACAAGTCGCTCTTGGTATATCCCTCACAAAGAACAGTAGTAGCTTGTGATTGGTCCCGACCCGAGGTATCGCTGCAGCTATCATCGTGCGATAAACGTGCGCTCCGGTGACATCCCTCCACCCCATTAGCCATCTTGCGCTCCAACCGCGCCTTTCCAGCCTCGCCTTCACGTCGGTTTCTGGCAACCAGTACCGAGGCTCCGGTTCGAAGGATTCGCTGATGTAGTGCTTGTCGACGTCCTGAACATCTACACCATCCGCTCCGAACGTCGCCCAACGATGATCAAATTGGTGCATAAGCTTTGCTTCGTACAGAGGCACGTACCGAGCCTCGGCTGGTTGACCTCCTATCGAGAGGTCTGGGTGGCCGGCGTCGCGCACTACGGGAAGCGCGATATCGCGCTCCCCAGGCATCAGTCCTTCGCTGCGCACGTAGTCGGTTCCAGAACGCGTCCAGCCATCTGCCGACAGTTGATGTGCGCTTCGGAACAGGCCGCTATCCGAAGTCATGTTGAATAAGCCTTGTCGAAACTCCACCGACCAGGGGTTCCCCATTGCGCCTCTATTTTCGTCAAGGAGGACTGGGACACGCGCGTAAATTTTCGCGGTCAATGCTGCATCAGCTTGCGATCGGAAAATCGGCGAATTCTTCGTATTTGGATTAATACGCTCGATGTCATCCTTTGACAGAATAAAGCGCCGCCGGGGGTCCTCCAAGTCCTCAATTCGACGCGCGAAAAATAAGAACTGGGCTGTTTCATCGCGAGCGAGACCGAGCGTGAGCAGACAGAAACGATAGGAGTGATGTACCCCGGGAAATATGAACTCCTCATTCTCAAATGAGAGTAGGGATCGCAATTCGTTTGAGCTTATTAGCTTGCCGAAAAACGGCGCAGTCGTTGCATCAGTGGCGATACCGGTCGGCACGATCACGCCCGCCCGTCCATCTTCGCGCGTCAGATTCAGGAAATGCTCGGCGAACAGGCCATATGTGTTGACCTTACCGCGCGCGGTAAAGTCAAAGCGGCCGCTGGCGCGCGCAAATTCATTCATGGCGTCGAAGACGCGTTTGTCACGCTGAAAATCCGAAAAAACGTCGGGGCACTCGACTTCGAGTGCGACGATAGCTCGCTTGCGGGTCGCGCCTTTTAGCAGCGCAATTTCGGGAACACGGCTTTCGAAATACTCTTCCTCGCCAAGCTGAACCACGTCCCATGGCGGATTGCCCAGCACCGCGTCGAATCCGCCGCGGCCAATCATCACATCGGGAAACTCTACCGGCCAGTGGAACACACGTGCCTCGTTTGCGGCGGTGTCGATCGCAACCGCAAGCGCGCCTTGCGGGGGACGGCGGTCGAGCGCCTCGCGAACGTGGCGGGTGGTGGGAACGTTCGCCTTCGTCGTTGAGTCAGGTAACTTTGGCTTGGGCAGCAGAAACGCCGCGATATAGGCGTCGCATGCCTGGCGCACGGACCACCAGTCCGGATCGCCATGGATCGCGCGATAGGCGCGCTCCTTGGCGCGAATCTCCGCCACCGTCGATTCAGGCATGGCGTGGAGCCGGTCGAATGCATTGACCAGCTTTTGCGGGGAGATGGCGAGCTTCAACAGGCCCGCGTCCCGCTCCGACCGGTTAATCCTCCTTAGACCATTCGAGGTCGCCTTGTAGTCGCCGGTCAACGGTTTGTAGGCATCGTCGGGGATGCCTTCCCCGAGCGCTTGGAGACTGAACACGCCCAAGAGCGCGTCGCCGCACCGAATATTGGCGTCAAGGAAACCCAGCGGGGCACCCGGCGACACGCTCTCGATCCACAACGCCACCTTGGCGAGCTCGACCGCCATCGGGTTGCGATCGACGCCGTAGATGCAGCGGCCGACGACGTCGCGCAGCGCCGCCTGGGTGTCAGGTGCATCCGGATCCCGCAGTCTCGCCACCCGATCGGCCATGCGCCGCGCCGCGCCGAGCATGAAATGGCCGGATCCGATCGCCGGGTCGATCACCTTGAGATCGAGGATTGCGTCCGCGCCACCCTCCGCTTCGGCGCGGTCGAGAACCGGATCGAGCGCGCTGTCCAGCAGCGTTTCGACCAGGCTGTCGGGCGTGTAATAGCTGCCGCTGGTCTTGCGGGCATTTCCCCTGGCCCCGCTATCAAGCGCGAACTCGCCGTTGGGCCGCAGGATCGGGCGGATTTCGAGCAGGCTTTCATAGACGCTGCCCAACTCTTCCGTCTTCATGTCGCGCCAGTTGATGCGCGTGCGCTGGCTGTTCACTTCCAGGAAACCCAGACGATAGACCGCCATCAGGAACTGCCGGTTGGGAAGGCGAGCGGCACTCAGGAGTGGAGTCGTGCCGCTTCCGAACAGGCCGCCGAGAGCCGGAAGACCGAGTGCCGCTTGCCCGGTCTCTAGCGCAGCCAACACGATCTTCATCCCCTCCCAGGCGTCATGATGCGCGTCATAGGCGGTGCGCCGGGCCGATCGCTCGCGCCAATAGGCGAACCCATAATTGGCGGCGTAGAGATCGCGCGCCGAACGCGGCGTGCCGGGCGGGTGAAGCAAGTCGCGATCCTCGGCGACCGCGAGAAAGATCAGCCGATAGACCGTGCGGAGAAGCTCTTGGAAAACGATGTCGATCGAAAGCTCGTTACGCTCGATGCGGGTGCGGATATCGGCATTGGCGGCGACCAGCCCCTGCCCCAATTCCTTCAGCGCCGCTTCGACGCCTTCGCGGAGCCGCTCGCGCGCCGCGGTCCCTTGCTTCAACCCTTCCTCGCGCCATTTCTCGAGTTGCGCCGACGAGGGCGGCGTTCCGGCCGCGCCAAAACGCGTGGCGTGAATCAGCAGCCACAGAGCGGTGAAATCCGCGAACATTTCGTCGCGAAAGATCGCTCCAAGATCAGCCTCTATCCACGCGGGCCGGGTGAGGCTGGCATTGTCCCGCATCAGCCGAATTCGGTCTCCCGCGAAGACCAGACCCCAATAGAAATCGGGATTGGCGTTGAGCCAGTCCTGCAACAGGACCGTCGGTGAGCGGCGACCCCTGCCACCCTCGCCGTCGCCGAATTCCGGCAGTGACTTGGCGAAGGCGTCGCCATCCGCCAGCGGTGCGGCGCAGACAATCGGAACGCGGCCCTGCTTCGCCTCCAGAGCGATGCGGTATCGACGCCCATCATCACGATGATCAACGGGACCCACGAGGTCATCAAAGCCGAACGCTTCCTCGAGCAATATCCTCGCGAAGCTGGCCGTTTGAGTGACCGTCGGAGACTCGACCTTCGCAAATGCCTGCCAGTGCGCCTGACCTATGCGGAAATAACGGGCGATCTCGTCCCCAAGGTTTGTGCCCTCTGGACAGTCATAGTCGGCGGCCGTCTTCGCATTGCGCTCGGTCGCGGCGACCCTGGCGACCATATCCGGGGCAATCAGGGCGCCCTCGATCTGGATCGCGTCAAAGCCAATATCGGCGGCGCGGCGGCTATGACGGGCCATCAGCCGGCTTCCGGTACGATGACGTAGAGACCGATGACGTCGGCCGGCAGGACCGGGCTCACCTCAGTCGTTGAACCGCCTCCGGCCGCGCGCGTGACGCGTTGATGATCATGACTCAGCACCGCCCCGCGCTCGGCGGCATAAGCGGCGATGGCATCGGAGTAACTGTCGAGCCGCCCAAGCGCCTCGCCCAGCCTGCGCTCGATTACCGGCCGCTCGAGATTGCCGGATGCCTCCCCCTCCAGCAAGGCGAGCGCATCCGCCCCCGTGGAAAAGGGCGCGACGTCGAGGCCGGCAAAAGCAATTGCGGTCGCCTCTTCAGCAAGCAAAGTCCGGTTCGACCGCCCGCTCGTGACCATCGTGAACCTGAGCCGCATGAGGAGAATTGTCGTCATCCGATCCACGGCGCCGCTGCGCCACACGCCGGCCCGGCCAAGCGGTGCACCACCCATTCTCGCGCCCGGATCGAGGGCTCCCTCGGCCAGGTTTTCGGCCAAAGTCGCCACCAGGGGATGTACGCGGCCTACGTGCGAGACGTCAGGGACAAGCTTGTCGGCGAACGTGATCAGGCGCGTACCCGTCAGGCCGCGCGCGGCAAGGCGCTCGGAGAGCTGGGTCGGCAGCCTGTCATAATGAACACGGTAATTGGCGCCGGACTCTCCTAGTGGAGCGCTCATGCGGGCAAGGGCCCGGCGCGTGAAGCGGGAGACCTCCTCGGGTCCGCCGGTTAGGGCACGCATTCCCTGCCACTCAGGCAGAACCTCCACCGGCTTCAAGGTCGTTTGCGCGTAGCGCGTGAGGCTCTTGCGGGCATTTTCCGCGGCATCACGCCATTCGGCTTCGACCTGCGCGTCGGCTTCGCCGAAATCGAACAAACCTTGCGCGCGGGGCTTGGACGAGCGCAACAACATCGCCTGCATCAGCGCGCTGGTCACGCTGGCGGAATCCTCGGGGACCGGAACAGAAACGCCAGTCTCCCTGCGGATCCGATCCGCTTTGCGGGTGATCACGTTGAGCACTGCGCCGTCGATCATGCTGTTCTCGCCGAACATCATCACCGTCCAGACCGTCTCCGATGGCTGGCCGTAGCGATCGACGCGCCCCTCGCGCTGCTGGTGACGGGTCGGGTTCCAGTTCAGATCGTAATGGACGACGGCGTTGAACAACTCCTGCAAGTTGATCCCTTCCGACAGGCAGTCGGTGGCTACGAGGATCCGGTCGGGATGATCGGTCAACGCCGCGACCCGGGCGCGGCGCTCGTCGGGCGTGAGGCGGCCGGTTACGACTTCGACCCTGGATTTCTTGAAGATGCGCGCGAGGGCTTCTCTGACAGCCTCGGCCGTCGCGATGAATCGGCAAAAGATGACCGGCTTTCCGCCGGCTCCGATCAGCGCCTTCAATTGCCGGACAAGCTCGCGAAGCTTGGGATCCTCGCCGAAGCGTCGGTCGAGATCCACAGCCTTGGCAATCAGCGCGTCGAGCGCCGCGTGCTCCTCGTCGTCGACGCCTGTCCCCGGCTCGACGTCGGTATCGCCAAGCAAGCCCTCGTCATCGTCGAACAATATGGGCTGGAGCGCCGCCTCATCGGCGACACTGCCGATCCGGTTGCGCAGGGCGCTGACTGCCGCAGCCGGCGACGAGCCGACGCAGCGCATCAGCGCGAGCGTACTCCAGAAAGCGAGACGCCGTGCCCGATCGCCATTCGCGCGCTGGGTAATTCCGACGCAATAGTCGAGCACGTCCTCCTGGAATGTCAGGAAATCGCCGCTGAGTGAGTAAGGCGCCGGCTTATCGAGATGCTTCGCGAAGATGCGATCGTCAGACCATTGACCCTCGATATCCGGCCGCCTGCGCTGGACGAAATGCTGCGCGAGCCGGCGGCGATAGCGCTCTAACGCATTCGCGTCGCCACTGTCGGGTCCGGCAACTAGGTCGGCATGGAGGAGGCTCAAGAGCCGCGCGTAGGCATCCTGATTTCCGCTATGCGGCGTCGCGGTCAGCAAGAGCAAATGGCGCTGTTCATCGTCCGCCAGTCGGCGAAGCAGTTCGAATCGCTGCTGGGTGCCGCGCTCGCCGCCGCCGACGCAGCTATGGGCTTCGTCGACGATCACGAAATTGGGACAGGCACGGGCGAATTCGTCGCGGCGGCTATCGGCCTTGATGTAGTCGAGGCTGACGACGGTGTAGGGCCATGCCTCGAACAGGCTTTGCGAAATGGGCAGGCCTCGTTCGAGGCTCCGCGCGCGTGCCGAGGTGACCGCTACCGCGTCGACGTCGAACTTCTCGCCAAGCTCACTGACCCATTGGTCGACGAGATGCGGTGGACAGAGAACCACAAAGCGATCGACTTCGCCGCGATCGAGCAGCTCGCGCAGGATCATGCCGGCTTCGATCGTCTTGCCGACGCCGACATCGTCCGCGATCAGGAGTCGCTTGATGTCGAGCCGCAGCGCCATCAGCAAAGGCACCAGCTGGTAGGCGCGCGGCTCCACCCCGAGATGCGCGGCGCTCCGGAACGGGCCCGCGCCTCGCCGAAGCGAGAGCCGCAACGCATCGGCGAGCAGGCGCGCCGCGTCCTGCGTGTCCAATTGGTCGATCGAGGGCCAGCCAAAGTGCGCCGCCTGCACGGGCTCTCGCTCGAGGGTGGGCACGATTTCGATCGCGTCTTCCTCGGAACCCGAAAGGGGACGGATGCGAAGGATATTTTCGTCCGGCTTGGCGAGAACGATCCATTCGCGGCCGCGCGCGCTCATAAGATCGCCGGTCTGCAGGATGGGAAGGTTCATGCGGTGACGCCCAGCGCTTCGGCGAGCGTCGCGGGCATCGTCTCGCCGGGGAACTCCGGCAGGATCACCAGATCCCGGCCGAGCTCGGCGCAACGCGCAGCAAGACCAGCGTTTGGATTGCCGGCATGAGCCACCACCCCGTGTTCCGGCCAGCAGAGCGGATAGAGAATTCCGTCTATCTCCTGCAGGCTTGGGACCGGAGCCTGCCAGCGCGCCAGAGCAACCAGCCAGGGATCGCCACCAGCAGCGTCATCCTGAACAGAAGCCGCTTCGCAGCGCGTCAACGCGTCCAACAAGCCCTGTACGATGTCGTCGCGGCGCTCGATCAGCTCGTGATCGGGTTGATTAAAGTAGGACAGGAGGCAACGGTAGCAGCCTGCCTTACAGCTGTCCTCGTCGTCCACGAGCTTGGCCTGACCATCACGGTGCAGGTGCATCAGCTCCAGCGCGCGTGCGCCAAGGTCACGCCATTGTTGTGCCCCGGACATCAACCGCTTCAGAACCCCGGCACCACCTTCGGACGCCTCGTAGAGCAAGATCGCCCGACGCTCGCTCCTCGTCGGCAACGGCTCCGCCAAAAGTTCGCCGGTTTCCAACAGATGTTCGGTTTCGATTGCACGGACCAGCGCGTTCTGAATCGTCGCCATCTGCGCGTCGGACAGATTGCCGTGGAACCTGACGAGCAACGCATTCTTGCTGTCTTCGACCACGGGGACGATCCGTTGGCGGCGGGCGCCGCGCGGGTCTGCGCCGGCGTCGTCACCTTGGGTCTCATTCCTCAACCAGCGTCCGGTGACGGTATCGATGTCGAAACCCATCACCTCCTGCGCAGCGCGCCGCCGCAGGCCGAGATTGACGCGGGACAGTCGGGTGCGTGGGCCATAGCGGAGCGTCACGAGCGGTTCCCCGTCGGCAGCCAGCTTGAGCGCCTGTTGTCGTCCGCCCTGCCATTGGAAGATCGTTCGAATTTCGAATCCACGGCGCTGCCGGTCTTCATCATTGGCGGTAATGCGCGCGCCCGGAATAGCATCGACGTTGTCGATCCGGAAAAGATCGCCGATACGCCCTTCCGTCGTTAGCGCCGAGCCGCACACCGTGCAGCGTTCCAAGGTCTCCTCCTCATGAGCAGCCCCACAGGTCTGGCAGCACGTAAGCGTTCGAGTGGCGAGCAGTCCGTCGTCGCTTCGGGACCCCGCCGGCAGCTTCGCCCGGTGGCATCGATAGGCCTTGCCTTCATGATAGACGAGGCTGTTGGGGCCGAATTCGGAGATGGCCAGAAAGCGCGGGCGCTGCAAAACGGTCGACGATCTCTCCGCTTCGATAAAGGAATAGAGAGGCAGCCGGGGGAAGTTGTATCCAGGTAGGAAGCCCTCGGTCGCGAGGTAGCGATAGGTGTAAAAGTCCGATCCGGAACTCGATTTGCCAGTTTCGAGCAGTTCGAGCTGGCGCGAGGCGCTCAGATAACGCGATCTCGCGTCGCGTCTCTCCTCCGCTGAAAGCCCCGTTCGCCGCTCGATAGCATTCGCGTCGTGAAGTTCGCGCTGTGCAGATCGGTAGAGCTCGCGCCAACGGCTGAAAGCCTCCGAAAACGAGTCAGCAGCCGCGGCCCAGATTGCATCGATGAAGCCTTCGACGCTCGCCAATTCGGGCATATTCGCCGTGTCGAGCCCCTTTAGCGCTGAGCGGACAATCGCAATGGCGCGATCGCGATCGGGAGCGCTCTCACTCGCCTCGGCGAATGCGGATGACAAGCGATGGCAGACTGGAAGCGCCGGACCCTGCATCGTCAAATTGTCGGGAATGGCTGAGCTCAAAGCCTCCTTTGCAGCAGCCAACCATTCGGCATGCACATGGCTCGCGAGCAGGTCGGGGTTGCCCAGATCGATCGCCGGCGGACGCACGATGCCAGCCACCAGGTCGGTTCGCCGAGCAAAATAATATTGGTCGTGCGGGCTTTGCGCTGCGCAGTAGGTCACTACCAGCGCCGCCTGACCGCTTCTCCCCGCCCGGCCCGCACGCTGCGCATAATTGGCGGGAGTGGGCGGAACATTGCGCAAGTAGACGAAGTTCAGCGAGGAAATGTCGACACCGAGTTCCATCGTGGGCGAACAGAAGAGGAGCGGGAGAAAATCCGTTCGTTCGCGCTGCTGCATTTCCGCGGCTGCGAGCTTCAAGCGCTCGCGGTCCGCGTCCTCGTAGCGGAAGCGGTCTTCGCGCCATTGGCGGACGACGAAGTCCACCTGCGCGGTATGCTCGCGTGCCTCAAAGGCGAACGGAAGGCGACCCGGTTCGCCCAATCGTTCAGAAACGTCGGCGTAGAGCTGAGCAAAGAATTTGTTCTCCTGGCCTGGCTTTGCCTGGCCCGAACCGGGGTGGAGCCGGATTGCATTTGGCGCAAGGCGCCAGCCCGTTCCGCCGGCGAGCGGGAAGCGACGAACGATCTGGTGCTGTTCGGCCGCCATCAGCATGTCGTCGATCAATTGCGCTTTCTCGGCCAAAGTCAGCTTGACGCCCAGAAGCTTCTCAAGCGTCCGCGCCAGCTGGCTCCGACCAGTCGCCTTTATGGTCGCAAGTTCTTCAGCCAAACGCTGTTGTCCGCGACGTGGCGGATCGGTCATCAGCATGCCCTGGCGCGCGAGGTCGCGTTCCTGCTCCTCGCGGCCGATCGACCAAGGTGCTATGATGTGCGACCGCGACCGCTCGGCGATCTGCACCAGACTGACAGCGTCGAGCGCATCAACGCTGATCGCCAAGCCTTCGCGCATTGCGTCGAACAATCTTCCAAATAGGAGATCCCGCACGTCGGCAGAGGCAGCAGACAGATGCGCGTTCTGTGCGAACAGCTCGTCCTCCGCCGCCAGCATAGGAATTCCCGGAAAGCGGACTTCAACTAGCGCCAGTTGATCGAGATTGGGATTGGTGAAGCGCCAGCCGCGCCGCAGGTCATTCCACAAGCGATGGGCGAGGACCTGGTTAATCGCGCCCTTGGCATCGTCGAGGGCCTGGAAGCCTCGCGGATTGGGATCGAGCATCCATTCCGACCGGCGATCGACGCGTTCCGGTTCGAAGCCCAAGGCCCGACGCAATGCATCGCCAAAATGTTCGTGAGAAAGGCCACCAGGTCCGGCATCTCGCACAGCGCGCAACATTGCTCCGCGCAGCAACGTTACGAAGATGAAGTCGTTGAAATGCCCGGCCTGCAGCGCGGCGTCCTGACGGTTGTCGCTGAAGCCGAGGAGCTTGCGCCGATGCTCGTCGAGGCTTCCATCCCGCGCCATCCAATCCAGGGCCGCGCTGGTGATCAACGTCGTCGCCGAGCTTCGACCTTCGGCCGACAGGCCCGCCAGCTTGTTGATATCGCGTGCCTGCGGCGCCGGCTGATGCCGGCAATGCGGGCAAAAGCGATATTTGCCGGGGAAGAACCATGTCGTGATACCGCCGTCAGCGGAGGTGCCATCAGGGGCGAGCGCTAGCTGCTCACCCTCATGTTTTCCCCGGTGAGTTGATTTCAGCCGAGTTGCGGTAGCCGTCGGCTCGCTCCAATCGTCCGGGTAGCAATCCAGGCTGCCATCGAAGCCGAGGTCCCCGGCAGCATCCGGAATCAGGAAACCGTGGCGAACCCCTTCGGCGTCGGGCCCATCCGCCGGCGTAAAATCGATCGGCCTCGCGATCACGGTACCAGTCCGCTCTATCGAAACGCTATGAACCTCTTGCCCGCACTCACGGCAGAAGAAGGTCGGATAGAGACGCGCGTCAGGCTTGTCCGGATCCAATTTCTCTCCAACCAGACGCACGCTCCGGACACAGGCCGGCTCGAGCGTCGCATGGGCATGGCCGGCGCCCGACAAGAAGCGATGCAGCTTGAACGCGAGGAACGCCTGACTCCCGGTTCTCCCTCGCGAATGTTCCGGGGCACTCATCAGGATCAGATGATCGGCAAGCGCGCGTTTGCAGGCCTCGATCGGTTGCTGAGTCCGCGCAGAGAGCTCGTCGGCCGCCGCCGCAAGGGTCATTGGCGGCCGGCGACGCAAAACCTCACCGCTTTCCAAGCCGACATTGAGCTCGATCCAATTGGCAAGAGGATCGGTTTCGAGAGTTACATCGTCGGCGAGGGCTGATGGAGGCTTTCCAATCGACTCGCCCAGGCGCGCGAGGAGCTGTGCCTCGCTTCCATTAAAACGAGTCTTGCGCTGGAGGCTTTCGGTGATGACGTCGTCCGGCTCGACCACGCTCCCGAAAAGGGAGGTGCCGACGGAGGCCACTGCTGTTCGGCCCGCATCCTGATCGCCGGACGACATCGTCGCCGACGTACCGACGCAGAGCATATTCGGCGAACCGACTCGCTCGCGAACCCGGCGGACCAGCATCGCGACGTCCGCACCCTGACGGCCGCGGTAAGTGTGCAGCTCGTCGAGGACCAGGAAGTCGAGCCCCTTCATATTTGCAATGACCTGGCGGTCGGTTTCGTCCTGCCGGGTCATCAAGAGCTCAAGCATCATGAAATTGGTGAGAAGAATGTCGGGCTGCTCCGCGGCGATCGCCTTGCGCTCCGTTTCGCTCTCCTGACCAGTGTATCGGCGATATGTCGGTTGCATCGTCGCGGGCAGACCGGACTTCCCGATGAACTTGTCCAGTTCCTCGCGCTGGCTATTTGCAAGCGCGTTCATTGGATAGATGACGATTGCTCGCGTCCGGGGTGTTTCGCCGGCACGTCGCGCGCGCAATATGTGATCGACGATTGGGACAAAAAAGCAAAGAGATTTGCCTGAGCCGGTACCAGTCGTGACAATGTAGTTTCGTGCTTGCCGCGCCTTGGCCAGGGCTTGCTCCTGGTGGCGGTAGAGGGAGATCGGGGCTCGCGGGTCGCCGGCGGCGAATATGGCCGAATTTGCCGGATCGAGGTCGCCTCGGTCGACCAGCTGCGCGATGCCCGCACCGCCTTCATAATGTGGATTGAGCCCGATCAGCGGTTCGGGCCAATAGCGGCCGGACGCATATTCCGCATCGATCTGGTCCTTCAGGTCAACGCTTCGGATATTGGTGAAAGATCGGGCAAACGCCTCGTACCGACCCAAGAGCTCCGCATCGAGATCAAAGACATCCATGGAATCGCAAACCCTCACGCGGCAATCTAGTCGTGCAGGAGGCGTGCAAACACAACCGGATTCCGGTATCGTCCGGCTTGCTGTGACGACTTAGTCGTCGAACACGAGCAGTGTGACGCAACGGGTGCGGCCAGGCCAGAGTAATCTCGCGATCGGTAGCGTTGGATGGTCGCATCTGGCGCGTCGGTGGCACGCCTCGGGGTGGCGGCAAGGTTCAGGTCGGTCCTTCGGCCGAGGAGTCGAACCGGATTTTACATAACATTCCTTGGCGCACCTGCGCATCGGCCCCGGGACAACGGCGCCGGCAAGTGTTCTCCCTGTCAGGCCAGTGTTGCAAAATACCCGATACGACCTCCGCTATACAGCCGCACAGGGATTGCTTCGCGGTACGATCCCGCTATCTATGCTGTACATAAATGCCCATTTGTTTATAAGCGTTACCAATTCTCGGGCGACGTTAGTCGCAACGGCGCCTTGTTTGGGTATTCGATAAGACGTGTCTTTTCGACGCACGGCCCCGCGGATTTGCCCGGTCGGTTCAGTTTCTTTCGGAAACGTAATTGACGATGCGCTTCCCTCACATCGTTGTTCATGCTTCAAACGGGAGTGCAACGAACGAGGTGTCGCTATGCATGCGAATTTGGAGCTGACGCGGCTGTGTAACCAAAGCTGTGTGTATTGCTTCAACGACTCCGGCCCCGCGCGGGTGAACGCGAGTATCGGCGTGAACTGGACAGGCGTGATTGATACGCTCAGCCGACACGGCTTCCGCAGCGTACATTTCACCGGCGGCGAGCCCTTTTTGGTAAGGGGCCTGCTGGACCTAATGCGAGCAGCTCTCGACCGAAAACTCAAAATTAGTGTCCTCAGTAACGGCTATGGCGTGCCTCGGCTGCTCGAAGATCCGAGCAAGAGGAGCGTGTTCGCCCAACTTCAGGTCGCCCAGATAAGCCTCGATTCGATGGACAGCACTGTGCACGATCGAAGGCGCGGTAAGGCCGGCGCCCGGGCACATGCGGTTTCTGCGATTCAAGCGCTGAGGAAATCACACGTTCCGATCGAAATCAGCTGCGTTGTAGATGAGGAGAATGAAGAGGACATTGAGGCGTTGGCTATATTCGCGCAGGATCAGGGAGCGAATTTGATTTTACGGCCCCGAGTAAGCGCCGGAAGGGCTGCCGACATGCCAGGATATATCGTCAGCCGGAAGTTGCGAACAGTGGTGTCCCAGTTCAGGCATTTATTGACTGACGATCGATTCCACTACGTCCCACCGGGACGGAAGCTGTACCGTAGTATGCGAGATGTAGTCACACTCAAGGCAAATGGAGAGATCACAGGAGACCTGTCGATCTTCCCCTCAAAGGCGAGGTTTAATAGGGACGGCAGATTAGCGACGGCTTGAAGCAATAAAAGGGGGGGTGAATGGATGTCAAGACAGCTGTTCAGGACCTAGTTTGGGAAAACTATATCCAAGAGGACGAGCCGATAGTCGTTTTTGGCGACTTCGCGAAGTACGAAGAAACCGCAGATGAGCTATCAAAGGGCGCAACTCGCATTTTGATATGGGCTCTCCACGGGACCCCTCTTGCCTCTCTCCCTATTGATGAGAGCTACCTGACAAACGCGGATGTTTCCTTTCGCGACCACAAATGTAACAATAAATTCCGTGTGGTTGTCTTCGAGTACGGAAAGGACATCCGGTGGTACATCAAAGCACAGCGCCGGAGCCGCGGCGAACAGGTTCGTGTATGGTGGGGGAAACAGCGGCTCGAGACGGCAGCGTTACGTGTAAAGGCGTTCGAGGAGGCTGTAACAAAGTCAGGAGGGACGCTGCTCTTCACCGCGACAGATATTCTTGATAGTAGATTGAGGGAATACAAATATTCCAAGTTAGATGCTGGATATGTTTCGAGTGATGAACATGATACGTACTGTTTTCACAGTCCGCTGTCGCTCAGATCTGGAAGACCTGCTAAGGCGCTAAGGAAAACAGAGAAAATAATAATATTCAAGCTGTCCACCAATAAGCATATCGAGTTACCCGCGCTCCCCTTCTATTGTAAGGTGCTCAAGGAGGTTGAGAAACACCCGAAGGGATCCGGCGCGTTTTTTGTCGACCCCCAAGCGGTAAAAAAGAATGTCCGTTGGTGGTACTGGCCAATAAAGCGGACTATTGAGATCACGTGGAGTTGGGCCATCGGAGCAATAAATAGGACATTCGAGCGGCGGCGGGCACTATATACGATTATTAAGGCGATATTTATTGTGGCTGTTGTTGGATTTGGTATTTGGTCGGCGGTACGCAAGGGTGGTTTGTTGTGCGACGCATTGAACGTTAATTGCGACATTCCTATTGCGATTGACAGTAAACCCTAGTCCTGAGTCTCCGATTCCCATGAGGGGCCGAATGGTTGATCTGATCGTATACACCGACAAGGAAGTGATCGATTGCCTGCGGTGACGAGCCCCCGCCTGATGGTGACCGGCTCTTCGCGCGGCATAGGAGCTGCTATTGCCGAAGCTGCAGGGCAGCAAGGCGCTCGGGTCCTCATCAACTATCTCTCAAGCCGCGACCGAGCGTTAGAAGTAGCTCGAGCTGTGGAAAGTGCGGGCGGAGAGGCACTGGTAGTGCAAGGCGATGTTCGAGAACCGCAAAGCGCCCGGAGGCTCGTCGACGCGGCATCCAAAAAATGGGGTGGGCTGGATTGGTTGGTCAACAACGCCCATACGCCTTACCGCCATCTGCCAGCGGAGCAGCTTGAGTGGCATGATTACGAAGAGCAGTTGATCGGAACGTTGCGAGCGGCGGTCAACATGACGCAGGCGACCATGCCACTGCTCCTCGAATCGCCCGCGGCTTCGATACTGAACGTCTCCTCGATTACGGTGGAACGGCCGATGACGGGATTGGCCGCCCGCACTGCCGCCAAGGCTGCACTTGAGGGATATACGCGTTCGATTGCGTGTGAATATTCGGGGCGGGTACGGGTCAACGCGATTGCGGTCGGCTGGACCAAAACAGATCAATTTGAAGGTCTTAGCGAAGCTATCCTTGCCGAGGTATTGGAAGGAATTCCTGGCAAGCGCTTTGCTGCGCCCGATGAAATTGCGCAGGCGGCACTTTTCTTGCTGTCCTCTCGCGCCTCCTTTATAAGTGGCTTAGTGCTGCCGGTGACTGGGGGGCAGGGTGCGGCGAGCGGCGGATAGCTTGAGGCCTGGATCACCCGGGCCGGATTGAGAAACGTCATGAAAAAACGTGGCTGGATCATTCTCGTAGGTCTGGGTTTGCTGATAGCGGGCGGCCTCTGGTTTGCGTCCGCGCGAGGTTGGTTCAGTTCCCGCGCCCCCAGCGAACTGACTGTGGGCGTTATTCTGCCGCTGTCGGGAGACGCCGCCTCCTACGGAGAAAAAGGGCGTCGGGCAGTCGAGATGGCGCGAGACCTTGCGGCCCAAAGCAATTCATGCGGACCGGTTCCTTTAAGAGTGGTCTTTGAAGACAGCGCTGCGTCGCCGGCTACAGGGATAGCGGCGTTTCGCAAGCTGCGATCATCGGACGGCGCCAGGGTCGTAATCGGCGACGTCGTGAGCGCTGTAACCCTTGCCGTCGCTCCGCTCGCAGAAGAAGGACACACGGTGCTCCTTTCGCCGACCTCCTCTGCTCCCGCGATCACGAATGCTGGGCCCTACACATTCAGAATCTGGCCGAGCGATCTCGCCGAGGGAACGGCTGTAGCCGAACTGGCGACGTCGCGCGGGCTCCGGCGGATTGCCGTGATGCACATGAACAATGATTACGGGACTGCGATTGCGGGTATTTTTGAGCGCACCGTCCGGGCTCGCGGCGGCGAGATCGTACTCTCCGCGGGGTACAATCCGGACACCACGGAATTTCGTTCCACGCTCACTCGAATTCGCGCTGCGAGGCCCGATGCCGTTTATGTCGCCGGGTACTTTGCCGACACGGCCGTGATTGTCCGTCAAGCTCGGGCTCTGGGCATCGACGTCCAGCTGCTGGGAACGACTGCCATTGAAGACGAGGGTTTTCTCCAGTCCGCGGGGAGCGCCGCCGAAGGTATTATCTACCCGCTGGCGACGGGGTTTGACGCAGCCTCAACAGATCCTACCGTCGTTAGATTCGTCACCGGGTTCAGACAGCGCTTCCATGCCACACCGGGATGGGTCGAGGCGGCACACTACGACGCATTCAACCTGGTCTGCCGCGCGGCCGCGGCCGTTGCTCCCAACGATCCCTCTCCCGACGCTATCCGACGCTATTTTGAAGGCATGCCGCCCTTCCAGGGTCTCGGCGGAACTTTCTCATTTGACAGAAACGGTGACGTGGTAAAGCCCATAGTGTTCAGAACAGTAAGAGACGGTCGGTTTGCGGCTCTGCGATAGTGATTGAGTCTTTCGCGCAGCTCGGAATTATCGCCGTAGCTTCATTCAGCGTCTATGCGCTCGCCAGCCTAGGCTTCCTCCTTATTTATATCCCGGCACAGTTTTTCAACTTCACAGCGGCCGTTCCGATCCTGGTGACGCCGTATCTCGCGTATGCCGTGATTCAATGGAGCGGGTCATTCGCGCTCGGCTGCCTCATTTCTCTCGCGGTCGCGGGCATTCTCGGCAGTCTTCTCTATCAAGCGGTGTTCCGACGTCTCAGCGCTTCAGGCTATTCAGCGACGATCCAGTTGGTCGCCACGCTAGGGATATATACAGCGGCTGTGGGCGTGATCGGACTGATCTTCGGCCAGCAATCCGTCCGGATCGATCCGTTTGAATCTGAGGCGATCCTCCTGCCGTTGGAGATTCGAGTCAGCTTTGCTCAAGCGCTATCGATCGGGGCGGCCGCTGCAGCCATCCTATGTTTCCACGTGGTTTGGCGCCGTACCGAAGTCGGCCTCCGGCTGCGTGCGATGGCTGACGACATGATGTTGGCGCGCATTTTGGGCATTCCGGTCTCGCGATACGCAATGTTTGCGTTCGCGGCGGGGTTCGTCCTGTTGGGACTGGCCGGTGTACTCGGAGGGTTCGACTCATCCCTAAGGCCGACCTTTGCCTTTCCGCTCGTGGTCGTCGCCATGGTCGCGGCCGCTGTCGGACGAGGCAATACCAGGTTTGCGGCGGCGCTCGCGGCTAGCGCAGTGATAGCCATCGCCGAGACCGTCGTTGCCTGGTACGCGGGTGAGGCTTGGGCGCGGGCCGTGAGCCTGGTCTGTTTGATCGTGATTCTCGTTTGGGCCGGGACGCAGCGGCGCAATTCTTCGCGGCAGGTGTGACTTGGAATATCTCCTTCATCTGCTCGTGATGATCGGCATCTTCGGCGCGCTGGCATCCGCAGCCAACATAGATGCGGGGTACGGGGGCGTCCTGAGCTTTGCATATGCTGCGGTTTTCGGGGCCGGGGCGTATGTCACCGCATATCTGCTCGGCCCGCAATCAGCCCCCGTCTGGCTCGCATTGCCAGCGGCGGTCGCAGTCGGAATCGGTGCGAACCTTGTAGTGGCGGCGATAGCGAGCCGGTTGGTTGACGGTGATTTTGCCGTAGCGACGCTGGCCGCCCACGGGCTGTTCGCAGCCATCGTCGCAAACACCGATTTGGTCGGCGGCCCGATGGGGCTGCAGATTCCGCAAGGTCAGGTGGGAGGACTCAGCATCAGCAGCCCGATCGTTGCTGCCGCGATTGCTCTGGCCCTCCTCACCTTCAGTGTAGCGGCCTCGAACAAACTTGAGCGTTCTTCGCTCGGCCGGGCGCTTCGCGTGGTGCGCGAGGATGCCGTTCTGGCTCGCTCGCTCGGGATCGACGCGAGAGCGTGCCGTGTAGGGGCCATGGCGGCCAGCGGCGCCCTGGTCGGCGCCGCCGGGTTCGTATTCGCTTCCTATGTTCAATTTGTGCATCCGGATAGTTTCACGACGCGGGAGGCTGTCCTAATCGTGTGCATGGCGATCGCCGGAGGATTGGGTACGCCATGGGGCGCGGTTGCAGGGGCGGCGCTGCTCGTGCTCCTGCCTGAGAGCCTGCGCTGGGTCGGATTACCCCCCGCGTCGGAGGGAGCGATGCGCGATATTCTCTACGGGTCCTTGCTCGCGGCACTTGTTCTGATTCGGCCCGTAGGCCTCTTCGGTTGCTTTGTTCCCGGCGCAAAACCGCATGACACGACGGTAAGATGAGCAACCGAACAATCGAGTTGAAAAACGCCGCTGTGCGGCTGGGCCGGGTCGACGCTCTGCTCGAAGTCAGCGCTGCATTCGACGCCGGTGTCGTGGCGATCATCGGTCCGAACGGCTCAGGCAAGACGACGGTGCTGAATGCATTGTCGGGACTGGTGCGTTTGTCGCGAGGCTCTGCATCAATCCTCGGCAAGGATCTGAGCTTGATACCGGCCCATCAAATCGCACGCATGGGCGTTGCGCGAACGTTTCAGACCTCTCGAATCCTGGAATGGACGGACGTTCGCGAGAACGTGGCCGCTGCTCTCTCTCGGACGGATCTCGGGAGGAACGGTCCTTCCGAGGCCGGCCGGCTTGCCGAGGCCTCCCTTGCCGCTGTGGGGCTGGAGGCTCTCGCCGACGTGCGGGCGAGCACGCTGTCCTTCGGCGAGCGAAAGCTGGTTGAACTCGCCCGAGTGCATGTGCGCAAGCCGATGATCGCGCTTCTCGACGAACCGATTTCCGGCCTGCACCCGTCGAAATTCCCGATCGTCGCGAATGTGATCAGCCAGGTGGCGGCAAGGGGCGGCTTGGTCATTGTGGTTGAGCATGACTACGAGTTTGTTCGTGAGGTTGCGGGGCTGGTGGTCGCACTTTCC
>Ga0307503_10000041_pt1 | contig 97316 bp, 89 predicted proteins | sample 17_S_MG_FD_194514 | JGI IMG/M metagenome (GOLD analysis project Ga0307503, IMG submission 194514) | Soil microbial communities from Populus trichocarpa stands in riparian zone in the Pacific Northwest, United States - 17_S | ecosystem: Environmental > Terrestrial > Soil > Riparian zone > Trees... | reverse complement strand
ACGACTCACTCGGTCAGCCTCCAGAGGCGACGAGATAATGCGGAGTCAGCCCGCCGCGCTGAGGACGCTAGGCCGGTCGGTGGACGTGTCTCACCGCCTGTCCTGGAGGCATGGAACCACCCGGTTCATAATGTGTCGGGCTGTTTTGGGGAGGTTCGAAGGCCTGGGCCTGGGGGCATCTGTTCTTGGCAGCTTCGGTCTTCGGGCATCTGCTGCTTGCCCTTCAGGACTGCCCCTAGTGGAGCTTCGCGGGGAGGGTCGTTCCTTGCTGGCGGACTAGGAAGCCTCCTGCGTCTTTCTCCCCCCGGACCCACTCGATGCCCTCGGTGAAGTCGTCCAGCGGCACCTCCAGCGCGGTAGCGAGCTTTACGACCGTGTCCAGCCGCGGCACCCGCTTGCCGCCCTCCAGGTAACCGATCTCCGTTCGGTGCAGGCAGCAGAGCGCCGCGAGCGCTTCTTGGCTGAGACCCGCGTCCCGGCGAGCCCGGAATAGGTTGCGGCCAAATCGCTCAGCGATGGCCGGGTTCCTACGCCCGCTCCTATGCCCGGCCATCAGCGCTCGGCCAGGGCGTGAAAAAGGACAGCGGCCCGCGTCGGGAAAACGAGAGCGCCATTTCGATGAAGCAGACCGCCGCCGGCCAGATCGCGAATGGCCCGCTCGACCCGGTCGCGCTCATCGAACTCGGCCGAGGCTCCGGTCACCTCGCGAACGACCTCATCGAGCGTCAGCGCCTCCGGGTAGAGGGCGAGGACTTCATCGAGAACCCGCGCCTGGTCGCAGAGATCCAGCGCGGCGGTCGTGGCTCGTTCATCATGGCCCGCGCCTCTAGGCTTGTCGTGCATGGGAGCTAACCCCTCCTGTGCCATGCCCCCGGCTGTTTGCGCAGCGCGGGGGCGCTTTGTCAAGGTTTTGCGGAGCCTAGCAGCTACTAGGCACTCAACACTAGGTATTTGTGCCCTAGTTCATGCCGCTTGCGTTTGAGAACGTGTGTTTGATGAGGCGCTCAGACCAGCCCCAGCCAGCACTCGGCCATGCAATCCGCGCGTCTCGGGCTAAACGCGGCATGACGCAGGAAGACCTAGCGCACGCAGCCGGGGTCACGACCGGGACGCTCTCTTTGATCGAGCGTGGGCATGCGAATCCAACCTGGAGCACGATCACCGCACTTGCCGCGTCCCTGGGAGTTTCGATGCGCGAGTTAGGCAAGCTCGTCGATCACGCGGAGCAGGAATTTCGTGGCTAGCCATGAGGACCAACGTGATGAAGCTCTTGCCCTTGAGCTAGTAGAGGGGGGGAGCGACCTCGCAGGAGCGGCCGTCGGGGCTGCGATCGGCCTACTCGGTGGACCTGCGGGCGCGCTTGGAGGCGCTGCTGCAGGGGCAGTCGTAGGTCGCGTGGTCCGGCGGGTGGGCGCTGACCTGAAGCAACGAATCCTGGGGCCGCGCGAGGAGCTACGGGTCGGCGCTGCCACCGCCTTCGCTGGGGCGGCGATCCAGGCGCTTCTTGAGGACGGACAACAACCTCGCGACGACGGCTTTTTTGATAGCACCGAGAATCAGCGACCCGCGGCCGAGGAGCTCTTTGAGGGTGTTCTTCTGCAGGCGCGCGACGCATACGAGGAGAAGAAGGTCCGGCTCCTCGGGGTCATGTATGCGCAGTTTGCATTTCGGACGGACATAACGCCAGCCAGAGCAAACCATCTGCTCTCCCTTGCGTCGCAACTCACGTATCGGCAGCTAATTGTTCTCGCGATTGCGTGCGACCAGAACGAACGTCAGCGTCTTCGCGACGGTAACTATCGCGGGGACGCAGCCGCGCTGGACGAGATCGGCCCTGAGGGAGTAGCGCTGCTAATCGAGATCTACGATCTCTATCAACGAGGTCTCCTTTCCGATGCCGAGGCTTCCGCCTGGATCAGTGTCGCCGACGTGAACCCTCAAGGGACGAGACTTCAGGGATCCGGCGCAGCACTGGCTGATTTCATGGGGTTGAACACGATCCCCGCGACTGACCGCGAGCCCATTTACGCGATGCTGGCCTGAGATTGCTGCAAGGTTGATCATCCAGGGCTCTGGATGCTTCGAGAGGCGTGCCCTTCGTATTTCACCGGACTCATAGTTTCTGGCCCCGGTATCAGTTCTAGCTAAAAGGGTTGTAGTCAGCCAAGCCGGTCGAAGCAGCGTAGAAATGGCGAAGTAGCTTATGAGTTAAGGCGGGGGCGTCCCGTAACTCGGCCGCGCTGGCTCCCACTGCACGAGAAAACGTGTCAGCGCTGTAGCGAAGAATAGGCGCCGCCCAGTTCTGCGAACGCTCGTAGGATCCGGCACCTTCGACTCCGGTGATCGCTACGCCCACGTCGACTTGGCCGTGGTATCCGGCTGCGTCGTAGATCGCGCTCATGATCGCGACGAATGCCTCGATGTTTCCGGCGATGACCGCCTCGATTATCACCGGCTCGTCTTGACCTTGATGGGTATCGGTTGCGCGTCCGCAGAAGAGCTGCCCCCGGCCATCGAGGTTCGCTCGAACCTCTACGAGGTGCGTGACCCTGTCAGAGAGTCGCTCTTCCGCGTCACGGTTTCCAAGTCGCCATTCATCGGCGCTTTGGTGCTCCCAGTAGTGCGCTCGCTCGACGTTGGGCCCGTAGCTTCCTGCGAGCTGCGTCTGAGAAGCAACCTCAAGCAACCTTTGGTGGACCATCTGTGGCCCGCCAAATGCATCGATGGCCCTCTCAAAAAGCTCCGGATCGTGAGCTACGGGTCGAGTGAACGCGTGAACGTGACCCTCTCCCGGTTCAGCTGGCACGCCGGAGTTTTGGACCACCACATCCAGGATGGCGAGCCGATCTTGGCCCCATTCCTCTCGACGCTGATAGAGCCGCGCGATCTCGCCCTCGCCAAGGATCCGGTTTCCCTTCGGTCCCCTGCCGTAGTAACGAAACTCCTGTCCGACGACCACCTGATGCGGGGCTCGCTCGGACTGAGGTACGACGACGGCCACATATCCCTTACTTGGGTCATCAGCGAGCGGTAGCTCCCGAATGTCGACAAACGGAACCTCCGAAATAGACGTTGCGACGATTTGGTCAATCCGCTGCCCAGTTCCCGCCAGCGGGATAGGAATTGGGATGGTCGGTCGCCCGTCTTCGTCCTCGGCGACCCCGTAGAGCAACACCCCTCCGTCCGGGGTCATCGCCGCTACGTCAATGGCCAGGGCGATGTTCTTCTTCGGGGCGGGGAGTTCGGACTTCGCGTCAAAGCTCGGGGTCTCCGAGAGTTGCCCGGCGTTGGCGGCGCACTCCACCTCGTCATATGCCTTCGGGATCCACATAAGGCAAGGCTAGAAGTAGACGCGGAAGTCATGACAGGTGCCAAGGTAGCTCGCTCTGACTCTGCGGGAAATCAGTGATGAATTGAAGGCTGCCGAGGAGAGTGGAAACCAGAGGAAGCGACCTAAGCCGCGGCCTCTGCGTCGTGTGGCTGCGGCACCCGAACCAGAACGCGCCCACCCTTGGATTGACCTGGAGCCCTCGCTGCCTCTGCCGGGACACGGGTTGGGTGGTGGAGGTGGCCGACCATGCCCTCGTGCCCATCTACGGGGGTCAACCTAACGCCATCCTCGGTTGGGGTGGCATTAGCGAGCGGTAGACGAAGCTCCTCGACGCCAAGGAACACCTCGGAGCCGAAGATGGTCACTTCGAGGGGTTCCAAGGCCAGAACCTCGATTGGATTGGGTGGAACGGTCTCGGTGAGGATCACGTTCACGTGTTCCCACGAACCGCTGAACTCCGGAGATCGAATCCGCCCCAGGGCCTTCGACAGCTTGGCGGCGTCCTCCTTGGTGGGGCGGGTTGGAACCACGAGCGGCTCTCCCGCCCAAACTTCAACCTCTACTACGAACTCAAGGAGTTCCTCGCGGTTATGAAGATCCTCAATGTCGGCTGCGAAGTCTCCCTCCAAGCGCTCTGAAAGCCACATCTGCTTTCGGGTTCCGGGAGTCACGAACTGCACGGCCTCACCTTCGAGCGCGGCCCGTAGCAGTCGGCATGCCAGCAGCTGCTCAAGCGCACTTCCCTCGCCGAAGGTATGGCGCCAGTCGAGTCTGTGGTCAGACGCCTCCAGATCCCCGCGCATCGAATGGAAGATCTCTAGTCCCCCCGCAGCGCCGCCCATCGTCACGTCCCAACCCTCAATTGCGTTGTCCATGGGGGCGAAGGAAAGGCCGATCTCGTGGTCGCCGGCGACCACGATGCCGACCAAGCTCGATGGCTGACCAGGTGGGGTGGATTCGCCGTGCTCGATCAAGCTGATTGATCCAAAGACAGGCTCGTCCGTCATCACCCCGCGCAGCCCGACGGGCACATTGGTCATCTGAATGCCAATTCCGGACTCAATTGAGACGCTCCTACCGGTGCGGTGAGCTTCCAGCAAGGCTTCCCGTGCTTTCACTCCGGCGTCATCTTCCGTGAAGACGAAGGCGCCCTCCAGCCCGAGTTGCTCCAGCGCCCCCGGGAACTTCTCCCTGGCGTCAAATCGAATCTCCTCGCCACCCTCCTGGGTGCTGATGCTCAATGCAGTTCCTTCTGCGGGTTCGGTCGGTGGGGCGCCGGCCTTGCTGGTGATCGTGGTGTAGTCGAGATGAGGGTCGCGATTGAGATGGCGCTGAATTTCGCCTAGGCGTTCAGCAGCATGTGCAGCGTCCCGAAGCTCACCACCCATGGCATAGGCCCGACGCATCGCCTCAGACTCGGGCTCGCTGTCCTTGAAGAGCCAGGCGGCTGCCTGTTGCCCCTCCGGCGTATCTCGCAACCGCCGCTGAATCTCGGCTTCGGGCATGTAGTCGAGAACGATCGGGAGGCCGAGCCGCTCGACCAGCTCAGTGCGAAATTTTTTTTGCTCCCCTCCCGACAACTCGTGTGCGAAAACGAACGTGATTCGTGGTGGTCGCCAGAAGGCGACCGCTGCCTCGACGGACTCGCGGCACTGCGCCCAATGGATTTTGCCCTTCTCGAACCGCTTGGCCTGCCAACCCCGGCGAGTTCTCTGGTATCTGTCGGGAAGACGGACATCTAATCCGCGATCCTGATTGCGGATTGGCACTACGGTCTGGTCGTCAACTCGGGCCAGCAGGAATACAAGGGCCTCAAATTCCCCATCGTCGAGGGTCTCTAGGGGGTACTCCTGCGGTCCTCGACCTTGCGGTTGCACCATGTAGCGGAGGCTAGCCGCAAAGCCGGCGCCTCACGGCAATCGCATCCCAATCAGTGCCGCCCGCGCCCTCTCCGATTTCGTCGGGGCGTAGTGCCGGCGGGTCGTCGTGATGTCGGCGTGCTTCAGGACCTCCGAGACGACGTCGATGGGCATTTCCTTCTCGTTGAGCGCAATGGTTGCCCAGGCGCGGCGGTAGGCGTGCGGGGAGACGCGGGAGGTGAGGCCGTTCGTGTCGTGGACGCCTTGCGACTTGCGGATGCCGACGCCTGCTTTGACCGCGTGCCATTTCGCGATCTTGCTGACGGTCTGGGGGGTCGTCTGTCGGCCGGTCCTGGTCAGGAGGACGTAGGCCGTCTCCGGGTCCGCCAGGGCGTCGCGGATCGCGTCGAAGCGGGCCGCCTCTGAGAGTTGCCAGTGGCGGTAGAGGCGCAACTCCCGGATGAGCGGCGGTGCGAGATCGAAGATGTCGAACTTTTCGCCCTTGCCCATCACCCGCCAGGTGGCCTGGTCGAAGTCGATGTCTCGCCAGCGCGCATCGGAGAACGTCTGCCTGCGAGAGGGCGCGTAAAAGAGCCAGTGCGCCAGGAGCCGCCCCTTCGGGGTGCCAGGGCATTCGAGGAGCTTCTTCACGTCGTCGGAGCTTGGGGTGTAGCCGAGTTTGATCGGGACCTTCGGCGCCTGCTCCAGCGCGGCCGGGTTCATGTCGGGCAGGTCCTCTTCGGCGAGGAAGTGGAGATAGAGGAATTTGATCGCGGCTAGGTAGCTCTTTCGATAGGAGGGCGACCAGCCGGGGCCGGAGCGCCCGTCGGGGTATCCGCGCGTCCTGCACCAGACGCATTGCAGCCGGGCCTCATGCGGCTTCGGCCCGCCCGGCTTGGACAGGTGATTCATGAACATGCGGACGTGCTTGCGTTTCGCGGTGTAGAAGCCGACGCCGAAGACGCTGGCGAGGTAGTGGCTGTAATGGACGAGATGGTCCCGGTAGCGGTCCAGCGTCCTGTCCTTGCGGACCCCGGTGTGGTTGGTTTCGATTGCCTCGGCGATCAACTGCTGGTCGGACAGCTCCATTCGTAGCTCCTCGAACCTGTCGAGAAACAGGGCTGGGGCCGCATCGAAGAGCGAGCTTTGAGCTGAGTTCGAACCTTCCACTCCTCATAGATGCCTCCGACCGGCTTAGCGACCCTGCTTCTTCGAGATTTCGAGTCGCTGGTCTCAGTTGTTCGAGGCTTTGGCCGTCCCACTGGTTCGAGCCCAGTAACGCCCATTCCGGACCGCGCTACAGAGCCAAAATTCGGCCAGTGGTTCGAGCCCACTACTGCTAGCTGCCTCCTCGCTGCCGACGAGCCTGCAAGCGCTCACGCGCGGAGGTTCGTTCGCTCTTCTGCTCGATGTACTGCTGTGCGACCGAGGCGAGCAGCGCGACGAACACGCCGATCCCGGTGAGGATGTAGAAGATCGTGAAGATCTCCGTCTCGGTGGTGGTTGGGTGGAGATCCCCGTAGCCGACCGTGGTCAGGGTCACGACTGAGAAGTAGAGGGCCTCGACGATGGTCCAGTCCTCGAAGCGCCAGTAGAAGAGCGTCCCCGTCAAGACCAGGGCGGCGGCGACCACGGGCAGTGCCTTGGTTTCGGGGTCGCGCCAGACTCCGGCGACGGCCCGTGCGAGTCCTCGAAAGGCGAGGGCCAAGGGAACCATGGAGCCGGATTCGCCGGATCCATGCGGTTTCCTGGCCCTGGCCCTCGCAATCGAGGCGGGCGGCGAGGCTCAGGCCGTCGCCGGCAGTTTCACCTGGGTCAGGCGGAAGCTGTTGCCGGAGGGGTCGCGGAAGCCCGCGTCGATTCCGTAGGGGCGCTCTTCCGGCGTCTCGGTGAACTCGACGCCGCGCGCCTTCAGTTCCTCGTAGGTCGCCTGGCAGTCGTCGGTGGTGATGAAGATGCCGCCGGAGACGCCCTTGGCCATCAGCGCCTCGATCTGCCGGGCGGTCTCCTCCTCGAACACGGGCGGGCCGGGGATCGCCATCAACACGATCGCGAAGTCCTCCTGCCCGGGCGGCGAGACCGTCAGCCAGCGGAAGTCGTCCATCTCCGCGAGCGTCACGTCGTTGCGGACCTCCATGCCGAGCTTCTCGGTGTAGAAGGCGAGTGCCTCGTCTTGGTCGTGGACCCACACCTGCGCGTTTGAGACCTGCATCTGTGTCCTCCTGGTTCGTTGAGATCGACTTGAGGCGATGCTAGGCCGGGGTCTCGGCCCTGTCTTCTCCAAACGTGCGGTGTTGCGGACGGCCGTAGGCGCGGACGATGCAGGCCGGGACGACCGCGGTCGCGACGGCGGGCGGATAGGCCTCGCGGTACTCGGTCGGGGTCATCTCGTAGGTGCGCTTGAAGCTGGTGGTGAAGGAGCCCACGCTCTGCAGTCCGACCGCCATGCAGATCTCGGCGACCGAGTTGTCGGTCGTTCGCAGCAGCGCCGCCGCCCGCTCCAGCCGCCTCGTCAGTAGGTACCCGTGCGGCGTCACCCCGAAGGCGCGACGGAACTCGCGGCTGAAGTGAGCGCGCGAGAGCCCGGCCGCTGCGGCCAGCTGAGCGACGTCCAGCGGTTCGAAATAGCGCGCGTCGGCGAGGTCCCTCGCGCGCAGCAGATGCCTGGCTGGCGGTACGAACGCCATGCCGCAGTCTAGGCTCGCGATCCTCGTGATCGGTACCTATGCAGCTGTGGTGGCCGTCTCCGGCGCGTCGCTGGCGATCGGGCAGGCGGCGATCGGGCTCTGCGGCTGGCGCCGCTGGTCATGGCTGGCGCCGGCGGTGGGCCTGGCGCTGGTCTGCGCTGCCTGCTGGGCGACGGTGCGGCTGCCGGGGGACGGGGTGGCCTCGGCGGTTGTGGTGGCGCTGGCGGCGGTCGCCTCGGTCGTGTATCTGTGGGGGCGGCTGGAGGGCGGGGGGGACGCGCTTCGCGCCGGCTGGCCGGTCGCCCTAGTGGCGCTGCTCGCGGCCTCGCTGCCGTTTGTCGTCGAAGGCCACTTCGGGATCCTCGGCACCAGCTTCAACCCGGACATGTCCCAGCACCTGCTGGCGACCGACCGGTTGGCCGACGGCCACAGCTCTGAGCTGCTGCGCCAGGGCTATCCGCTCGGCCCACACGCGGTTGCCGTCGCTCTCAACAAGGGCCTGGGGATCGGCCTCGTCCAGGGCTTCAGCGGCCTCACCGTTGCCGTTGCGGTGCTCGCCCCGCTTACGGCTCTTGCCGCCTTCGCCCAGTTGCGCCCGCTCCCGCGTACCGCCGCGGCGCTTGTCGTCGGCCTCGCCTACGTCGTCGCCTCCTACTTCGCCCAGGGCGCCTTCAAGGAGACGATCGAGGCACTCTTCCTGCTCGCCTTCGTCCTTGCTTTGCGCGAGGCGACCACGAGCTGGAGGGACCTGTCGCTGCGCTTTGTCCCCGCGGCACTGATCGCCGCTGGCTCGATCTACACCTACAGCTTCCCGTCGCTGGTCTGGCTCGGCCCAGCGCTGGTGATCTGGCTGGGTGTGGAAGCCGTCGCCCACCGCGGGCGCCTACCGTGGCGCCCGCTGGGCCTGGCGACTCTGGCCTTCGTCGTTCTCATCGCGCCGGAGATCGGCCGGCTGATCGACTTCAAACAGTTCGAGACCTTCGACCCCAACGGCCCCGGCCTCGGCAACCTCTTCGGCCAGGTCTCGCCCTTCGAGGCGCTCGGGATCTGGCCCTCGGGGGACTTTCGTCTTGCTCCGGGGGACGGGGCGGTGCCCGCAGCCGGCTATTACCTCGGCGCAGCCTTCGCGCTCGTCCTCCTCATATACGGAATCCACAGCAGCTGGAGCCGTCGCGAGACGGCGATTCTCAGCGGCCTCGCCGCCGTTGCCCTCGCCTACGCCGCCGCCCGCCTCGGCGGCACCCCCTACACCGCCGCCAAGGCGATCGAGATCGCCGCGCCGTTAGTCGCGCTGACGATCCTCCTGCCGCTCGTCGATTCGATGCCGGGTCGACTTACTCTCGGTATGCGAGAGGAACTCGCGCCGCGGTCTGCGTGGGCGGCTGCGACCGCGCTCTTCCTGCTCGCCGCCGGCGCTTGCTCGGCGCTCGCGCTCGCCAACGCGCCGGTTGGTCCCACGTCGTACTCCCCGGCCCTCACCGGGCTGCGCCCGCTGGTCGCCGACGCCTCGACCCTTGTCATCGCCTCCGACACGCTGATCGCAGACGAACACGGCACGCCCTACATCGCCTGGGAGCTGCGCGGGGGCCGGGTCTGCATCGCGGCGGAATCGGAACTCGACGCGACGCCGTCGCCCGGCGTGCGCTTCGTCGTCACCCGTGGCGACGCAACCGAGCCTCCGTACCCCGGGTTCCGCGTGCGCCGCCTCGCGCCGCCCTACGTGCTCTGGGAAGCGAGCGGCGCCGTCGCGGCGAAGAGCCCCTGCCCGCTGATCGCCGTCCGCCAGGCGCGCCAGGGACCCGCTCGCTGAGCTCTCGACGCCCACCTCGGGGGACGCGGACGTACCGGGCGTCTCACTACCATGGCCCGCAGTGGAGGCCGCGACCGAGAAGATCACCGTCACGCTGCCCGACGGCAAGCCGTTGGAGTTGCCGGCCGGCGCCAGCGGTGCCGATGCCGCCGCGGCGATCGGCCCCGGCCTGGCCAAGGCGGCGCTGGCGATCAAGGTCGACGGCGAGCTGCGCGACCTCTCGGCACCGCTGCCGTCGCAGGGCGGCGAGGTGGCGATCGTCACCGACCGCGACCCCGAGGCGCTGGAGCTGATCCGCCACGACGCGGCCCACGTGATGGCGGAGGCGGTGATGGAGCTCTACCCGGGGACCAAGGTGACGATCGGGCCGCCGATCGAGTCCGGCTTCTACTACGACTTCGAGTTCCCCCCGGATACAAAGGTCACCGAAGAGGACCTGGGCAAGATCGAGCAGGCGATGCTGCGTCACATCGCCGCCGACGAGGAGTTCGGGCGCCGCGATGTCCCGGTCGCCGAGGCGCTGGAGATCTTCCGCGGCCAGGACCAGGGATTCAAGGTCGAGCTGATCGAAGACCTGGTCCGCGACGAAGGCGTCGAGACCGTCTCGCTGTACCGCAACGGCGAGTTCGAGGACCTCTGCCGCGGCCCGCACGCTCCCTCGACCGGCCGCATCAAGGCGGTCAAACTCGACTCGGTCGCCGGCGCCTACTGGCGCGGCGACGAGAACCGCGAGCGCCTGACCCGGATCTACGGCACCGCCTTCTTCTCGAAGAAGGACCTGGAGGCTCACGAGGAGCGGCTCGAGCAGGCGCGCGAACGCGACCACCGCCGCCTCGGTCCCCAACTCGGCCTCTTCATGCTGCGCAAGGAGGCGCCGGGCATGCCGTTCTGGCTGCCGAACGGGACCACGCTCCTGCACCTGATTGAGGACGAGGTGCAGAAACAGCTGCTGAAGCGCGGCTACCAGGAGATCGCCACGCCGCACGTCCTCGACGAGGAGCTCTGGCACCGCTCCGGGCACTGGGACAACTACCGCGACGAGATGTACTTCATGGAGGACGACGAGCGCCGCTTCGCGCTGCGGCCGATGAACTGCCCCGGCGCCTGCCTCGTCTACGGCTCCGTCCGCCACTCCTACCGCGAGCTGCCGCTGCGCCTGGCCGAGTTCGGCCGCGTCTCCCGCAACGAGCGCGAGGGCGTCCTGCACGGCCTGCTGCGGGTCCGCGCCTTCACCCAGGACGACGCCCACGTCTACTGCACCGAGGATCAGATCACCGACGAGGTGGCGAGCATCTGCGAGGCGATCGACGAGCTCTACGCCCGCTTCGGCTTCACCGACGTCCACGTCGAGCTCTCGACCCGGCCGGAGAAGTCGATGGGCAGCGAGGAGCAGTGGGCGAAGGCCGAGGCGGCGCTGACCGAGGCGCTCGAGCGCCAGGGCCGCGCTTACGAGCTCAACCCCGGCGACGGCGCCTTCTACGGGCCGAAGATCGACTTCCACGTCACCGACGCGCTCGGCCGCTCCTGGCAGTGCGGCACCTGCCAGCTCGACTTCCAGATGCCCGAGCGCTTCGACCTCTATTACACGGGGGCCGACGACGCGCCCTACCGCCCGGTGATGATCCACCGCGCCCTGCTGGGCTCGATGGAGCGCTTCGCCGGGATCCTGATCGAGCACTACGCCGGCCGTTTCCCGACCTGGCTGGCGCCGGTGCAGGCGATCGTCCTGCCGATCTCCGACCGCCACAACCCCTACGGGGAGAAGGCGCTGGCGGCGCTGCGCGACGCCGGCGTCCGCGTCGCCCTCGACGAGCGCTCGGAGTCGATCGGGCGCAAGATCCGCGACGCCTCGATCGGCCGCTACCCCTACATGCTGGTGGTCGGCGACCGCGAGGAGGAGAACGGCGCGGTGGCCGTTCGCTCCCACGCAGACGGCGACCTGGGGGAGATGTCGCTGGACGAGTTCGCGGCCCGCGTAAAGGCCGAGGCCGAGGCCGGCTGAGGACGAGCGCTTGCTTAGCAGCGTCCTGCCTCTATACTCCGCCCAACTTGACTGCTGGCACGCCAAATCACCGCCGCCGCTGAGCGCCCCGTGCCTGCGACCCGACCGCTCGTCCTCTTGAAGCTCCACCGTTCCTCTCGATAGTGCCTGTCCCGCGCAGGTTCGATCGGCGCCCACCAGAGCGCGACACGACTCGGATAAACGAGCGGATCCGCGTGCCCCAGGTGCGCCTGATCGGCGCCGACGGCGAGCAGCTCGGCATCGTCGAGATCAACGACGCGCTCAAACGCGCCCAGGAGGCCGACCTCGACCTGGTCGAGGTGGCGCCCGGCTCGAAGCCGCCGGTCACCCGCCTGCTCGACTACTCGAAGTACAAGTACGAGCAGGAGCAGAAGCAGAAGCAGGCGCGCAAGCACCAGCAGCAGGTCAACATCCGCGAAATCAAGCTGCGGCCGAAGATCGCGACCCACGACTACGAGACCAAGAAGGGTCACGTAACGCGCTTTCTCAAGCACCACGACAAGGTCAAGGTCACGATCATGTTCCGCGGTCGCGAGCAGGCTCACCCCGAGCGGGGACGGGCGCTGCTGCAGAAACTCTTCGAGGACCTCGGCGGGATTGCCGTGATCGAGTCAGCGCCCTTGCAGGAAGGCCGCAACATGAGCATGTTGCTGGCGCCGAGCAAAGAGGTCGACAAGATCGACAGTGACGCTGCGCCGGCCGACGCGCCGCCAGCGGATGCACCAGCGCCGGTGGATGCACCGACCGCTGAGGCCGATGACGGCGACGCCGCCGCCAGCGCCTAGCTCTCTACGACTACGTCCGCAATTCGCTCGGCCGCGTGTCCGTCCCAAAGAGGCGGAGGCTCCGCTGGCGCATTGCTGCGTGCGGCGAGAGCTGCCGGGATGCCGGCGATTGCGGCTGGGTCCAGGCCGAGCAGGGTGTTGGTGCCGGAGTTGACGGTGACGGGGCGCTCGGTGTTGTCTCGGAGGGTGAAGCAGGGGATGCCCAGGTAGGTGGTCTCCTCCTGGATGCCGCCGGAGTCGGTGAGGACGGTGCGGGCGTCGGCGAGGAGGGAGAGGAAGTCGAGGTAGCCGAGCGGCTCGATCAGGGAGAGGCCGGGGTGGTCGGACTGGATGCTCTCCATCATCTTCCGGGTCCGCGGGTGGACCGGGAAGACGACCGGCATCTCCTGTGCCAACGCCGCCAGCTGGCCGACCGTCTCGGCCAGCAGCGGACCGTCGACCAGGGCCGGGCGGTGCAGGGTGACGAGCGCGTAGGAGCCGGGCTCGACCCCGAGCCGGGCGGCGGTGCCGGCGGCGCGGAAGCGGTCTTCGAGCGCGACCAGGGTGTCGATCATCGTGTTGCCGACCATGTGCATGCGCTCGTCGGGGATCCCTTCCGCCCGCAGGTTCTCGGTCGCCTCCTCGCTGTGCAGGAAGAGGTACTCCGAGAAGCGGTCGGCGACGATCCGGTTGACCTCCTCGGGCATCGTCATGTCGAAGCTGCGCAGGCCGGACTCGACGTGGGCGACCGGGATCCCCATCTTCACCGCGGTCAGCGCCGCGGCCAGGGTCGAGTTGACGTCGCCGGGCACGATCACCAGGTCCGGGCGCTCCTCCAGGAGCACCGGCTCCAGCCGCTCCATGGTGCGCCCGGTCTGCACGGCGTGGCTGCCGGAGCCGACCTCGAGCATGTGGTCGGGGGCCGGCACGCCGAGCTCCTCGAGGAAGATCTCCGACATCAGCCGGTCGTAGTGCTGGCCGGTGTGGACGATCGCGTGGCGGCCCTCGGGCAGGCGCGCGCGCAGGGCGCCGATCACCGGCGCCGTCTTGACGAAATTCGGTCGCGTCCCGACCACGTAGACGATCCTCATTGCGGCGCCAGGGTACTCGCGGCGGTGGCCAGCACCCGGCGCGCCTGACCAGGCCGGGCTCGAACGCCCGCTTCTGCTTCAATAGCGAACCCGATGCCGAAGATGAAAACCCATTCGGGCGCCAAGAAGCGCTTCCGCAAGACCGGTACTGGCAAGCTGCGTGGCCGGCGCGCGTACTCCAGCCACATCCTGGAGAAAAAGTCGGCGAAGCGGAAGCGGCAGATGGGGCGTCCGGTCGTGATCTCGCCGAACGACGCGCCGACCGTGCGCAAGCTGCTCGGAGGCAAGTAGATGAGCCGCGTAAAGCGCTCCGTCCACGCGCGCAAGAAGCGCCGCAAGGTGCTTAAGGAAGCGAAGGGCTACTTCGGCCGCAAGCATTCCTCCTACCGCTTCGCCAAAGAGCAGGTGCAGCGCTCGGGGATGTACGCGTACCGCGACCGCCGCAACAAGAAGCGGACCTTCCGTCGCCTCTGGATCACCCGCATCAACGCCGCCGCGCGGATGGAGGGCATGAGCTACTCCGAACTGATGCACGGCCTCAAGGGCGCCGAGGTCGAGGTCAACCGCAAGATGCTCGCCGAGATCGCGGTCTCCGACCGCGAGGCCTTCCGCCGATTTGTGGAGCTAGCCCGGGAGGGTGCGGCCGCCTAGCGGCTCACCGACACTCCACTTTCCCGGGCGGGCCGTGAGAACGGCCCGCTTTTTCGTTCCAGGAGTTAAAACCGCCGAACCGAAATGACAGATCCGAAGCCGAGATGACGATCACCAGCCCCCAAAACGAGAAGCTGAAGCTGGTTCGCAAGCTGCGCGAGCGCAAGCATCGCGAGCGCGAGGGGCTGTTCGCGACCGAGGGCGAGGACCTGCTGGAGGCCGGGATCGCGGCCGGGGCCGAGCCGCGCTTCCTGCTCAGCGCCGCCGGCGCCGGGCTCGGCGGCGAGGAGGTCGAGCCAGAGCTGCTCGCCGGCGCCTCCTCGCTTGGCTCGGGGACGCGGGCGATCGCCGTCTGGCCGCTGAGCTGGGCAGAGCAGCCGGCGACGCCGTGCTTCTTCCTTCACGGGGTCGCCGATCCGGGCAACGTCGGGACGATCGTCCGCACGGTCGACGCGCTGCTCGGCGGCTCCGTGGTCCTCGGACCCGGTTGCGCGGATCCCTTCTCTCCCAAGGCAGTCCGCGGCAGCATGGGCTCGATCTTCGCCCAGCCACCGGTGCGGGCCGGACTCGAGGAGACCCCGGAGACCCGCGCCGCCCTGGTCGCCCACGGCGGCGAGGGCATCGAGGCCCTGGACGGCGCCGCGACCGTCTGCCTCGGCGCCGAGCGGGAGGGCCTGCCGGACGAGGTCGTCGCCGCCTGCGACGTCCGGGTGACGATCCCGCTGCGTCCCGGCGGCCCGGAGTCGCTGAACGTGGCTGCGGCGGCGGCGATCGCAGCGCAACAGATATCGTCGCCCGCCATGTCCGAGGAGAGCCCCGATGCTTGAGCGGATCGAAGAGATCAGGGGCGAGGCCACGGCGGCGATCGGCGGCGCCGGTTCCACCGCGGAGCTGGAGGAGCTGCGGGTCCGCTACCTCGGGCGCAAAGCCGAGCTGACCTCGATCCTGCGCGGGATCGCCGAGCTGCCGGCGGATGAACGGGGCAAGGTCGGCGGCGCCGCCAACAAGGCGCGCAAGGAGCTGGAGGCGCTGCTGGAGGAGAACGCCGGCCGCCTCGACGCCTCCGAGCTCGACGCCCAGCTGCTCGCCGACCGGGTCGACGTCACCCTGCCCGGGGCGCCGCCGCGGCCGGTCGGCCACGCCCACCTGATCGCCCGCACCACGCGCCAGATCGAGGACATCATGGTCGGGCTCGGCTACCACGTCGCCGAAGGGCCGGAGATCGAGCACGACTACTACAACTTCACCGCGCTGAACCACCCGCCCGGGCACCCGGCGCGGATGCTCCAGGACACCTTCTACGTGCAGTCGCACCCCGAGGTGCTGCTGCGCACCCACACCTCGCCGATGCAGATCCGGGCGATGGAGACGCAGCCGCCGCCGATCTTCGTCGTCGTCCCCGGCAAGGTCTACCGCCGCGATTCCGACGCCACCCACAGCCCGATGTTCCACCAGATGGAGGGGCTGGCGATCGCCGAGGGCATCACCCTCGCCGACCTCCAGGGCACGCTCCTGGCGATGGTGCGGGCGATCTTCGGCGGCGAGCGCGAGGTGCGCCTACGGCCGCACTTCTTCCCCTTCACCGAGCCCAGCGTCGAGGTCGACGTCTCCTGCTTCCAGTGCGGCGGCAGCGGCGAGCTCGCCGGCGGCGTCCGCTGCAACCTCTGCAAGGGTCAGGGCTGGATCGAGATCCTCGGCGCCGGCATGGTCGACCCCAACGTGCTCGGCTTCGTCGAGGGCGCCGGCTACGACGCCGAGCGCGTCCAGGGCTTCGCCTTCGGACTCGGGATCGAGCGGGTGGCGATGCTGCGCCACGGCGTCCCAGATCTACGCCGCTTCTTCGACAACGACGTGCGGATGCTGGAGCAGTTCTCATGAGGGTCCCTTACTCCTGGCTGCGCGAGTACTGCGACCCCGGCATGGACCCGGCGGCGCTGGCCGACCGCCTGGTGATGACCGGGACCGAGGTCGAGCGCGTGACCACGGTCGGCCCGGCGAGTGGCGAGAATTTCGTCGTCGGCAAGGTGCGCGCGGCCGAGCAGCACCCCGACGCCGACCGGCTGCGGGTCTGCACCGTCGACACGGGTGAGGGCGAGCGGATGATCGTCTGCGGCGCTCCCAACGTCGCCGCCGGTCAGACCGTCGCCGTGGCCCTGCCCGGGGCGCGGATGCCGGGCGGCGAGAAGCTGCGCAAGGCGAAGCTGCGCGGGGTCGCCTCGGAAGGGATGATCCTCTCGATCTCCGAGCTGGAGATCGGCGAGGACCACGACGGCATCCTCGAGCTCGAGGACGGATTCGAGGCCGGCACGCCGCTGGCCGAGGTGCTGCCGCTGGCCGAGCCGGTGCTGGAGATCGAGGTCACCCCGAACCGGGTCGACTGCTTCGGCGTCTACGGCGTCGCCCGCGAGGTGCACGCGATCTCCGCCGCACCGCTGGCCGCCGAGCCCTGGGCCGAGGACGCCGCCGCCGAGGGCGGGGGAGAGGTCAGCGATTTCGCCTCGGTCGCGGTCGAGGTTCCCGAGCTCTGCCCGCGCTTCACCGCCCGCGTCTTCACCGAGGTGACGATCGGCCCCTCGCCGCTCTGGCTGCAGGCGCGACTCGCCGCGGCCGGGCAGCGGGCGATCAACAACGTGGTCGACATCACCAACTACGTGATGCTGCTGACCGCGCAGCCGCTGCACGCCTTCGACCTCGACAAGGTCCCGGACGGGGAGCTGACCGTTCGCACCGCGAGCGAGGGCGAGAAGATGACCACGCTCGACGACGTCGAGCGCACGCTCGACGCGGAGACGGTGCTGGTCTGCGACCGCAACGGCCCCTCCGGGATCGCCGGGATCATGGGCGGCCAGGTCTCCGAGGTCGCGGCCGAGACGACCAGGGTCCTGCTCGAGGTGGCGAACTGGAACGGGACCAACATCCTCCGCACCTCGCGCCAGCTGGGCCTGCGCTCCGAGGCCTCGTCCCGCTTCGAGAAGCAGCTGCACCCGGACCTCTGCCTGCGGGCGCAGCGGCTCGCTTCGCGGCTCCTGGTCGAGCTCTGCGGCGCCAAGCTGGTGCCGGGCACGATCGACGTCGCCGCTGAGCCCCCGGCGCCGCTGCAGATCGGCCTGCGCGCCGAGCGGGTCAGCGGCCTGCTGGGCATGGAGATCTCCCAGGCCGACCAGACCGCCTACCTCGAGCGCCTCGGCTTCGGCGTCGAGGCCGACGGCGCCGACCTGCGGGTCACGGTGCCGCCGGACCGCTGGGGCGATATCACCCGCGAGGTCGACCTGATCGAGGAGGTCGCGCGCGTCCACGGGCTCGACGAGCACCTGCCGACGACGCTGCCGGCGATCTCCGGCCCGGTCGGCGGTCTGAGCCGGCCCCAGCGCCTGCGCCGCCGGGCGGAGGACGGGCTGCGGGACCTCGGCTTCGACCAGGTCGTCGGCTGGAGCTTCACCGACCCCGGCGAGGCCGCGCGGCTGCGGATCGGCGCCGGCGACCCGCGGGCCGAGTTCGTGATGGTCGCCAACCCGCTCTCCGAGGAGCTGTCGGCGATGCGGACCGTCCTGCTCGGCTCCCTGCTCGACGTCGCCGCGCGCAACGTCGCCCGCGGCGCCGAGCGGCTGTCCCTATTCGAGTCCGGCCGCGCCTACCTCCCCGGTGAGGTCGTAGTTGATCCCGGTATGCGGGACGAAGTACGACCTCAAGAGACGGAGCGGGTCGATCCGCTGGCCGGGCGCTTCCCGGGCGACCAGCCGGCGCCGTTTGTCGAGCCGCACCGCTTCGCCGCGCTCGCCCTCGGGCCGCTCGGCGCCCGTTCCTGGCGCGGCGGCGCCGAGCCTGCCGATTTCTTCGCCCTCAAGGGCGTCGCCGAGGCGCTGGCCCGCCAGCTCGGCACCGAGCTCGGCTTCGCTGCGGCCACCGAGCCCTTCCTGCATCCCGGCCGCGCCGCCGCGGTCTCGGTCGGCGGCGCAGCCGCCGGCTGGCTCGGCGAGGTTCATCCCCTGGTCTGCCGCGAGTGGGGCATCGAGGCCGCTGTCGCCTTCGAACTCGACGCGGCGCCGCTCCTCGCCGCCGCCAGCGCCGGCGAGGAGACCTACGAGGACGTCACCACTTTCCCGGCCGTCTACCAGGACCTCGCCGTCGTCGTCTCCGACGAGGTCGCCGCGGTCGACGTCCGCGCCGCGGTTCTCGCGGCCGGCGGCGAGCTGCTGCACTCGGCCGAGGTCTTCGACCTTTACAAGGGCGACCAGGTCGGCGAGGGCAAGGTCAGCCTCGCCCTCGGCCTCGAGTTCCGCGCTCCGGACAGGACGCTGACCGACGAGGAGGTCTCCGGCCTGCGCGACTCGATCGAGGCGGCCCTGGAGGCGATCGGGGGGTCGCTTCGTGGCTGACTCCGCCGCCCAGCCGCTCAACGGGGACCCGGCCGCCCGGGTCCTGGTCGCCGGCGCCTCCGGTTTCACCGGCGCCCTCGCCGCGGCGATCGTCTGGGGCCACCCGCGCCTGCAGCTTGTCGCCGCCACCTCGCGCGGCGACGCCGGCAAGCGCTTGAGCGATCTCTATCCGCGCTACCCGGTGCCGATCGAGCTCAGCGAGCTCGACCTCGACCGGCTCGACGGGATCGATGCGGCGATCGTCGCCTATCCGCACGGGGCGGCGGCCCCGACCGTCGCCGCGCTGCGCGCCGCCGGCGTTCTCGTCGTCGACCTCTCCGCCGACTTCCGGCTGCGCGACCGCGAGACCTACGCGCGCTGGTACGGCGAGCACGGCGCACCCGAGATCTTCGAGGAGGGCGTGTACGGCCTGACCGAGCTCTACCGCGACCAGCTGCGCGAGGCGAAGCTCGTCGCCACGCCCGGCTGCTACCCGACCGCCTCCGTGCTGGCGCTGGCGCCGCTGGCCGAGAAGGGCCTGGTCAGCGAGGTCTCGATCACGGCGATGCAGGGGACCTCCGGCTACGGGCGCAGCAGCGACGACCTCGTCCACTTCTCGGCGATGACCGAGAACGCCTTCCCCTACAAGACCGAGGGCCACCGCCACCGGCCGGAGATCGAACAGGAGCTGGCGGCGCTGGGCAGCCCGGCGCCGGTCGCCTTCGTCCCGCACCTGCTGCCGCTCGACCAGGGCGAGCTCGCGACCTGCTTCGTCCGCACCGCCGAGCCGCTCTCGAAGGAGGCGCTGCAGGCGCTCTACCGCGAGCGCTACTCCGGCGAGCCCTTCGTCCGCGTCCTCGACGGCCCACCGAACCTGCGGGCGCTGCGCGACACCAACGAGTGCCACCTCTACGTCACCGTCGAGGAGCACGGCGGCGTGCTCGCCTTCTCGGCGATCGACAACATCTGGAAGGGCGCCTCGGGGCAGGGCGTGCAGAACCTCAATTTGATGCTGGGGCTAGAGGAGACGGAAGGGCTGACGTGACCGAGCCTTTCTTCCGCTCGCGCTGGGTCGATGCTCCCGCTGGGGTGGAGGAGCTCGATTCGGGCCGGCTCGCCCCCGGCTTCCGCGCCGGCGGCGCCCACTGCGGGCTGAAGGGCGGCGGCAAGACCGACGTCGGGCTGCTGGTCTGCGATGAGGAGAGCGTCAGCTCGGCGATGGTCCTGACCCGCAACGCCTCCGCGGCGGCGCCTATCCGGGTCTGTCGCAAGGTGACCGACGCCGGCCGGGTCCGCGCCGCCGTCGTCAACAGCGGCAACGCCAACGCCGAGACGGGACAGAAGGGCTACGACGACGCGCTCGACATGTGCCGGCGGGCCGGCGACGCGCTGGGGCTGGAGACCGAGAGCGTCGCTGTCGCCGAGACCGGGACGATCGGGGTGCCGCTGCCGATCGGCGCCGTCCTGCTCGGGATCGAGGAGGCGGCCACATCGCTCTCCGCCGATGGCGGTGGCGATTTCTCCGACGCGATCCTCACCACGGACCGCTGGCCGAAGCGCTGCACGCTGAGTACCGGAGGGGTGACGCTCTCGGCTCAGGCCAAGGGAGCGGGGATGATCGAGCCGAACATGGCCACCATGCTCTGCTTCGTCCAGACCGACGCCGTCGTCGCCGATCCGCGGGCCGCCCTGCGCGGCGCGGTCGACTCATCCTTCAACCGGATCACCGTCGACGGCCAGATGAGCACCAACGACATGGTGCTGCTGCAGGCGACCGGCGCCTCCGGGCAGCCGCTGCCCGACGGCCTGCTCGAGGCGGTCCTGACCCAGCTGGCGATCGAGATCGTCCGCGACGGCGAGGGCGCCGTCAGGGTCGCCCGGATCGAGGTCACCGAGGCCGCCTCCGGCGCCGAGGCCGAGCGGGTCGCCCGTGCCGTGGCCAACTCGCCGCTGGTGAAGACGGCGCTGTTCGGCCGCGACCCCAACTGGGGCCGGATCGCCCAGGCCGCCGGCGCCGCCCTGGCCGGCGAGGACCTGGAGGAGATCGGGGCCGACTCGATCGACGCCGCCGAGCTCGGCGCCGAGGTGCCGGAGGCGGAGATCGGGCTGCGGCTGGGCCGGGGCGAGCACCGCGCCCACGTCTGGTTCTCCGACCTTGGCTACGAGTACGTCCGGATCAACGCGGAGTACACGACGTGAAGCCGGGCGAAGCCAGCGTCGAGACGCTGCTCGAGGCGCTCCCGTACATCCGCGAGTTCCACGGCCGCACGATCGTGATCAAGTACGGCGGCGCGGCGATGCTGGACGAGGACCTGCGCGAGGCCTTCGCCGCCGACGTCGTCCTGCTCAAGTACGTCGGCCTCAACCCGGTCGTGATTCACGGCGGCGGTCCCGAGATCACCAAGTACATGGAGCGGCTCGGGCTCGAGGTCCGCTGGCACGAGGGCATGCGCGTCTCCGACGCCGAGACGGTCGAGGTGGCGAAGATGGTGCTGGTCGGCAAGCTCAACAGCGAAATCGTCCAGCGGCTGAACCGCCACGGCCAGTCCGCCGTCGGCCTGGCCGGAGAGGACGGCACGCTGTTCGAGGTCACCCCGGCGGCCAACGCCGACGAGGTCGGCTTCGTCGGCTCGATCGACCGCGTCGACGTCGACGTCCTCAACCACATCGCCGCCGACTACATCCCGGTCATCGCCTCCTCTGCCTCCGACCGCGACGGCCAGTCCTACAACGTCAACGCCGACGAGGCGGCGGGCAAGGTCGCGGCGGCGCTCGGCGCCACCAAGGCGATCTTCCTCACCGACGTCGAGGGCTGGCTCGCCGACCCCGCCGACGAGGGCTCGCTGATCTCCCGCGCCTCCGTCGCCGAGATCGAAGCGGCGCTGGAGGGGATCGACGGCGGCATGCGGCCGAAGCTGCAGGCCTGTGTCGACGCGATCCGTGGCGGCGCCCAGTCGGCCCACATCGTCGACGGCCGCAAGCCCCACAGCCTCCTGCTCGAGCTCTTCACCGACGCCGGCATCGGCACGATGGTGGTCCCGTGAGCCTGGCCGAGACCCAGACCCTGGAGCAGCGCTACCTGATGCGCACCTACAAGCGGGCGCCGGTCGACTTCGTCCGCGGCGAGGGCGCGCGGCTCTGGGACGCCGACGGCAAGGAGTACCTCGACTTCCTGGCCGGGATCTCGGTCTGCTCGATCGGCCACTGCCACCCGGCGGTGCTCGCCGCGGTGCGCGAGCAGGCCGGCGAGCTGATGCACGTCTCCAACCTCTTCTACACCGAGCCGATGGCGCGGCTGGCCCAGCGGCTGGCCGACTCGAGTCTCGGCGGCCGCGTCTTCTTTGCCAATTCCGGCACCGAGGCGAACGAGTGCGCGATCAAGATCGCCCGCAAGCACGCCCATGGCCGCGGCGTCTCCGAACCGGAGATCGTCAGCTTCGAGGGCGACTTCCACGGCCGCACCTACGGCTCGCTGTCCGCCACCCCCTGCCTCGCCGGCAACCCAGCGCTGGGGCCGATGCTGCCCGGCTTCCGCTCGGTCCCACACAACGATGCAGCGGCGCTGCGCGAGGCGGTTGGCGAGGGCACCGCGGCGGTCCTGATCGAGCCGATTCAGGGCGAGGCGGGGATCCGCCCGACCACGGACGAGGCGCTGCTGGCGGCGCGGCAGGCTTGCGACGAGTCCGGCGCGCTGCTGATCCTCGACGAGATCCAGACCGGCATCGGCCGCACCGGCTCGCTCTGGGCCTACCAGCAGACCCCGGTCCGGCCCGACGTCATAACCAGCGCCAAGGCACTCGGCGGCGGCATGCCGATCGGCGCCTGCATCGCCGGTCCGGCCGCGGCCGACGTGCTCGAGCCCGGCGACCACGGCTCCACCTTCGCCGGCGGCCCCGTCGCCACCGCCGCCGCACTGGCCGTGCTCGACGTCGTCGACGACCCGGCCCTGCTGCGCGGCGTGCGCGAGCGCGGCGAGGAGCTGCGCCGCGGCTTGGCGGCGCTGGAGGGCGTGCGCGAGGTGCGGGGCAGGGGCCTGATGGTGGGCGTCGGCCTCGAGGACGGGATCGACGCGGCGACGGTCGGCGCCGACCTGCTGGAGCGCGGACTTGTCGTCAACGTGCCCGGTCCCGACACGCTGCGGCTGCTGCCGCCGCTGGTGGTCGACGACTCGCAGATCGAGCGCGCGGTTGGACTGATCGGCGAATCGCTTCTAGTGTTCTCGGCTGCGTGAGGCGAGAGAAGAGCCAGCCGAACCCCCGCCCGCTCGTGACGAGCGCGGCAGAGCGCATCGGCGCGATCGTCGAGGCGGCCGAGCGCGCCGCCGAGTCGGTGATCGACGACGCCGAAGCGCAGGCGCGCACTTACTTGGAGGAGTCCAGGGCCGAGGCCGACCGCGAGGCGGCCGAGCGCCGCAGCACCCAGGCCGGGCTGATCGCCTCGCTGCTGGCCGAGGCCGAGGCGCTGCGCGAGCAGGCCGGTCAGATGGTCGAGTCGCTGCGGCGGGCCGAAGACGAGCTCGCCGGCAAGCGGCGCTCCGGCGACGCGCCCGAGCCCCGGCCCGAGCCCGCCCGCGCATCCCACCTTGCCGCCGTCGCCGACCCGGATGAGACCCGCGGCGGCAGCCTCGCCGGCGCTCGCCTGCTGGCGACCCAGATGGCGGTCTCGGGCTCCAGCCGCGAGGAGATCGAGCAGCGGCTTAAGTCCGGGTTCGAGATCGACGACCCGGCGGCGATCCTCGACGCGATCCTCGGGCCGGAGGACTGAGCGTGCACGAGGACCCGACCAGGCTGATGGGCCCAGACGACCGCGGTCCCGGCCGCGGCGACGACGGCCGGCCGCACGGCAACATGCGGCTGCTGGTCGCCTGCCTGATCGCGATCATCGTCGGCCTGGTGATCGCCGTCGTGGTCATCGCCGGCAGCGACGACGGCGGCTCGACTGCGCCCAGCGTCGAATCGGCGCCGACGACCGAAGCAGCGCCGGAAACCAGCGAGACCACCGAACCGACCACCGAGACGACGGAAACGACCGAGACGACCGAAGAAACGGAACCGACGGGACCCACCGAAGAAGAAGAACCGCCGGTGGAAGAAGGCGACGGCGGCAGCGGCGGTCTCGAAGCCCCCTAGCGTCCCGTCGCGCCCGCCCGGGCCGTGCCAGACTGCGCCACCGTGAGTACCGAGCAGCCGATCTCCCAGCCGACCGCCTCCTACGAGGCCGACCCGGCGAGCGTCGACCGCGTCCTCCTCCTCTACTCGGGCGGGCTCGACACCAGCGTGATGCTGAAGTGGATCCAGGACCACTACGAGGCCGAGGTCGTCTGCCTAACCGTCAACCTCGGCCAGCCCGGCGAGGACTACGAGGTGATCGAGGCCAAGGCGCGCCAGCTCGGCGCCGTCGAGTGCCACGTGGTCGACGCCCGCGAGCGCTTCGCCGAGGAGTTCCTGGCGCCGGCGATCCGTGCCAACGCCGTCTACGGCGACGGCTACCCGCTCTTCACCGCCCTCGGCCGGCCGCTGATCGCCCAGCTGGCGGTCGAGTACGCGCGCCGCTCCAACTGCGACACGATCGCCCACGGCTGCACCGGCAAGGGCAACGACCAGGTGCGGATCGAGGCCACCGTCGTCACCCTGGCGCCGGAGCTGAAGACGATCGCCCCGGTGCGCTCCTGGGCGATGGGCCGCGAGGAGGAGATCGCCTACGCCCGCGAGCACGGGATCCCGATCAAGGGCGGCGCCGAGGTCACTCCCTACTCGATCGACGACAACCTCTGGGGCCGCTCCTCGGAGGGTCGCTGGATCGAGGATCTCGACCACGCGCCCGAGGACGACGTCTTCCAGCTCGTCACCCGGCCGGAGGAGGCTCCCGACGAGGCGGAGATCGTCACCGTCGGGTTCGAGGCCGGGCGCCCCGTTTCTTTGAACGGCGAGCGCCTCAGCCTCGTCGACCTGCTCGAAAAGGCGGCCGAGATCGGCTGCCGCCACGGGGTCGGGATCGTCGACCACATCGAGGACCGGATCGTCGGCCTCAAGGTGCGCGACATCTACGAGGTGCCGGCGGCGGCGATCGTCCTCACCGCCCACCAGGAGCTGGAGCGGCTGGTCGGGACGATCCACCAGAACCAGTTCAAGCCGGGGCTCGACCAGAAGTGGGGCTACCTGGTCTACGCCGGGCTTTGGTGGGAGCCGCTGCGCACCGACCTCGACGCCTACATGGAGGCGGTCAACGCCCAGGTCAGCGGCGAGATCGGGCTGCGCCTCTACAAAGGCAGCGTCCGGGTCGTCACCCGCTCTTCGCCCAACGCCGTCTACGACGCCCAGCTGGCGACCTTCTCGGAGTCCGGCGGCCTCTTCGACCAGAACGCCTCGCCCGGCTTCATCGAGCTCTGGTCGCTGCAGTCGCGGATGGCGCACGGGATCCGCGAGCGCAACAACGAGGGGGAGGGCTGATGTACGACACGCTCGGCAAGGCGGCGCTGCGTTTCGCCGTCCGCTACCTGCGCCGGCGTTACCGGCGCGAGATCAGGATCGGCGCCGGGGTCGCGGTGGTGGCGATCGGCGTCGGTGCCTACATGGCGACGCGCGAAGTCCGCGAGGGCTAACGCAACTTTCCTTGCGCCTTATGGACAACTTGTGAGGAAGCGCTAACAAAGTCCGCTAGCCTCAGCGCCCTCTTGGGCTCGGCTCGGCTTCGCAAGGATCTCGCAGTGATCTGCGCCGCCGCACTCCTGTGCGGCCTCGTCGCGACCCTGCTCGCGCTCGCCCCGAGCGCCGGCGCCGCCGACTCCGAAGCGCTCGAATCGAAGCTCGTCGTGGCGCGCGAAGAGGCCGGCTCGATCTCCGCCGAGCTGCGCGCGACCAACGAACGCCTCGATGTGGCCGAGCAGGAAGCCGCCGCCGCGGAAGCGCGCGAGCAGCGCCTTTCCGGCCTGCTGGCGGAAGGCGAGGAGCGCACCGCCGAACTGAGCGCCGAGCTCGACCGCACCCGCCGCGAACTGGTCGCCGCCCGCGCCCGCCTGCGCCGCGCCCACCGCGCCCTCGCCGAGCGGCTGGTGGCGATCTATGAGAGCGGCACCCCGACCACCTCCAGCATCGTCTTCGGCGGCGGCGACTACGAGGACCTGGTCGCCCAGGCCGACTACCTGCGGGCGATCTCCGAAGCCGACAGCGCCCTCGCCGACCGCGTCGCCGAAGTCCGCGACCAGGTCCACGCCGAGGTCGACCGGGTCGACGAGCTGCACCGGCGCGCCATCGCCTACGAAGAGCGCCTCGCCGCCGCCCGCGCCAACATCGCCACGGTCCGCGAAGCGGCCCAGGCCTCGGCGGCCGAACTGGCCTCGCTCAGCGCCACCCGCGAAGCCTCGCTGGCGGAGCTGAAAACCGACATCGGCAAGTGGGTCGAGCAGGTCCAAGAAGCCCGCGCCGCCGAAGCCCGCGCTGCCAGCCTGGCCGAAGCCGAAGAAGAAGTCGGCCGCTGGCTCGGCGGTCCGTACTCGATCCCGACCTACATCGTCATGTGCGAGTCCGGCGGCAACTACAGCGCCCTCAACGCTTCCAGCGGCGCCGGCGGCGCCTATCAAATCATCCCGTCCACCTGGGCCCTCTACGGCGGCCAAGGCGAGCCTCAGAACGCTTCAAAGGCCGAACAAGACCGCATCGCCGCCGAAATCTGGGCCGACTCAGGCCCCGGTGCCTGGGTCTGCGGCTAGACCGCCCCAAGGGGGTCGGGTAGGGCTGAAGCGTCTTGTACTTTTTTGCTTCGGCGAACCTCGGACGGGGCAATCCGTCCCTCAAAAAAGTTAAGCGAAAGCCCTACCCGACCCCCTTGGGGCGATTTCGCGCGGATGTGTGTCGGAGTTAGCGCGAAAGGGTTCCGAGACACGCCCGTGCCATCCACCTCGTTTGGCAGGATCGCTGATCCCGTGAGCACGCCTTCCGCAGTCCATCTTCATGCCCACAGCGAGTACTCGCTGCTGGATGGCGCGTGCAAGATCGATGCGATGGCGGCGCGGGCGGCGGAGTTGGGGCAGCCGGCCCTTGGGCTGACCGACCACGGGGTGATGAACGGGGCGGTTGACCTCTACAAGGCCTGCAACAAGCACGGGATCAAACCGATCGTCGGGCTCGAGGCCTACTTGGTCGACGACCGGCGGGCGATCAAGGAGCAGACGCGTTACGAGCGCAACCACCTGACGCTGCTGGCCGAAAACGACCTCGGCTTCTCGAATCTGGTCAAACTCACCTCCGCCGGCTTCCTCGAAGGCTTCTCGCGCGGCAAGGCCAACGTCGACATGGAGCTGCTGGCCCAGCACGCCGAGGGCGTGATCGTCCTCACCGGCTGCCTGCAGTCGCGCTTCTGCCGCCGCCTGGTCGAAGAGCGCCAGGACGACGCCCGCGCCCACCTCGACGACCTGATCCAGGCATTCGGCGCCGACCAGGTCTATTTCGAGGTGCAGAAGAACGGGATCCCCGAGCAGGACAAGGCGAACGAGGGGATCGTCCGCTACGCGCGGGAGCTGAAGCGCCCGGTCGTCGGCACCGCCGACGTCCATTACCTGCGGCGCGAGGACTTCGAACACCACGCGGCGCTGCTCTGCGTGCAGACGAAGTCGACCCTGGAAGCGCCGAAGATGAGCTTCGACACCAACGAGTTCTACATCAAGAGCTCGGAGGAAATGATCGAGTCCTTCGCCGAGTGGCCGGAGGCGGTGCCGACCTCGCTGGAGATCGCCGAGCGCTGCTCGCTCAACATCGAGCTCGGCGGCCTGCTGCTGCCGCAATACCCGACCGAGGACGGCTCCGCGCCGGAGGAGATGCTGCGCCGCATCGCCGCCGAGGGGCTGCGCGCCCGCTACGGCGACCCGCCGCCGGCCGAGGCGGTCGAGCGCATGGAGTTCGAGCTCGGGGTGATCGAGGAGATGGGCTTCTCCTCCTACTTCCTGATCGTCTGGGACTTCGTCCGCTACGCCAAGGAAAACGGCGTCGCCGTCGGCCCCGGCCGCGGTTCCGCCGCCGGCTCGATCGTCTCCTACATCCTCCGGATCACCGACCTCGACCCGCTCTCGCAGGGCCTGATCTTCGAGCGCTTCCTCAACCCCGGCCGCAAATCGATGCCGGATATCGACATCGACTTCTCGGTCCGCGGCCGCGAGCGGATGATCCGCTACGTCGGCGAGAAGTACGGCCGCGAATCGGTCGCCCAGATCATCACCTTCGGCAAGATGGCGCCGCGCGCCGCGACCCGCGACGCCGCCCGCGTGCTCGGCTACGACTACGGCACCGGCGACCGCCTCGCGAAGCAGATCCCGGAGCCGATCATGGGCCGCAGCCCCTCCTTCGCCGAATGCCTGAAGGCGGGCCAGGAGCTGAAACAGACCTACGACGCCGAGCCGGACGCGAAAAAGATCATCGACGTCGCCCAGGGGCTGGAGGGCATCGTCCGCAACAACTCGATCCACGCCGCCGCGGTGGTGATCGCCGACCGTCCGCTGCAGGAGGTGGTGCCGCTGCAGCTGGCCGAGGACCGCAGCGCCCCGGCGGCGCCGAACGGCAACGGGTCCGGCAAGCCGGAGCGCCAGTACAAGATCGTGACCCAGTACTCGATGGGCCCGATCGAGGAGATCGGCCTGCTGAAGATGGACTTCCTCGGCCTCCGCAACCTCGACGTGATCGAGGACGCGATCGACATCATTCGCCGCTCGCGCGGCGAGGAGATCGATATGGAGCAGATCCCGATCGACGACGCCAAGACCTACGCGATGCTGGCCAGCGGCGACTCGACCGGCGTCTTCCAGCTCGAGTCGGAGGGCATGCGCGAGGCGATGAAGAAGGTCAAACCGACCGAATTCGACGACATCGTCGCCCTCGTCTCCCTCTACCGCCCCGGCGCGATGGCCTACATCCCCGCCTACGCCAAGGGCAAGCGCGACCCCGGCTCGGTCACCTATCCCGACCCGCGCCTGCGCGCGATCACCGAGGAGACCCACGGCTGCGTCATCTACCAGGAGCAGTTGATGGAGATCTCGCGCTCGATGGCCGGCTTCACCGGCGCCGAGGCGGACGACCTGCGCAAGGCGATCGGCAAGAAGAAGCGCGAGCTGATGGCGACGATGAAAGACAAATTCATGCAGGGGCTGGCGGAATCGAACACCGCCCCCAACGTCGCCAAGGACCTCTGGAAGCTGAACGAAGCGGCCGCCGACTACTCCTTCAACAAGTCCCACGCCGCCTGCTACGGGCTGATCTCCTACCGCACCGCCTACCTCAAGGCCAACTACCCGGCCGAGTACATGGCGGCGGTGATCTCCTCGGTGATGAACACCAAAGACAAGGTCCCGTTCTTCGTCAACCGCTGCTCGGAGATGGAGATCGAAGTGCTGCCGCCCGACGTCAACTCCTCCGACCACAGCTTCGTCGTCAACGAGAAGGCGATCCGCTTCGGCCTCGATGCGGTCAAGAACGTCGGCCACTCGGCGGTGGAGGCGATCCTGCGGGCCCGCGAGGACGCGCCGATCTCCTCGATCTGGGACTTCTGCGAACGGGTCGACTCGCGCGCGGTCAACAAACGGGCGATCGAATGCCTGATCAAGTGCGGTGCCCTCGACTCCACCGACTCCACCCGCCAGGGCATGCTGGAGGCGCTGCCCGCCGCCCAGTCCTCGGGGCAGAAGGCGCAGGAGGACGCGCAGATGGGCCAGGGCTCGATCTTCGATTTCGGCGACGAAGGCGGGGGAGGGGCGGCCCAGTCCCAGGCTCAGAGCCGGCCGCCGATCTCCGCCAACGAGTTCGACCGGGCCGAGCTGCTGGCGCTGGAGAAGGAGACGCTCGGCACCTATCTCTCCTCGCACCCGCTGACCGAAGTCGGGCCGGCGCTGCGGGCCCGCGTCGATTGCAGCCTGGCGCAGCTGAGCGGCAAGGCCGACGGCTCCTGGGTCACGGTCGGCGGCATCGTCGTCGACTGCAAGAAAATCCGCACCAAGAGCGGCAACCAGATGATGTTCGCCACCCTCGACGACGTCGAGGGCCAGGTCGAGATGCTGGTCTTCAAGGCCGACCAGGCCGAGAGTGCGGCGGTGATCCAGCCCGACGCGATCGTCGTCGTCCGCGGCCGCCTCGACCACAAGGATCGTGGCGAGACCAAGCTGGTCGTGCAGGAGGCCGAGCGCTTCGAACCCGACAGCGAGGAGATCGCCAAGGCCGGCCGGGTGGCCGCGGTCCCGTCCGGGCCGCTGGAGCTGCCGATCGACCCCGCCAGGCTGGCGATTCCGGGCTTCGTCGACGAGCTGAAGGCGGTCTTCGAGCACCACAAAGGCGAGTCCGACGTCCACCTGGTGATGGAGACCAGCTCCGGCACTCGCAAGGTCCGCCTCGGCAGCGAGTACCGGGTCCGGCCCTCCGTCGGACTGCGCAACGAGATTGACCAAGTCCTGAGCACCTACGCCCTCGCCGCTTGAAAGCGGCAAACCGCTTGGTTCCGCCTTCTCGGCTCCCTAGACTTTCCTCATGACCGTCACTCGCACCGAGGTAGGGGAGTGCAGGCAGTGCCGCTCCTTCTGCGACAAGATGGTCGAGCCGCGGGGCTGCGTCGAGCTCGGGTGCCGGTACCTCTACAGCTACGTCGACCGCTTCACCGGCGACCAGTACGTGGGCTGCATGCAGGAAGTCTTCGCGGCCGAGGTCGAGATCTCGGCGGTGCTGGAGCCGGGCGGGTTCGGCGGCGTGAAGATGACAGGCGACCCGCTGCCGCACTGCCAGTTCGCGGTCGAGCGCGCCTACGAGGGCGCCGGCGAGTCCTACGACTGCGTTAACCGCCGCTTCTTCGACTGCACCGACGGAGGCAGCGAGGGCCTGCGTGCCTTCGACCTGCGGGATGTCTGAACTGCTGACAACGACATCGTTCCGTGTAATACTCCGGCCATGGCCGAGACTGCGGCAGTCGCCGAGGTGGATGCGAACGACGTCCTGAGTGGGATGGCTGGCGATACCGCCGAGCCGACCGGGCCGAAGTTCACGCTCGAGCTCAACCAGGACCAGAAGGACATCCGCGAGTGGGTGCACGGCTTCGCCGAGGGCGTCGTCCGACCCGCCGCCGCGGAGTGGGACGAGCGCGAGGAAACGCCTTGGCCGGTGATCCAGGAGGCCGCCAAGATCGGCCTCTACAGCTTCGAAGCGATGGGGCAGTTCTGGGCTGATGAGACCGGCCTGACCCTGCCGATCGCCAACGAGGAGCTCTTCTGGGGGGATGCCGGCATCGGCATGGCGATCATGGGCACCTCGCTCGCCGTCGCCGCGATCTTCGGGCAGGGAACCCCGGAGCAGATGGGGGAGTGGATCCCGCAGTGCTTCGGCACCCCGGACGACGTCAAGCTCGGCGCCTTCTGCGCTTCTGAGCCCGACGCCGGCTCCGACGTCTCCGCCATCCGCACGACCGCCAAGTACGACGAAGCGACCGACGAGTGGGTCCTTAACGGGCAGAAGGCCTGGGCGACCAACGGCGGCATCGCCAACGTCCACGTCGTCATCGCCTCGGTCGACCGCGAGCTCGGCTCGCGCGGCCACGCCGCTTTCGTCATTCCGCCCGAGACCAAGGGCTGCGAGCAGGGCGCCAAGGTGAAGAAGCACGGCCTCCGCGCCTCGCACACCGCCGACGTCCATCTCGACGACTGCCGCATCCCCGGCTCCTGCCTGCTGGGCGGCAAAGAGAAGCTCGACGAGCGCCTGGCCCGGGTCCGCGAGGGCAAGAAGTCGAAGTCCCAGGCAGCGATGCAGACCTTCGAGGCGAGCCGGCCGGTAGTCGGCGCCCAGGCGCTCGGGATCGCCCGTGCCGCCTACGAGTACGCGCTCGACTACTCCAAAGAGCGTCGCCAGTTCGGCAAGGCGATCGTCGAGAACCAGTCGATCGCCTTCGCCCTGGCCGACATGAAGATGGAGATCGACGCCGCCCGCCTGCTGGTCTGGCGCGCCGCCTGGATGGGTCGCAACGGCCATACCTTCGAAAACGCCGAGGGCTCGATGTCGAAGCTGAAGGCCGGCGAGGTCGCCGTCTGGGCGACCGAGCGGGCGATCCAGATCCTCGGCGGCAACGGCTACACCCGCGAGTTCCCGGTAGAGCGGATGCACCGCGACTCCAAGATCTACACGATCTTCGAGGGCACCTCAGAGATCCAGCGCCTGGTCATCTCCCGCGCGATCTCCGGCGTCCACATCAAATAGACGAACTTACGGCGGGAGAGCAAGGATCGGCCGGCAGGGCCGGTCCTTGTCGCCTGCGTCAAATGCTGCGTGTGGCGAGGCCCCGGGTTCCCTTCCCATGAGACCGTCGCGCAGCTGGATCCCTTTCCGTGCTTCAAGCCTTTGTCCTTGAGCCTCCTGGGAAGGGCACCCGGCCCCTCGCCAGGCGTAGTGGTGAGGCGACTAGGACCAGCGCCTCCGGCTGAAAGCGACAAGGGCTCGGACCCCCACGCACTTTGTAGCCCTCTGGGCGACAAAAGGCGGGGTCACCCAGCTAGGGAGAGCCCTGGTGCCGTTGCGTGGTTCCTTTTGGTCGCCCCGAGCCGATAAGGAACCACGGGATGGGACGCTCCGGACTCGCGGTTCCTTGTTCGTCTGGGGAGTGCAAAAGGAACCCTGGGACGGGCGTTGGGGGTTGGCCGGGGACGCCGGTACCCCGAGGCGGGAATGTGGCCGAAGGCCGCGACATGCAATCTGTCTATGCCCGCCATAGGCGGGCAGCATGTTCGGGAGCTGTCCCGTCAGGGACGCGACTCAATTTCCGCGGAGGGTACTGGCGGCGCTGGCCTTCGCCCCGCCCAGTCCCTACCCCTTGCGCCGCTTCAGCCCCGCTTTGCGCAGCCTCTTGGCCGCCAGCACTTCTTTGCGGTCCGAGCCTTTCTTGTCCGGCCCGGGCGTCTCCAGGGTCGCCGGCAGGCCCTCGAAGCGGGGGTCGGAGAGGAAGGCGGAGAGGCCGCGTTTGCCCATCTCTCCTTTGCCGATGTTGGCGTGACGGTCGCGGCAGGAGCCGAGGGGGGCGGCGGCGTCGTTGACGTGGAGGGCGCCGAGGCGGTCGAGGCCGACCTTGGCGTCGGCTTCGTCCAGCACTTCGTCCAGGTGCCCCTCGTCGGTGATGTCGTAGCCCTGGACAAAGAGGTGGCAGGAGTCGAGGCAGAGGCCGAGGCGCTTGCCACCGCCGGCGATCTCGATCAGCTCGGCGGTCTCGTCGAAGTTGCGGCCGAGGAGGCCTTTGTGGCCGGCGGTCTGCTCGATCAGCAGCGGGCAGCTCTCACTGTCCTTGACGGCGGCGGCGATCACTTTCCCGGCCCGTTTCATCGAGGGCCCGTGCGGCTCGCCTTTCTGGGCGCCGGGGTGGAGGACAACACCGGCGGCGCCGATCCCGTCGCCGATCCGCAGCGCGTGGGTGAGCGAGGCCAAGGACTTCTTGCGCAGCTCTTTGTCTTTGGTCGCGCAGTTGATCAGGTAGACCGCGTGGATGATCACCGCTTCGACCGGGGAGGCCTCCATCGCCTCGCGGAAGGCGGCGAAATCGTCCTCGCCGTAGGCGGTCGGCCGCCACATCCGCGGGCTCTGGTGGAAGATCTGGATAGATTCGCAGGCGCGCTCGGCGCCGCGCTCGACTGCATTGGCGAGTCCGCCGGCGGTGGACACATGCGCCCCGATCAACATGACTAGCGAAACCCTCCGTCTCCGATTTGCCCCCTCGCCGACCGGTGCGCTGCACATCGGCGGAGCGAGGACGGCACTCTACAACTGGCTCGCCGCGAGGCACGACGGCGGTGAGCTGGTGCTGCGGATCGAGGACACCGACCGCGAGCGCTCGACCGCGGAGAACGTCGAGCAGATCCTCGACGCGCTGCGCTGGCTGGAGCTCGACTGGGACGTCGGCCCGCTCTCCCAGGTGGAGCGCTCCGAGAGCCACGCCGCCGCGCTGGAGCGGCTGCTCGAGTCCGGACACGCCTACCGCGACCCGGCAACTGGCAAGGACGTCGAGGCCTGGAAGGCCGAGCACGGCGCCGGCCGCGGCTACCGCGGCACCCCGAGCGAGGAGCCGGGGGCGGCGATCCGCCTGCGAGTGCCCGACGCGGGGGAGACGGTGGTGGAGGACCTGATCCACGGCCCGGTCGCTTTCCCCAACGCCAGTTACGACGACTTCGTGATCGCCCGCGGCGACGGCTCCGCCCTCTACAACTTCGCGGTCGCGGTCGACGACGCCGAGATGGGGATCACCGAGGTGGTCCGCGGCGACGACCACCTCTCCAACACCCCGAAGCAGCTGCTGGTGATGGAGGCGCTAGGCCACCAGCCGCCGCGCTACGCCCACCTGCCGCTGCTGCACGGTCCCGACGGCAAGAAGCTCTCCAAGCGCCACGGCGCCGCCTCGGTCCAGGAGCTGCGCGCCGCGGGCTACCTGCCGGCCGCGGTCCGCAACTACCTGGCGCTGCTGGGCTGGGGGACCGACGACGACACGACCCTGATGTCGACCGAGGAGCTGGTCAAGCGCTTCCAGGTCGCCGACGTCGGCAAGGCGGCCGCGATCTTCGATGAGAAGAAGCTGCGCTGGCTGAACGGCCGCTTCATGCGCGAGATGCCGCTGGACGATTACACGGCCGCCGTCGCCCGCCATCTTGGACGCGACGCGGACGAGCGCCTGCGCGCGGCTTGCGAGATCGCCCAGGAGAAAGCGCAGACCCTGGACGAGGTCTGGCCGCTGATCCGCTTCCTCTTCGAGCCGCCGGTGGACGATCCGAAGGCCTGGGCGAAGGTGATGAAGGACGAGGTTGGGCCGCCGCTGGAGGCCGCGGCGGAGGTTCTGGCCGCCACCGATCCCTTCGATCCGGAGACGGTCGAGGCGGCACTGGCACCCCTTTTGGACCGCTTCGAGCTGAAACCGGGCAAGCTTTTTCAGCCAATTCGGGTGGCAATCACCGGAACCTCGGTCTCGCCGGGGATATTTGAGTCCCTTTCCGTACTCGGTCGAGGGCCTTCTGTGGAGCGAATCGCCGCTGCGGCGGCCCGTATTCCCAGTTCTGCTGCGGACAAATAGACCAATTCGTTTGTCCAGTCAGCAACCTACTTTCGGCTAAACCAAATGTCGATTCCTGCCGATGTGTGGGGGCAATGGCAGTTACGTCCACGCAGACCGACGGTAATTCGGCCACTCCCGAGACGCCCGCTAAAGGTACTGGCGAGGGTCGCGCTTCGGCCGCACCGGGCAGCCGCCTCGCCGAAGCCTTCGAGGCCGTCGAGCGCTTCCCGGTCCTGATCGAGTCGCGCGAGCGGGTGATCGCGGCCGCCACGGCCGACAACGCCCGCGTCGGCGACCTGGTCGAGGCGGTCGAGTCCGACGTCTCGCTCTCGATCTCCGTGCTTCGCTTTGCCAACCGCAGCGGCCTCGTCGCCGGCGGCGTCGCCGGCATCCCCGAGGCGATCGAGGTGCTGAAGCCCTCCGGCGTGCTGGCGATCGCTGGCACCGCGCCCAGCTTCGACTTCTTCGAGTCCAACGGCGGCTGGGAGCTGAAGCCCGAGCGCTTCCGCGTCCATGCCCTCGCCGCGCAGCGCGCCGCCGACCAGATCGGCCGCATGGTCGGCTGGGTCGAACGCGACGAGCTCGCGGTCGCCGCGCTGCTGCACGACGTCGGCCGCCTCGTGATCTCCCGCCTGCACCCGGGCTACAAGGTCTACTTCGACGCGATCTCGCGCACGCCCGAGCAGCGCTTGCGCGACGAACGGGACCAGCTTGGCATCGACCACGCGCTCGTCGGCGGCGTTCTCGCCCGGCGCTGGAACCTGCCGCAGCGGATCGCCGTGGCGATCGAGCGCCACCACTCCGAGGAGGCCGAGGGCCTGGCGGCGATGGTCGCCACCGCCGACATGGTCGCCCACTACTCGCAGGGCGAGGCGATCTCGCCCGAGCGCCTGCGCGCCAGCGCCGAGCGCTGCGGCCTCGGCCCCGACGCCCTCCGCGACCTTCTCTACGAGATGCCGCTGCCGCGCCAGGACGCCTCGCGGATCAGCGAGCCCTGCCCGCTCTCGGCTCGCGAGCTCGACGTCCTCCGCCACCTCTCCGAGGGCATGGTCTACAAGCAGATCGCCGGCGAGATGCACCTCTCGGTCTCGACCATCCGCACCCACCTGCACAACGTCTACGGCAAGATCGGCGCCGTCGACCGGGCGCAGGCGGTCCTCACCGCCCGCGACCGCGGCTGGATCTAGTCGATCAGGGACTCGCGCAGGGCGATCGCCACTGCGTGAGTGCGGTTCCGGGCCCCGAGGCGGGCCAGGGTGTTCTTGGTGTGGGTCTTCACCGTCTCCTCGCTGAGGTCCAGTTCGCGCGCGGCGACGGTGGTCGACTCGCCGTTGGCCAGCAGCTGCAGGATCTGGCGCTGGCGGCGGGTGATCTTGCCGCGGCTGCCCTTGGGCGGCACCGCGGGGTCGACGAAGCGCTCCTGCGCGGCGGCGGCGTCGACGGCTCGGCGCAGCTCCTCCGGGCCGGCGATGCGGGAGACGTAGGCGCTGGCGCCGGCTTTCAGCGCCGCTCGGGCCAGATGGGCCTCCGGCAGCGGCCCGTGGGCGACGATCCCGATCGCGCTGGAGGAGCGCCGCAGGACGCGGATCGTCTCGGCGCCGCTGATCGTCTGGCCGGTGCCGTTCTCGTAGCGACGCATGTCGACGATCGCGACGTCGAAGTCGCCGATGTCGCGGACCAGGTCGAGGGCCTCCTCGCGGCTGCTCGACTCGTGTACCTCGAAGCCGTCTGAGAGCACCTCGCGAACTCCGAGCCGGACCAACGGGTGATCGTCGATCACAAGGCAGTTCGGGCGTTCGCTCATGACTGCTTCCGATCACTCATTGGTCGTTTGGGCAGGGGTGGCTTCCCTCGGCCCCATCGATTCCGATCCTAGCCCAGGGCGCAGGGGTACGGTAGAAACCCCCTGTGATCTCGATCACCTCGAAGTCGCGCTATGCGGTCGTTGCCCTCGCCGAGCTCGCCCGCTCCGGCGATCGGCCGGTGCCGATCAAAGAGCTGGCCGAGCGCAGGGAGATCCCCGAGCAGTTTTTGGAGCAGCTGTTCTCGACCCTGCGCCGCGGCGGCCTGCTGACCAGCCACCGCGGCATGCGCGGCGGCTACACCCTCTCCAAACCCGCCGAGGAGATCACCGTCCTCGACGTCGTCCAGACCCTCGACGGCAAAGTCGGCACCGAGGCCGACGAGGCCGGCGGCATCTGGGCCGAGGGCGTCACCGCCCTGCGCAAGGTCTTCGGCCAAACCACGATCGCCGAAGTCGCCCGCCGCGAGGCCGAAGAGGCCGACTCGGGCATGTACTTCATTTAGGCCAAGTTCACCTTCAGCTCCGACAAATTCGCCGACCCCGGCGGTCTTCCGCTGGTCAGTTCGAGGGCAGTTGCCCGGCTAGGCGCCGCAGCGACTCCGCCACGGCGCGGCGGACGACGGAGCGGACCAGGGGGGCGGTGAGGCGCTCGGCGAAGGGGGTCTCGATCCAGCGGTATTCGAAGGAGATCCGGGTCCCGCCGTTGGGCAGCGCATCGAGTTTGTAGGTCCCCTGCGCCACGCGGCCGCCGGCGATGTTGCGCTCGACCGTCCGCTCTGGGGCCTGCGCCTCGATGACCTCGATCTCGACCGTCTGCGTCATTCCGAGGGCACTGGCTTTCGCCTGCGCTTTCGCCCCGACGCCTCGCTCCGGCCCGGAGAACTCCCAGTCGCGGAGGAAGTGATCGTTGTACCCGGCGTGGTTCGGCAAAACGTCGATGAAGGCAAAGACTTGCTCGCGGCTTTGCGGGACCTCGACGCTCACGGTGACTGGCTTTGGCATGTACCGCATGGTACACAAAGCCGCCCGCGTTGCTAGGTTCCACGCACGTCCGACGATCCTCGACAGCGACTGCTCGACGCGGCGATGGAGTACGTCGCCGCCAACGGGCTGACCGACATCTCGATGCGGGGGCTGGCGGAGGAGCTCGGCACCAGCCACCGGATGCTGAGCCACCATTTCGGTAGCAAGGAGGGTCTCTGGGTGGCGATCGTGCAGGAGGTCGAGCGCAGCCAGCGCGAGGCGATCGCCGAGCTCGCTCCCGATGCAACCGCGTCGCTCGCGGATCGACTGCGAACGGTCTGGCGCCACTTCTCGGATCCCTCGCTCTGGCCGAACGAGCGCCTTTTCTTCGAGGTCTACGGACAGGCCCTCCAGGGACAGCCCCACGCCGTGGGGCTGCTCGATGGCATCGTCGACGCCTGGGTCGAGCCGGCGGTCGCCGACGCCGAAGCGCAGGGTGTCCCGGGCTCGGTCGCTCGCCCGTCCGCCCGTCTCGGGGTCGCGGTCATGCGTGGCCTCCTGCTCGACCTGCTCGCCACCGAGGACCGCGAGGCCACCGACGCCGCAGTCGAGCACTGGATCCAGCTCAACGTCGGCTTCTACGAGGGCACCTAGAGGGATGGACTTCATTTAGAGGGGGAGAGACAAGGCCCCTCCGTCGCTTATGGCATCGCGGTCGCGATGCCGATGAAGGGGGCTCTCAATCAGAAGAAGGCGATCAAGCTCCTGCAGGAAGACGGCTGGACGAGGTCCCGCGGGGGGAAGCATCAGGTCAAGATGATCAAGCCGGGGCGTCGTCCGATCACGCTTCCGCAGCGCAAGGGGCGCGACTACCCACCGGGTTTCGCTGCGGCGATTCTGAGGCAAGCGGGGCTAAGATGAGGGAAGGCATGGAGTTGACCGCCAGGATCCACGTGGAGGAGGGCAGTTACTGGGCCGATGTGGCCGAGTTGCCCGGCTGCTTCGCCTGTGGTGACACGTTGGACGAGCTGGTCGACTCGCTGCAGGAGGGGGTTTCTATCTACCTCGCCGATGACGGAGAGAAGGGCGGCCCTCTGCACATCGCCACGGCCACGCTGACGGATCGTCCCCTGACCGCCGCATAGACGCTTGCGCGCGCTACAGGGCCCCTGATGCGGATCGGTGCTGAGGCTTCGGCAGTGGTTGGTGGGACGCCGCTGGTCCTTTTGGACCGGCTTGGCAGTGGCGTCGGTGGCGACGTCTGCGCGAAGTTGGAGTACTTCAATCCCGGCGGGTCGGTCAAGGACCGGATCGGGGTGGCGATGATCGATGCGGCCGAGGAGGAGGGCCTGGTGCGGCCGGGGCGTTCGGTCGTGGTTGAGCCGACCAGCGGCAACACCGGGATCGCGCTGGCGATGGTCTGCGCAGCGCGGGGCTATGAGCTGATCCTGACCCTGCCGGAGGGGATGAGCCGGGAGCGCAGCAAGCTGCTGCGCGCCTACGGTGCCGAAGTGCGGGAGACGCCCTCGCTGGGCGGGATGAACGAGGCGGTGGCGCTGGCCGAGGAGATCCGCGAGCAGCGCAAGGCGTTCATGCCGATGCAGTTCTCCAATCCCGCCAATGCCGAGATCCACCGCCGCACCACCGCGGAGGAGATCTGGAGCGACACCGACGGTGAGATCGGCGCCTTCGTCGCCGGAGTCGGCACCGGCGGCACGATCACCGGGGTCGGCCAGATGCTGAAGGAGCGCTCGCCGAGCTCGCTGGTGGTCGCGGTCGAGCCGGCGAGCTCGCCGGTGCTCTCCGGCGGCCGGCCCGGGCCGCACAAAATCCAGGGGATCGGCGCCGGCTTCGTGCCCGAGGTGCTGGACCGCTCGGTGGTCGACGAGATCCTCTCGGTCGGCGACGAGGACGCGCTGGAGACGGCGCGCCTGGTCGCCCGCGAGGAGGGAGTCCTGGCCGGGATCTCCGCCGGCGCCAACATCTGGGCGGCGCTGCAGGTCGCGGGCCGTCCGGAGATGTCGGGGAAGAGGGTGGTGACGATGGTCTGCGACTCGGGCGAGCGCTACATGTCCCTACCCTTCTTCTCACCATGAGCAGGTGGAGGAGGGTGGTTTCCGAGGTCCGTGCCGACGTCGCCGCGGCGCGTGACCGCGACCCTGCCGCGCAGGGCGTCTCCACCTTCGAGATCCTCACCAGCTGGGCCGGGGTGCAGGCGCTGCTGGTCCACCGCGCCGCCCACGCGCTGCTGGAAGCGCGGGTGCCGCTGCTGCCGCGGACGATCGCCTACGTGACCCGCGCGGTGACCGGGGTGGAGATCCACCCGGCGGCACAGATCGGGCGCTCCTTCTTCATCGACCACGGCTCCGGCGTGGTGATCGGCGAGACCGCGAAGATCGGCAACTTCGTCACCCTCTACCAGGGGGTGACGCTGGGCGGCACCGGTTTCCAGCGAGGCAAGCGCCACCCGACTCTGGGGGACAACGTCACCGTTGGCTCCGGGGCGAAGCTGCTGGGTCCGATCGCGGTCGGCGACGGGGCCAAGATCGGCGCCAACACGGTCGTCGTCGAGGACGTCCCGGCGGGCGCCACCGTCGTCGGCAACCCCGGGCACCCGGTGCGGGTGGAAGGTAAGCGGGTCGAGGGGCCCGACGCCGACTGGATCCACCTCCCGGACCCGATCGCCGACGCGATCAAGTCGCTCTCTGAGCGTCTGGCGGCGATCGAGCAGCGGCTGGCCGAGATCGACGGCGAGTCCGGGCCCGAGGACGAGGTGCCCGCGGTTCCGCGCCGCGCCGGCCGTTCGTCGGCCGGCGGCTGAGATAGCGTCCGCGCCACCGCTGTCCGTCCCGTCCCAAGCCGAAAGGTCCGCCTTGAGAACGCGTTTCGCCCTGCTGCTCGTCCCCTGCCTGGTCTTGGCCTTCGCCCTCGCCGCCTGTGGCGGTAGCGACTCCGATTCCGAGGGCGAAATCGAAGAGGTGATCGAAACCTCGGTCACCAGGTCCGACCCGGCCAAATGCACCGAGCTGATGACCACCACCTTCATCAACCAGAGTTCGGACCTGCGCGGCGATTCGGCACTGGAGGAATGCGAAGAAGAGGCCGGGGACACCAGCGACGACCCCGACTCGGTCAGCGTCTCCGCGATCGAGGTCGACGGCGCCGACGCGAACGCCGAGGTCGCCTTCGTCGGCGGCGTCTACGACGGCCAGACCGTCGCCGTCGCCCTGGTCGAAGAGGACGGTGGCTGGAAGCTGGACGAAATCACCGGCTTCGCCGACCTCGACGCCAATGCTCTGGCGAGGACCGTGGAGGAACAGTTCGAAAAGGGCGGTGAAGTCCCGCAAGCCCAGATCAGCTGCGTCGGGGACGGGATCCGCGATGCGCCCCAGGCCGAAATCGAGGAATTGTTCTTCGGCGGTAGCTCCCAGCCCCTCGTGGAATTCGCCGAAGCCTGCGAATAGCGCGCCGGCTGAGCCCCGCCGAGCTGGTGGCTATGCTCGGCGGGTGACGCTTCAGGCCGATTCCGAGACCCCGCCGGAGGGCTACGAGCACCCCGGCGGCGGCGCTCCGACGGAGCCTGGGGCGGACCGGGTCGAGCGCCTGCTGGCGGGGCTGAACCCGCCCCAGCGCTTGGCGGTCGAACACAGCGAAGGGCCGCTCCTGGTCCTCGCCGGGGCCGGCTCCGGCAAGACCCGGGTGCTGACCCACCGGATCGCCTACCTGCTGGCAACCGGCGCCGCGCGGCCGGGGGAGATCCTCGCGATCACCTTCACCAACAAGGCCGCGGCGGAGATGCGCGAGCGGGTCGGCAACCTGGTCGGGCGCTCGGTGCGGGCGATGTGGGTCACCACCTTCCACTCCTCCTGCGCGCGCATGCTGCGCGTCGACGCCGAGCGCCTCGGCTACTCGAAGAGCTTCACGATCTACGACCAGTCGGACTCGCTGCGGATGCTGAAACGCTGCCTCACCGAGCTCGGGGTCGACTCGAAACGGTTCCCGCCGCGGGCGGTCCACTCGAAGATCTCCGGCGCCAAGAATCAGCTGATCGACTCCGACTCCTACAACGACTCCGCCTACGCCGAATTCGAGGAGGTCGTCGCCGAAGCCTTCCCGCTCTACGAGAAGCGGATGCGCGAAGCCAACGCGATGGACTTCGACGACCTCCTGGTCCGCACCGTCAACGTTCTGGAGCTCTTCAAGGACGCCCGCGAGCGCTGGCAGCAGACCTTCCGCCACCTCCTCGTCGACGAGTACCAGGACACCAACCACGCCCAGTACCGGTTGCTGCAGTTGCTGGCGGGCGAGGACAAGAACCTGATGGTCGTCGGCGACGACGCGCAATCGATCTACGGCTTCCGCCACGCCGACGTCCGCAACATCCTCGACTTCGAAAGCGACTTCAAGGACGCGGAGGTGGTCAAGCTCGAGCAGAACTACCGCTCGACCCAGACGATCCTCTCCGCCGCCAACGCCGTCATCGAACGCAACCGGGAAGGGCTGAAGAAGGAGCTCTGGACCGAAGACGGCGGCGGCGAGCTGGTCCAGCTGAACGAGCTGACCGACGAGAGCCAGGAGGCTCGCTGGGTCGCCGGCGAGATCGAACGGCTCGAGGACGAGGAGAACGTCAGCCGCTCCGGGGTCGCGGTTTTCTACCGGACCAACGCGATGAGCCGGGTGCTGGAGGACACGCTGCAGCGCTTCAACGTCTCCTACCAGGTCATCGGCGGCACCAAGTTCTACGAACGGACCGAGATCAAGGACGCGATCGCCTACCTCAGCCTGCTGGCCAACCCGGCCGACCTCGTCTCCTTCGGCCGCGTCGTCAACTCGCCGCGGCGGGGGATCGGCAACACGACCCAGGGCCGGATCGCCGCCCACGTAAACACCACCGGGATGCCGGTCTGGGAGGTGATCGAGCGGGTCGAGGAGGTGCCGGGACTGAGCGGCGCCGCGATCAAGTCGGTCGGCCGCTTCTACGAGACGATGGCGGCCCTGCGCGAACGCGCCGAACAGGGTGGGCCGGTGGCGGCGCTGATGGAGGCGGTGCTGCACGAGAGCGGCTACATGGAAGCGCTCGCCGCCGAGCGCACGGTCGAAGCCGAAGGCCGGGCGGAAAACCTCGAAACCCTGATCACCGGTGCCGTCGAGTTCGACCTCGAGCGCGAGCAGGAGGGGGAGAGCGAGGTCACGCCGCTGGAGGAGTACCTGCAGAAAATCTCCCTCTTCACCGAGCAGGACGCGCTCGCCGCCGAACAGGAGCTGGTGACGCTGATGACCCTGCACAACGCCAAGGGGCTCGAGTACGACACGGTGTTCATCGTCGGCTGCGAGGAGGGCGCCTTCCCGCACATGCGCGCGCTCGAAGAGGGCGGCGAAGAAGAGGAGCGCCGCCTTTGTTACGTCGGCATCACCCGCGCCCGCAAACGCCTCTACATGACCTGGGCGCGCGAACGGCGCCTCTTCGGCCGGGTCGAGCGCAACCTGCCCTCGCGCTTCGTCGACGAGCTACCGAGCGATCTGACCGAGACCCACTCGTCCGCGGCCAGCAGCCTCGGCACCAGCTGGAGCACCTCGGTCGGCGGCGAGGGGGCAGGGGCGCAGCCGCTCGACCCCAGCCCGGCGCTGGAGATGCAGATCGGCGACGACGTCATCCACGCCAGCTTCGGCGAGGGGGTCGTCACCGCGACCGAGCCCGGTGGGGTGGTGGTGGTCCGCTTCTCCGCCGACGGCTCCGAGCGCAAGCTGATGGCCGATTACGCCCCGATCAGGAAGCGCTAGACAGGTGTCGGCGCGGGTGATCGACGGCAAGGCTGTGGCGGCGGCGGTTCGCGAGCACGTGCGCGCCGACGTCATCGCCTACGAGGCCGAGGCCGGGCGCTCGCCGATGCTCGCCACGGTCCTGGTCGGCGAGGACCCGGCTTCGGAGATCTACATCCGCAACAAGCACCGCGCCTGCGAGGAGGTGGGGATGCGCTCGGTCCACCACGGGCTGGCGGCGAGGAGCGGCGAGGCGGAGGTGCTGGAGCTGGTCGCTGCGCTGGGGGCCGACGACGACGTCGACGGCATCCTCGTGCAGCTTCCCGTCCCCGAGCAGGTCGACCCCGACGCGGTGGTGGCGGCGATCGACCCGGCCAAGGACGTCGACGGGCTGACCCCGGCCAACGCCGGCCTACTCGCCCACGGCACCCCCGGTCTGGTCCCCTGCACGCCGGCCGGGGTGATGGAGCTGCTGCGCCACGAAGGGGTCGAGCTCGAAGGGGCGGAGGCGGTCGTGGTCGGGCGCTCGAAGCTGGTCGGGGTGCCGGTGGCGCGGCTGCTGCTGATGGCGAACGCGACGGTGACGGTCTGCCACTCGCGCACCCGCGACCTCGCCGCCACCTGCCGCCGCGCCGACGTTCTCGTCGCCGCGGTCGGGGTCCCCAGGCTGCTCGGCGCCGACGCGGTCAAGCCGGGGGCGACGGTGATCGACGTCGGCATGAACCGGCTCGAGGACGGGCTCTGCGGCGACGTCGACTACGAGGCCGCGGCCACGGTGGCGGAGGCGATTACGCCGGTCCCGGGCGGGGTCGGCCCGATGACGATCGCGATGCTGCTCTCCAACACCCTGCAGGCGGCGCGGGCACGCGCTTTCGTCGGCAGGAAGTAGCTGCGCCGCCGCGAACGGGCAGGGTGGAGCCCGGTCCCACCCGGTCGGGCGGAGTGCTACGCAGCAGAGGAGGTCATCGTGAGCGAGCGCCTGAGCCGCGGCGAGCAGATCGCCGGCATCGCCGGACTGGTCCTGATCCTGGTCATGTTCCTATTCGCCTGGTACGGCTTCGAGGGCTTCCGCGGCGGGGACGCGTTCGACGTCTTCGACGACTGGGTCAACATCCTCCTCGTCTTCACCTGCTTCGCGGCGATGTCGCTGGCGATCTTCGGCAGCGACGTGGCGCGGGCGGCGATCCCGCTCAGCGTCGTCACCACCGTGCTCGGCGGCCTCTCCTCGCTGATCGTCCTGATCTACATCCTCTTCCCGCCCAGCGTCAATTTCGGCGGGCTCGGCGGCGAGGTCGACCTCGGCCGCAAATTCGGCGTCTGGCTCGGCCTGATCTCGGCGATCGCGATCGCCGTCGGCGGCTACATGGCGATGCAGGAGGAGGGCGCCTCCTTCGGCGGCACCGCCGACCGGCTCGGCGGCCCCGGGAACGGAACGCCTACTCAGCCCCCACAGGCGCCGCCTCCGCCTCCGCCGCCCCCTCCCGCGCACTGATCCCGCGGGCGATCTGCTTGGCGAAGGCGATGATGGTCATCATCGGGTTGACGCCGACCGAGGTCGGGAACAGCGAGGCGTCGGCGACGTAGAGGCCGCGGGTGCCGTTGACCGAGCCGTCGGGGGCGCAGACGCCCTCGCCGGGGTCGGCGGCGATGCGGGCGGTGCCCATCGGGTGGAAGGCCTCCAGCCGCAGCTCCGCCGGGCTGAACCGGGTCGCCTCGAAGCTGGCGAGGTCGCTCGGCCGCAGCACCTTGGCGCGGGCGATGTTGGGGTAGACCTCGGTGGCGCCGGCGGCGAAGTGGATTTCGGCGGCGCGGGCGATCCCGAAGACGATCCGCTCGGCGTCCTCGCGAGTCAGCTTGTAGCTGGCTCGCAGCGAGCCCTCGGAGCCGAGGCCGATCCGGCCCGAGGAGCGGTCGCCGAGGTGGACGCCGATCGAGCCGACGTGGGCGAAGTCGAGCATCGCTTCCTGATGGGCGCGGCCGGCGCCCATCAGCCAGGCGCCGCCGAAGGCGAGCGGGGTGAAGGTCGCCTCCAGTAGGACGCCCAAATCCTCCCACTGGTCGACGTAGAAGCTCTGCATCACGCCCTCCCAGCCGCGCACTTCCTCCTCGTAGCGGGCACCGACCCAGCAGGCGGGGTGCATGTGGAAGTTGCGGCCTACCTGGTCGCCGCCGAGGCCCGAGCGCAGCAGCAGCTCCGGCGTGCCCAGGGCGCCGCCGGCGGCGATCACCGCCCGCCGCGCCCGCACCGGGTAGCCGCGGCCGCCGCGGACCCGGCACTCGACCCCGATCGCCCGGTCGCCCTCCATCAGCACCCGGCTCGCCTCGACCCCGGCGCGGATCCGCGCCCCGGCGGCGACGGCACGGGGCAGGTAGCTGACGTGCATGCCGCGCTTGGCGTCGATCCGGCAGCCGAAGGGGCAGGAGCTGCACTGCACGCAGTTGCCGGCGTTGCGCCAGATCGGCGCGGCGCTGGCGCCGAGCGCCGCCGCGCCCTCCATCGCCAGCTGCCCGTTGCGTCCCATCCGGTTCGGGTCGAGCTGGGTGACGTGGAGGAAGTCCTCGGCCTCGGCGAAGTCGGCGTCGAGGTCCTGCGCCCAGGAGATCCCGTAGCGCTCGCGCCAGTGGTCGAGCACCGGGTCGGGCGCGCGGAAGCAGGTGCCGGAGTTGATCACCGTGGTGCCGCCGACCACCTTCGCCACCGGGACCGGGATCGGCGGGCGGCCTTCGGCGATCGTCAGGCCGGCGTCGCGGTAGAGCTCGGCGATCGCCTCGAGGTGGTCGCTCGGGTAGTTCTCGCGGTTGTAGTGGCCGCCGGCCTCGAGCACGAGCACGTCGAGCCCGGCCTCGGCCAGGGCTGCGGCCGCCGCGGCGCCGCCGGCGCCGGAGCCGACGATGACGACGTCGCAGTCCTCTCCGGCCCCGCTCGGCTCGGTGTCGCCGAGCGTGCCCGCCGGCGCCGGCACGGTCCCGTCGGCGCGGGCGCAGGAGATCTCGAACCCGATCCGCTCCTCGACCTCCGGCGTCACCGCGTAGCCGAGGGTCGAGAACAGCTTCGCCATCAGCAGCAGGTCGTGGTGGAGGGAGAAGCGCGAGCCCTCGAGGCGGTTGAGGAAGTCCTCGGCGGCGGACTGGTTGAGGCGGCTGAAGCGCCAGGGGAAGGGCAGCCACTCGAAGGCGCGCAGGCCGAGCCGCAGCCGGACGAGGGTGCGGGGGGAGATCGAGCCGAGGAAGCGAGCGACCGGGCCGGAGACGTCGACGTCGCGCTCGGCCTGCGGCAGGCCGTCGATTCCCGGCGCCATCGCCGCGCAGATCGCGCTCAGGGTCCGTTGCTCAGCGGCTGAGAGCCCTGGCGCGTTCTTTCAACCGGGCTCGGGCGGGCGGCCGATGCGGCCGGCCAGGACCCAGAGCCAGAGGGAGAGCACGGCGAGGTAGCCGTCGACCAGGAAGTTCAGCAGGTAGATGAAGACCTCTTCCTGGATCACGAAGAAGAGCAGCGAGCCGAGCGAGGAGGCGGTCTTGCCGGCGGCGAGGACCAGCAGCAGCGGCCGGTAGCGGACGACGTCGGCCTGGGCGACGATGCAGATGCCGGTGATCACCACCATGTAGGCGAAGGAGAGGGCCAGCCAGAGGTAGACCTGGGTGTGGGGGGCGCGGTGGTCGTTGCCGAACCATTCGCCGACGTCGGAGATCACGTCGAGCACGCCGCTGGGCACGGCGATGAAGAGGATCCCGACCACCGCGAAGGTGACCGCGAGCAGCCGCAGGTTGGCGACGACGAATCTCTCTGCCTTGGGCCCCTGCATCGGCGATGACAATACTGGCTGGGCAGCCAGGAAGCGGGCGGGAGGTCCCGGTAGGGGCTTCGCTTAACTTTTTTGTGGACGTTTGGTCGGTGTCCGAGTTTGGCGGCGGCAAAAAAGTACAAGACGCTTCGCCCCTACCGGGACCTCCCGCTGCGGGCTAGGTGCAGCCACTTAGAATGGCCGCCGTGATCGATCGGGAGCAGGTCCTACACGTGGCGAAACTCGCGCGGCTTCGACTCTCGGAGCAGGAAGTCGAGCGGATGACGGGGGAGCTCTCGGGCATCCTCGAGCACGTCGACCGGATCGGAAACCTGGATCTCGAGGGTGTTGAGCCGACCTCGCACGTGGTCGAGTTGGAGAACGTGTTGAGGCCGGATGAGCCGCGGCCGAGCTGGCCGCGGGAGGCGGTGCTGGCGCCGGCTCCAGAACCAGTTGACGGGGCCTTCCGGGTCCCCTCGCCGCAGGCCGCCGAGTCCTGATGGGCGAGCTGCTGCAGCTGAGCGCCGCCGAGGCGGCGGCGCGGATCGCCGCGGGGGAGCTCTCGGCCGCCGAGTACTTTCAGGCCTGGCAGGCCGCCGCCGCCGGCGACGAGCTCAACGCCTATCTCTGGTCGGTCGAGAACGCCGCCGACTACGAGGTCGAGCAGGGGCCGCTGGGCGGCGTCCCGGTCGCGGTCAAGGACATCTTCTGCACCGAGGGCACGCCGACCACCGCCGGCTCGCGCATCCTCGAGGGCTACGAGCCGCCCTACACGGCGACCGCCGTGCGCCGGCTCGACGCCGCCGGCGCCCGTGTCCTCGGCAAGACCAACATGGACGAGTTCGCGATGGGCTCCTCGAACGAGAACTCGGCCTACGGGCCGGTGCTGAACCCGTGGGACCGCGGCCGCGTCCCCGGCGGCTCCTCCGGCGGCTCGGCGGCGGCAGTGGCCGGCGGCCTCGCGCCCTGCGCGATCGGCACCGACACCGGCGGCTCGATCCGCCAGCCGGCGGCGCTCTGCGGCATCGTCGGCCTCAAGCCCACCTACGGCTCGATCTCCCGCTACGGGATGATCGCCTTCGCCTCCTCGCTCGACCAGTGCGGCCCGCTGACCCGCGACGTCACCGACGCGGCGCTGCTGCTGGCGGCGCTGCAGGGCCGCGACTCCTGCGACTCGACCTCGGTCGGGATCGAGGGCGGCATCGTCGCCCCCAGCCGCGAGGACCTCAGCGGCCTGCGCTTCGGCGTCCCCGCCGAGCTCTCCCGCGACGCGATCGACGCCGGCGTCCGCGCCAGCTTCGAGGCGACGCTGGAGCGGATCGAGGCGCTCGGCGGCGAGATCGCCGAGGTCTCGCTGCCCAATGCCGAGCACGGCATCTCCGCCTACTACGTGATCGCCCCGGCCGAGGCCTCCTCCAACCTCGCCCGCTACGACGGCGTCCGCTACGGGATGCGCAAGGGCGGCGACGGCGACCTGGTCGAGATGTATGAGACGACCCGGGCGGAGGGCTTCGGGCCCGAGGTGAAGCGGCGGATCATGCTCGGCACCTACGCGCTCTCCTCCGGCTACTACGACGCCTACTACGGTCAGGCCCAGAAGGTGCGGACGCGGATCGCCGAGGACTTCACGGCCGCCTTCGCCGACGTCGACTTCGTCGTCACCCCGACCTCGCCCTCGGTCGCCTTCGGACTGGGCGAGAAGACCGACGACCCGCTGGCGATGTACCTCAATGACTTCTTCACGGTGCCGATGAGCCTGGCCGGGATCCCGGCGATCTCGATCCCCTCCGGCCTCGCCGAGCCCGAGGGCGGCGGCGCCGAGCTGCCGGTCGGGTTCCAGATCGCCGCCCCGGCTTTCGCCGAGCAGAAGCTGCTGGAGGCGGCCTACGCGCTGGAGCAGGGGATCGGGTTCGAGCGGGAGGCGGGATCGCGCCGGCCCTGGAACGGAGGCTCCGGTGGCTGAGCTGGAGGCGGTGATCGGGCTCGAGATCCACGTCCAGCTGGCGACGCGGACGAAGATGTTCTGCGGCTGCGAGCTCTCCTTCGGCGACGAGCCCAACGTCCACACCTGCCCGGTCTGCCTCGCCCACCCAGGCGTGCTGCCGACCGTCAACGAGCAGGCGATCCGCTACGCGCTGCAGATCGCCGCGGCGCTGGAATGCGAGGTGGCGCCGCGCTCGATCTTCCACCGCAAGAACTACTTCTATCCCGATAGCCCGAAGGCGTACCAGATCAGCCAGTACGACATCCCGATCGCCGGCGCCGGCAAGCTCGGCGACGTCCGCATCCACCGCGCCCACCTCGAGGAGGACGCGGCGAAGATGATCCACGTCGGCGAGTCGGGCCGGATCCACGGCTCCGGCGCCTCGCTGGTCGACTTCAACCGCGGCGGCACGCCGCTGGTCGAGATCGTCACCGAGCCCGACCTGCGCGGCGCCGCCGAAGCGGCCGAGTGGGCCCGCCTGCTGCGTGAGACGGTGCGCCAGCTCGGCGTCTCCGACGTGAACATGGAGGAGGGCAGCCTGCGGGTCGATGCCAACGTCTCCGTGCGCCCGGCTGGGTCCGATCAGCTGGGGACGAAGACCGAGCTGAAGAACATGAACAGCTTCCGCTTCCTCCAGCGCGGGGTCGAAGCCGAGATCGAGCGCCAGCGCGAGCTGGTCGCCGCGGGCGGGACGGTGACCCAGGAGACGCTCCACTTCGACCCGCGCAGCGGCGACCTGACCTCGCTGCGCTCGAAGGAGGAAGCCCACGACTACCGCTACTTCCCCGAGCCCGACCTGGTCCCGCTGGTCCCGACCGAGCAGATGCTGCGCGAGGCCCGCGAGGCGCTGCCGGAGCTGCCCGCGGCGCGGGCGGCGCGCTACGAGGGCGAGCTCGGCCTCGAACCGGAGCCGGCGGCTCTGCTGGCCCGCGAGCCCGAGGTCGCGGCCTACTTCGAGGCGGTCTGCGAGGCAGGCGGCGCGAAGGTCGGCGCCGAGATGGCGCCGCGGACGGTGGCGAACTGGGTCACCGGCGACCTCACCGCCGTCCTGCGCCAGCGCGACGAGGAGGAGGACTTCACCAACCCGATCGTGCCCGCGGCCAGCCTCGCCACCCTGGTCGGGCTGGTCGCGACGAAGAAGATCTCCCACGGCAGCGGCAAGCAGGTGCTGACGACGCTGGTCGAGGAGGGGGGAGACCCGGAGGCGATCGTCGAGCGCGAGGGCCTGGCCCAGATGGCGGGAGACGACGGCGCGCTCGCCGGCATCGTCGCCGCCGCGGTCGAGGCCAACCCCGACGCCGCCGAGAAGATCAAGGCCGGCAACCCGAAGGCGATCGGCGCCATCGTCGGCTACGTGATGAAGGAGACCAAGGGCCGCGCCGACGGCGGCGAGGTCAACCGCCTGATCCAGGAGCAGCTCGGCCTCTAGGCGTCGCTTTCCTAGTCCTGATCGGAGTAAAAGTGCGTTTCCACACTTTGTAACAAGTTGTTACAAAGTGCTAGGTTGGAGGCATGGCCTGGAACGTAGTCATCGTCGGCGGTGGGTTCGGTGGGGCCGCTGCCGCGCGTGAGCTGGAGCGGCTGATGCCGAAGCAGTCGGCGCGGCTGACGCTGGTCAACGACACCAACTTCATGCTCTACACGCCGTTCCTGCCGGAGGCCGCCGCGGGAACGCTGGAGCCGCGCCACGTGGTCACGCCGCTGCGCGAGATCCTCGACCGCACCTACCTGCGGCTGGGCCAGGTCGTCGGCCACGACCCCGCGGCGAAGACGGTCACGGTGCGGGCCAAATACGGCGAAACCGAGGCGCTGCCCTACGACCAGCTGCTGCTCTCGCTCGGCTCGGTCTCCCGCGTCTTGCCCGTGCCGGGCCTGGCCGAGCATGCGGTCGGCTTCAAGAGCCTGGCCGACGCGATCTACCTGCGCAACCACGTGGTCGAGACCCTGGAGGAAGCCAACGCGACCGAAGACCCGGCCCGCCGCGACGAACTCCTCACCTACGTCTTCGTCGGCGGCGGCTACGCCGGCCTCGAGGCACTGGCCGAGCTGCAGGACTTCGCCGCCGACGCGATGGAGTCCTATCCGCGCGCCCGCCTGCACGGGATGCGCTGGATCCTGGTCGAGGCGGCCGACCGGGTGCTACCCGAGATCGACGCCGAGCTGGCCGATTACGCGGTGCGCGAGCTGCGCGGCCGCGGCATCGACGTCCGCCTGGAGACGACCCTGGAGCAGGTCGAGGCCGACTCCGCCCGGCTCTCCAGCGGCGAGACGCTGCCGACCCGGACCGTCGTCTGGACCGCCGGCGTCGCCCCGCAGCCGATCCTGCGCGAGCTCAACCTGCCGCTCGACGAGCGCGGCCGGGTCCCGGTCGACCAGCACCTGCGCGTGCAGGGGCTGGACTCGGTCTGGGCGATCGGCGACTGCGCCGCCGCTCCCGACCCGCGCGGCGGCACCTGCCCGCCGACCGCCCAGCACGCCGTCCGCCAGGGCCCGGTTGCGGCGCGCAACATCGCCGCCGAGCTCGGCGTCGGCTCGGCGCGCCCGTTCGAGTACCGCAGCGAGGCCTCCTTCGTCAACCTCGGCCGCTACAAGGCGGTCGGCCGCGTCGGCGACCGCACCTTCCGCGGCTTCCCCGCCTGGTGGCTGGCCCGCAGCTACCACATGAGCCAGATCCCGGGCACCGCTCGCAAGGTCCGCGCGGTGATCGATTGGACCGCTGGATTGCCGTTCCGGCGAGACATCTCCGAGGTCGGCTCGATCGGCCACCGCAAGCCGCTCGCCTGATCGGAACGCAGTTCTCCCCGCAACCGGGACAACTGCGTTCGAGGCGCAAGAATGGGCGTATGGAGTATCTGGTCATCGCCTTCTTCTTCGGCCTTGCCACGGGCATCGTCGGCCGCGGCAAGGGCAGCTCCTTCTGGATCTGGTTCCTAGTCGGCGCCGTGATCCCGCTACTGGGCCTCGTCGCGGTCGTCCTCTACCGAGTCGAGAAGGACGAACCGGAACGCCAGTGCCCGACCTGCCACAAGACGGTCAAGCTCTACGTCCAGGTCTGCCCCCGCTGCGGCACCGACCTCTACCTGCCCGATCCCGCCGCCGTCCGCCACCCGGGCGTCGAGAACTAGCGCAGCCAGGTGCGGACGATCGCGTTGGCGAAGCCGACGCCGTAGCGGAAGACCGCGGGCTTCTTCGAGTGCCCATGCAGCCGCTGTTCGACCGTGATCGGCACCTCGCGGGCGGGGATGCCGCGCTTGATCGCCTCGATCATGAACTCGGAGGTGTGGAACTGCTCCTGGCGCAGGACCAGCTGCGGCAGCACCGTGGTGCGGACCGCGCGGTAGCCGTTGGAGCAGTCGGTGACGTGGGTGCGGGTGATGAAGGAGACGAGGCGGTTGAAGAAGACGATCCCGAGCTCGCGGGCGAAGTGGTTGCGGTCGGCGTGGCCGAGCACGCGGGAGCCGTGGGCGACGTCGACTTCGCCATCGAGCACCGGTTTGACCAGCCGCTCCATCTCCGAGGGCAGGTGCTGACCGTCGGCGTCGAGGGTGACAACGACCTCGGCCCCGGATTCGACCATCAGCCGGTAGCCGGTGCGCAGCGCCGCGCCGCCGCCGCGGTTGGTGACGTGGCGGGCGACCAGGGCGCCGTGCTCGGCGGCGACGTCGCCGGTGCCGTCGCGGGAGCCGTCGTCGACGACGAGGATCTCGGTCCGCACCCCGCAGACCTCGGCCGGCATCTGGTCGAGCACGTGGCCGATGTTCTCGGCCTCGTTGTAGGCGGGGATGACGATCGCGACCTTGCCGCGGAAGCGCTCCGGCAGGCTCGCCTGGCGGAACTCCTCCCAGGCCAGCCCCTCCAGCGCCGCCGCCAGCTGGCGCGAGTTGCGCGCCGCGACCGAGAGCGCCCGCAGGATCAGCCCGAAGAGGATGAAGATGGCGAACACGGCGAGGCCGAGGATGCGGCCGCCGTTGCCCTTCTCGAACGAGAAGGCGGAGAGCAGGGCGTCGGTGATTTCGGTCCCGGAGACGACAACAAGGCCGAGGCCGGCACCGAGCAGGATCAGCACCTCGGCGTTGCGCAGCGAGTGTCGCCGCAGGACCGCGTAAAGCACGATCGCGACGCCGATCAGCACGCCGGCGCTTCTCAGCGCGGTCAGCTCGGAGGGGAAGATGCCTGCTCTGGGGACCATTCGCGGCCAGAGAGTATGGCCGCGACGGCCGATGAGAGGGCCAGCGCCGCAAGAGGAAAGACCAGCGTCATCAGCACCTCGTTGCGCCGCGGGGCCGCCAGCGAGGCGGCGCCGACGGCCGTGACGAGCAGGATCGGGGTCGCCAGGGCGGCCAGCTCCCACCAGCGCCGGCGCAGCCCGAGCAGGACGAAGCCGGCCAGTCCGAGGGCGACGAGCAGGATCTGGATGACGCGGCCGGGCGTGCTGCCCATTGCTTCGCCGACCCCGCTCGACCACATCCGCCCGACCTTGCGCACGGTCATCGCGGCGTAGCCGACTGGGTCTTCGGAGAAGTAGTCGGAGAGGTTGTCCTTGCCGATCTTGCCGAGGGCGGAATCGCGTGGGAGGTCGGGGTACGTTTCGGCGACCCGGTCGAAGAGCGGGGTGGGGTCGACCGCGTCGAGCGCCGCCGAGCCGGGCTCCAGATCGCGGCCCAGGTAGCGCTCGGCGAGGATCGCCTTGACCCGCTGGTACTCGCCATCTGCCGGGAGGTAAGTGCCGACGTAGAGCGCCTTGCCGCCACCGGTCGAGATCGGCACCGTGCGGTCGAGCACGACCTGGTTGCGAATCGCCCAGGGCAGGATCGGCAGCGCCATCGCCGCGACCACCAGGGCGGCGCCGGCGAGCCCCGGCTTCCACCCGCGCGCCTTCCAGACCCGGACCGCCGCGAGCAGGGCGAAGGCGACGCCGACCAGCAGGTACTCGGGCCGGAACATCGCCGTCAGCCCGAACAGCAGGCCGGGCAGGAGCCAGGCCCACGGCCGCTCCCGTTCGCTCGCCCAGAGCCAGGCGAGCACCGCGGCGGGCAGGGTGAGGATCGCCGGCGGCTCGCTCATCAACTCCCCGGTCGAGTGGATGAAGGGCGGGTAGACGGCGACGGCGAAGGCGGCGAGCAGTCCCACGGTCGAGGCGGCTCCCGCCTGTCGGCCCACCGCGGCCGCCAGCCGTCTACCGAGGGCGAAGACGACGAGGATCGCGGCGACGCCGAGCAGCGCCTCGACGATCCGTGCCGTCCCCTCCCGGGCGCCGCCGGTGGCATAGAAGGCGCCGGCATAGAGCAGCGGCGCCCCCGGCGACCAGTCGCTGGAGTCGCGGAATTCAGGCCCGCCGTAGCTCCCTTCCTCGTAAAGGGCCTTGGCCAGCGCGTAGTAGGCGCGGGAGTCGTCTGCCGGGTTGTCGACCGGATCGACAACGGCGACCGCCCGTACCCCGAGCCCGAGCACCGCGATCAGCGCTAGCGCCACCAGCGTCCGCCGCCCATAGCGCTCCGGCAGTCCTCCGATCCAGTCGCGGGTGGCGCTCAAGGTCGGCTCAGGCTATCCCGCATCCGACTTTTCGGCCCCCATAGGGGCCCCAATGTCGGATGCGCGTGCGGCGGCCCAGGTGATGCCGACGCCAGCGAGGGCTGCGACGAGCGGAAGCATCACGAGGACGCGGCGGGGGGAGGCGACGAGCAGGGCGCTGACGGCGGTTATCGAGATGAAGACCGTTGCCAGGAGCAGGGCCTCCCAGCGCCGTCGCCAGGCGAGCACCGCGAGGCCGACCAGCCCGAAGGCGACTAGGGCGAAGTGAAAGATCTCCCAACCCGGCTCGCGCATCACGTCGCGCGGCCCGTGCGACCAGATCCGCCAGACCTTGGTCGCGACGAAGCCGGCGTATTCGACCGGCTTTTCGCTGACGTCGTCCCAGAACTGTTCGCGTCCCATCTTCGAGAGCGCCTTGTCGGTTTCGAGGTTGGGATAGCGGTCCGCGGCGAGCACGGCGAGGATCTGCTCCAGCCGGAGCCGTTCCGCGTCTCCCGGCCGGAAGAGCTCCGGGTTTTCCGCAACCACCTCGGCCCCGACCTTTTCCGGGTCCCCGTCCGAAGGCAGGTAGGTGCCGGCAAAGAGGACCTGGCCGCCGCCGGTGGAGATCGGAATAACGCGGTCGAGCGCGACTGCGTTGCGGATCGTCCACGGCGCCACGACCACCAAAACCCCGACCAGGAGAGCCGCCGCTTGCGCCAACGACACCCTCCAGCCACAGCGCGGTGACTTTTGGGCTCCTGGCGCCCAAAAGTCACCCCGGAACGCTCCGGGTGCGAATACGACGACGCTCAGAAGAGCCGCGACCCCGAGGTACTCGGGCCGCACCAGCACCAGCGCCCCGAGCAGCGCGCCTGGGCCTAGCCATCGCACGAGCGAATCCCCGTCTCCGGCCCAAAGGATCGCCAGCATCGCGCCCACCAGCAGCGTCGCCGCCAGCGGCTCGCTCATCAGCATCCCCTGGTACTCCAAGAGCGCGGGATACACCGCCACCGCACCCGCCCCGATCAACCCCGCCGCAACGCCCTGTCGATCCACCTCACCCAGCTGGGGTGGATCGACGGGGCGCGCCAGTCGCGCCAGCCGCCGCCCCAAGAGATAGGTAAGCGGCACCGCCAGCGCGCCGATCAGCGCCAGCAGCAGTCGCGCCGTCCGCTCATGCTCACCACCCGTCACCTCGTAGACACCCGCCACCAGCAGCGGCAGGCCGGGGGAGTAGTTGCTGGACGGCTGCGTCGCGCCCGCGCCGACCGTGAACCCCTCGCCGGCCTCGAGGTTCTTCGCAATCGCCGCGTACGCAGCCGCGTCGTAAACCGGCGCTCGCCCGTCCCACGCCTCCCCGACCCGCAGCCCCAACCCGAGCGCCATGATCGCGGCCAGCGCGGCGACTCCGATCCATCCGCCGTTGCGCGCTGCCAGTCCGCTTCCCATCCGGCGGATTCAACTAGGCCGACGGGTCGTCTAAGCTGCCCCGCCTATGCGAATCCTCATCCTCGGGGGTGACGGCTACCTGGGGTGGCCGACCGCCCTCAGGTTCTCCTCCCGCGGCCACGAGGTGGCCGTCGTCGACAACTTCATCCGCCGCCGCTGGGTGGACGGTGTGGGCAGCGACTCGCTGACCCCGATCCTCGACCTCGACCGGCGCATCGACGCCTGGGCGGAGACCTCCGGCGACCGCATCCGCAGCTACGTCGGCTCGGTCGAGGACGGCGAGTTCCTCGACCGCGTGGTCGCCGAGACCCGGCCCGAGGTCGTCGTCCACTACGGCCAGCAGGCCTCGGCGCCGTACTCGATGGCCTCACGCGAGCAGGCGGTCGAGACCCAGTACGGCAACGTGATCGGCAACCTCAACCTGCTCTTCGCGATCCGCGACCACGTGCCCGAGTGCCACCTGGTCAAGCTCGGGACGATGGGCGAGTACGGCCAGCCCAACATCGATATCGAGGAGGGCTACATCGAGATCGAGCACAAGGGGCGCCGCGACACCCTGCCGTATCCGAAGCTGCCGGCCTCGCTGTACCACTGCTCCAAGGTCCACGACTCGACCAACATCCACTTCGCCTGCCGCACCTGGGGCCTGCGCGCGACCGACCTCAACCAGGGCGTCGTCTACGGGATCGAGACCGACGAGACCGCCGGCGACGAGCGCCTGGTCACCCGCTTCGACTACGACGAGATCTTCGGCACCGTGCTCAACCGCTTCTGCCTGCAGGCGGTAATCGGCCACCCGCTCACCGTCTACGGCTCCGGCGGCCAGACCCGCGGCTTCCTCAACATCCGCGACACCCTCAACTGCGTCGAGCTGGCGGCGCTGAACCCGGCCGAGGCCGGTGAGTTCCGCGTCTACAACCAGTTCACCGAGCAGTTCTCGGTCCTGGAGCTGGCGCATCTGGTCAAGGGAGCGGGCGAGCACCTCGGCTACTCGGTCGAGATCCAGCACTGCGAGAACCCGCGCGTGGAGAAGGAAGAGCACTACTACAACGCGATCCACACCAAGCTGCTCGACCTCGGCCTGGAGCCGACCCTGCTGGGCGAGGAGCTGGTCGAGTCGATGATCCACATCATCGAGCGCCACAAGGAGCGCGTGATCGAGGGGCACATCGATCCGCGCACCCGCTGGAACCCGGCCAAATCGCCTGCTGCCCAGGCATAGCGTCGGCGCTACCGGGCGGCGGCCCGCTGGTACCATCGCGAGTCCGATGAGAGCCGCTGACACGTTGATGGAATCGCTGAAGGCCGAGGGCGTCAAAGACGTCTTCGGAATCCCCGGCGGAGCCAACCTTCCGACCTATGACGCGATGGTTGATGCCGACTTCCGGCACGTCCAGGTGCGCCACGAGCAGGGCGGCGGCCACGCCGCCGAGGGCTACGCCCAGGCCTCGGGCCGCGTCGGCGTCGCCTTCGCCACCTCGGGCCCGGGCGCGACCAACCTGGTCACGGCGATCGCCGACGCGATGATGGACTCGGTCCCGACCGTCTTCATCACCGGCCAGGTCCGCACCGACCTGATCGGCACCGACGGCTTCCAGGAGGCCGACATCCTCGGCGCCACGCTGCCCTTCGTGAAGCACTCCTTCACGGTCACCGACCCGCGCCAGATCCCCGAGTACGTGCACCAGGCCTTCCACATCGCCTCGACCGGGCGGCCGGGGCCGGTCCTGCTCGACATCCCGCAGGACCTCTCGCGCGCAGACATCGACTACGAGCCGCGCACCGAGCCGGTCGAGCTGCCCGGCTACAAGCCCTCCACCGACGGCAACATCAAACAGATCCGGATCGCCGCCAAAGCGCTGGCCAACGCCCGCCGGCCGATCTTCTACAGCGGCGGTGGCGTCGTCAACGCCAACGCCGCCGCGGAGCTGCGCGAGCTCGCCGCCTCGGACCGCTTCCCGGTCACCTCGACCCTGATGGGCCTCGGCGCCTTCCCCGCCTCTGACGAGAATTGGCTGGGGATGCTGGGCATGCACGGGACCGTCGCCGCCAACTGGGCGATGGACAAGGCCGACCTGATCGTCGCCATCGGCGCCCGCTTCGACGACCGCATCACCGGCAAACTCGACGAGTTCGCGCCGCACGCCAAGGTGATCCACATCGACATCGACCCGGCGGAGATCTCGAAGAACGTCGGCGCCCACATCCCGATCGTCGGCGACGTCAAGCTGGTGCTGCCGGCACTGACCCGCGAGTACCGGGCGCTGCAGACCGACTCGACCCGGCTCGACGCTTGGTGGGAGACGCTGCGCGGCTGGCAGAAAGAGCACCCGCTCTACTACGAGCCCGCTGGGGACGGCGAGATCAAACCGCAGTTCATGATCGAGGCGATGCACCGGGCGACCCAGGGCGACGCGATCATCACCTCCGACGTTGGCCAGCACCAGATGTGGGCGGCCCAGTACTACGGCTTCGACAAACCGCGCCGCTGGATCAACTCCGGCGGCCTCGGGACGATGGGCTTCGGCCTGCCGGCGGCGGTCGGCGCCAAGGTCGCCTGCCCCGACGAGCAGGTCGTCTGCCTCGGCGGCGACGGCAGCCTGATCATGAACATCCAGGAGATGGCCACCTGCGTCACCGAGGGCATCCCGGTCAAGGTCTTCCTCATGAACAACGGCTACATGGGGATGGTCCGCCAGTGGCAGGAGTTGTTCTGGGACCGCCGCTACAGCTCGGTCGAGATGGGCGCCAGCCCCGACTGGGTGAAGCTGGCCGAGGCCTTCGGCGCCACCGGGCTGCGCTGCGAGAACAGCGCCGACCTCGAGGAGACGATGGTCAAGGCGCTGGAGACCGACGGTCCGGTCCTGCTCGACGTCCGCGTCTCCAAAGAAGAGAACTGCTACCCGATGATCCCGCCGGGCCAGGCCGCCCGCGACATGGTCGAGGCGCCCCGCGGGGCGGTGCGCTGATGGAGGCGGGGACCCCGCAGGCGGTCAAGCTCGACGACCTGCACCTGCCGGGACAGCTGAGCGGGCGCAAACACATCCTTTCGATCCAGGTCGAGAACAAACCGGGCGTGCTGGCCCGGGTCGCCGGCCTCTTCTCGCGCCGCGGCTTCAACATCGACACCCTGGCGGTGGGCCCGACCGACGACCCCAGCATCTCGCGGATCACGCTGACGCTGGACGGCGCCGTCCACCCGATCGACCAGGTGACCAAGCAGCTGCACAAGCTGGTCAACGTGCTGAAGATCCGCGACATGGAGCCGGAAGAGACCGTGGCGCGCGAGATGGCGCTGTTCAAGGTCTCCTCTGCGGTCGAGAACCGGGCCGAGATCATCCAGTTCGCGGAGATCTTCCGGGCCAAAATCGTCGACGTCGCGCGCCGCACGATGACGATCGAGGTCACCGGGTCGGCCGACAAGATCGAGGCATTCGAGCGCATGGTCCGGCCCCACGGGCTGGTCGAAATGGTCCGCACGGGGGAGATCGCCATCGCCCGTGGCAGCGACTGAGCTCCTCCTAGACGCGCTGGCAAAGGGCGCCCAGCGGGCGCGGCGGACGCTGGTCAGCGTTACGGTCGAGAGCGACGTCGAGGATCCCTGCGCTGCGGTCTTCGCATCGCGGCTCGCCTCCGACCGCTGGTTCTGCTGGGAGCAGCCCGACCGCGGCTTCGCCCTGGCCGGACTCGGGGTCGCCTACGAAGTGTCTTCGCGCGGGGAGAACCGCTTCGCGGAGGCCGCCGAGGAGTGCCTGCGAGGCGGCCGCGACGCGATCCTGGTCGAGCCGTCCGGCCTGCCAGCCGGCGCCGGCCCGGTCTGGCTCGGCGGCTTCGCCTTCGAGCCCGACGGCGGCTCCTCCTCGACCTGGTCCTCGCTGCCGCCGGCATCGCTGGTCCTGCCCGAGGTCTCGCTCTGTCGCTCCGGCGAGCAGACCTACCTGACCGTGAACATCGTCGTCGCACCCGGCGAGGACGTCGAGCACTGCGCCGAGGAGATCGGGCTGCGGCTGGCCTCGCTGCGCACCGGCACCACACTGCCGCTGCTCGACCCGCACCCGACCGAGGCGGCCGAGATCCGCAGCGTCCGTACCCCGGGCGAGTTCGAAGCGACCGTCGCCGCGGCCACAGACCGGATCGCCGCCGGCGAGTTGAGCAAGGTCGTACTCGCCCGCGAGGTGGTCGTCAGCGCCGGCCGCGCCCACGACCCGGCGGCCGTCTTCGGCGGCATGCGGGCCCAGTTCCCGGCCTGCTTCTGCTTCTGCTGCGGCACCCCGGAGGCCGCCTTCATCGGCGCCAGCCCGGAGCTGCTGGTGCGCCGCTCGGGTGCCAGCGTCTCGACCGTCGCCCTCGCCGGCTCGACCCGGCGCAGCTCCGACCCGGCGGTCGACGACCACCTTGGCGAGCAGTTGATGCGCAGCGACAAGGACCGGCGCGAGCAGCGGATCGTCGCCGAGCGCATCGTCCGCGCCTTGCGCCCGCATGCGGTCTGGGTCGAGGCGGCGGCGGAGCCGGAGATCGTCAAGGTGGCGAACATCCAGCACCTGGCGACGCCGGTGATCGCGCAGCTGGCCGAGCCGCACTCGGCGATCGAGCTGGCCGGAATGCTGCACCCGACCCCCGCCGTCGGCGGCGAGCCCTGGCCCGCGGCCGGGCGCACGATCGCCGAGCTGGAGCGGATGGACCGTGGCTGGTACGCGGCCCCGGTGGGGTGGATGGACGCGACCGAGGACGGCGAGTTCTGCGTCGCCCTGCGCAGCGCCCTGCTGCGCGACCGCGACGCGCACCTCTTTGCAGGAGTCGGTGTGGTCGCCGGCTCCGACCCCGCCGCCGAGCTGGCCGAGACCGAGGTCAAGCTCGAGGCGCTGCTGCCGCTGCTCTCGTAAGGGCAGGATATTTGTCCGCTTTACGTACCCAGTTGTTTGCAATGTGGTCCACTGAGCAAACAGGGTGCGTCGGATTTCGAAGCAGGGATCCCGACCCGCCGTTCCACGAGGAAGGGAGCCAGGGATGCCCAGAGGAACTCGTAACTCGTTGGTGTTGGGGGCGGTCGTAGGTCTGTTCCTGCTGTTCGCGGCCAGTTCGGGCGCGGCCGTCCGCTTTGCCGGACCAGGTGGCACCGGGGTGGAGCCGTGCGCGAGCCAGGCAACGCCCTGCCCACTCTTCCTTGCCGCCGGTGGCAATGCCGGCGCCGGCGACGAAGTGGTGCTGGCGCCCGGTGAGTACAGCGACCTCGAGGGCGATATCGGGCCTCAGGGGCTGACGGTCCGGCCGGGGGTCCACCTCCACGGCGCCGCCGGCCAGCCGCGGCCGCTGCTGACGATCGAGGGCACTGTCACGCCCAGTCCGGTCGTCGTCTCCCAGGGCGCGATCCTCTCGCGCGTCGAGATCCGCACCGAAACCGTGAACCGCAACGTCGTCGTCGAAGGCGAAGCCAGGGGCATCCTCGCGGTCAGCCGCTTCGAAGGCCCGAACACGATGGTCTGCGAGGTGCGTCAAGGCGTCCTCCGCGACAGTGCCTGCCTGGCGGAACGAGGTTCCTCCGCGGGGGCGGGCGTTTCGATGAGCGCCTCTCTCCTCACCTTCAATGCGACCCTCCGCAACGTCACCGCGGTGGGCGAGATCGGCCTCAAGTTCGAAGTCAACGGCGACGCCCAGTACGCGGCCACGGTCAGCAACACGATCGCCAAGGGCACCGCCCAGGATGTACTCGTAAGGGCGCTGAGCCCGGATCCGCACACGCCGGGCACGGCATCTCAGGTGCGGGTCACCATCGACCACTCGGCCTACGCGACGGCGAGCACGGCAACCGATGCCGGCAACGGCGTGGCGACGGTCACCGCGGCCGGATCTCCGACCAACATCGTTGCCGCGCCGCAGCTGCTTCCGGACGGCTACCACCAGGTCGAGACCTCGCCGACGATCAGCGCCGGGGCCTCCCAGGTGGGGGACACGGTCGACATCGACGGTCAGCAGCGGGCGCTCGGCTTCGCCACCGACATCGGCGCCGACGAGGTCGCCAACCCGACCGGAATCGCCAACAGCTGCGACCCGAAAGTCTTGGAGACGGGAAGCGGCGTTGCCCACTGCACCGTCTTCGTCCGCGATCTGTCGGGCATTCAAGGGCCCCTGGTCGGCCTGCCGAGTCGACCGTCGGGGACGGTGACCTTTGTCACCAACGCCCCCGGAAGTTTCAGCAACGGGGGCGTCTGCACTCTGGAACCGGTCGGGCCACCCGAGCATTCGAGCTGCAGGATCGACTACACCCCGACCGCGGTTACCGGCGCGGCCCACAACTACACCGCCTTCTACAGCGGAGACGGGGTGCACGACGCCTTCGCGCAGCCGGGCTTCTTCAACGTTCTCGGGCTGGGTGAGGACCACGGCGGCGGCGGTGGTGGTGGTGGTGGCTCGGGCGGCGGCGGCTCCGGGGGCGGCGGCAATGGCGGCTCCGGCGGCGGAATCGGCCCAGTCATCGGCATCGCCCCGTCGACCGCTCTGACTAAGAAACCGGCAAAACGGACGAACAAGCGGATCGCCCGCTTCCAGTTCGTCTCCGACCAGCCCGGCTCCAGTTTCGAATGCAAACTCGACAAGCGCCCCTTCAAAGTGTGCAAATCGCCCTTCAAGGCGAAGGCGCTGAAACGGGGCCGACACACCTTCATGGTGCGCGCCAAGAACTCGGCGGGGGTGCCCGATTCCACCCCCGCCGTCTACCGCTGGCGGGTTCGCTAGGCCACCCGCGAACCCGGCCCTAGCCAGCGGTCCACTGCCGAGCCGGCCCCGGCGACCTCCTCGCCGGGCGCCGGCTCGGCCGTGTCGCTAGCGGTCGCTGCCGAGCGCAGCGTGGACGCGCTCGGTGAGGCGGCGGTGGAGGTCGACGTTGGTGGCGCGGTCGGTTTTGACCTCGATCAGGCCGGTGCCGGCGGCGAGCGCCTCGGGCAGCTCGGCGAGCGACTCCAGGCGGCGGTGGGGGAGGTCGAAGAGGGCGGCCGCCTTGGCGACGTCGATGCCACGCGGCGTGCCCAGTAGGGCCTCGAACTCGTCACCCTGCAGCGACTTCTCCTGGGGCAGGAAGTGGAAGATGCCGCCGCCGTCGTTGTCGACGACGACGATCCGGACCGGGGTCGAGACCTCGCGCAGGGCGGCGAGGCCGCCGATGTCGTGCAGCAGCCCGAGGTCGCCGCTGACGATCGTCGTCGGGCGGCCGCTGGCGTGGGCGGCGCCGATCCCGGAGGAGAGCAGGCCGTCGATGCCGTTGGCGCCACGGTTGCTGAGGAAGGCCGCGTCGGTGCCCGACGGGGACAGGAATGCCTCCTGGTCGCGGATCGCCATGCTCGACGCGGTGTAGACGAGGTCGCCGTCGCGGTGGGCGCGCCCGAGCGCCAGGTGCAGCGCCGGCTCGGAGATCGGCTCGTGGTCCTCCAGCTCGGTGTCGAGCACGGCCCGTGCGGCCCGCTCTGCCGCCAACCAGGCCTCGGGCGAACCGCGGTCGGAGTCGTCGAGGCGCGCCGCCCAGCCCGCCGCCAGCTCGGTCGGGTCGGCCCGCAGCAGCGCCGCCGCCTGGCGGCTCGGCTCGTTCCAGCCGCCGAGCGGGTCGACGACGATCTGGTCGGCGCCGCTGGCCGCGAGCCAGGTGCGCAGCGGCTTGCTGGTCGGCATCTCGCCGAAGCGCAGGACCAGATCCGGGACGACCGAGCGGGCGAAGCGCTCGTCGCGCAGCAGCTGGTCGTAGGTGGAGACGACGTGGGAACGGTCGTGGGGGCCGCAGCGCAGCTGCGAGGTCGGCTCGGCCAGGATCGGGAAGCCGGAGACGCGGGCGAGGTGGGCGAGCGGCTCGCGCAGCTCCGGGTCGAGCTGGCGGCCGGCGATGATCACGCCGGCGATCGCGTCGCCGATGTGTCCCGCCACCTCCTCCAGAAGGAAGGTCGAGGGCTCGAGGTCGATCCGGGTCACCGCGGTCAGCGGCCGCCCCTCGCGTCCCTCCAGCGCCAGCGGCTCGGTCGCGGTCACCGCGCCCTCGACCGGGACCGGCGCCAGCGGCTCGCGCCAGGGCAGGTTGAGGTGGACCGGGCCGGGGCGGGTCTCGCCGCGGGCGGCGGCCAGGGCCCGGCAGGCGACGCCGCGGTAGTGCAGCAACCCGTCGTCGTCGGCCGCGTGGGTGCCGACTTCGCAGAACCAGCGCACCGCCGAGCCGAACAGCTTCACCTGGTCGATCGTCTGGCCGGCGCCGATCCCGCGCAGCTCCGGCGGCCGGTCGGCGCTGAGCACGAGCAGCGGCAGCGCCGACTCGTCGGCCTCACACGCAGCCGGGTGGTAGTTCGCGGCCGCGGTGCCGGAGGTGCAGAGCAGGGCGACCGGCTCGCCGCTCGCCTGTGCCGCTCCCAGCGCGAAGAATCCGGCCGAGCGCTCGTCGACGATCACGGTCACATCGATCTCCGGCTGGCGCCAGAGCGCCACCGCCAGCGGCGTCGAGCGCGAGCCGGGGGAGATCACCGCGTGGCGCAGCCCGCCGCGGGCGAGCTCCTCGGCGAAGGCGGAGGCGAGGGCGGTGTTGACGTTCGTCGGGTCCATGATCAGAGCCGGCGCCCCTGCAGCGCGTCCTCGTCGATCTCGACCCCGAGGCCGGGGCCGGGGGGAGGGTGCAGCATTCCGTCGCGGACTTCGCACTCGACCGCGGCGATCGAGCCGGCGAAAAGACGCTGGGTGGCGAGTCCGTGGGCGAACCTGGGCGCGAAGGGGTTGGCCGCCTCGGTGGCGATCGACTGCGCCAACCGCGCGCCGGCGGCGATCCCGACCGGCCCGTCGAGGGCGCTGGTCACGTAGGGGTGGAGGATGCTCGCGATCCGCATCGCCTCCGGCAGCCCGCCGACCTTGGAGAGCTTGATCCCGGTCAGCCGGAAGGCGCCCAGCAGGATCGCCCGCTCGGCGTCGTGGGCGCTGCCGACGCTCTCGTCCCCGGCCAGCGGGATCGTCGTCTGCCAGGCCAGCTCGGCGGCTTCCTCGACCTCGGCGACCGGTTGCTCGGCGAACTCGATCCCGTAGGGCTCCAGCTCTTTGAGCACGCGGGCGGCGGTGTGCAGCGGCCAGGCGCCGTTAGCGTCGATGCGGAGCGCCGCCTCGGGCCCGACCGCGTCGCGCACGGCGCGGACCTGGGCGACGTCGTTGTCATCGGCGCCGAGCTTGAGCTTGAAGGTGGTGAAGCCGCGCTCGGCCCAGTGCAGCGCGTCCTCCGCCACCGCCTGCGGTGCGCCGGCAACCAGGGTCGCGTTGCACTCGATCGGGTTCGGGTCGTGGGCGCTGGCGACGACCTCGCCCCGCGCATCGCGCTGCCGTTCGCAGAGGTCCCGCAGTGCCATCAGCGCCGCGCAGCGGGCCGGGGCGGAGACCAGCTCTTCGCCCTCGAAGCGCTCGCTGCCGGGCTCGAAGGCCTCCTTGCCGGCGAGTGTGCGGATCGCGCGGTCGAGGGCGCTGCTCTCGTCCAGTGCCCCCAGCTCCTTGACCACGTGCTCGAGGGTGGCGCCGCCGCGGAGCAGGAGCGGAACCGCTTCGCCGAGCCCGGTCAGGCCGTCCTCGTCGCGGATTCGCAGCAGCACCATCTCCCGCTGCTCGAGCTCGCCACGGGCGGTGACGTAGGGCGCCCGGAAGGGGAGCGCGTAGGGGATGACCTCGACGGAGGCGAGTCGCACGGTCTCAGCTTCGCATCCTTGCCGCCAGCAGCGGTACTCAGGCCGAGATCAGCAAACCAGCCGTCACCAGCAGGCTGAAGACGCCGAGCACGGCGCCGGTCGCCGCCAGGGCCGCGTTCAGGGCCGGGCCGTCGGTGCGCTCGCTCATCGCCCGCATCGGTTTCGCCGCCAGCGGCAGCGCCAGCAGGCCGATCATCGGCAGCAGGCTGGAGTCGCCGGCGACCAGGGCGATCGGCAGGGTCGCGAAGGCGCCGGCGATCAGCAGCCGGTAGAGCTGCACGGCGTTGGCGCGTCCCATCCGCACCGCCAGGGTCATCTTGCCGGCCCGGCGGTCGGTTTCGAGGTCGCGGACGTTGTTGACGACGAGGATCGCGGTGGCGAGGAAGCCGAGCGAGATCGAGAGCCCCAGCGGCAGCGCGTCGAGTTCCTCGACCTGCACGTAGTAGGAGCCGTTGACGGCGACCAGGCCGAAGAAGAGGAAGACGAAGACCTCGCCGAGGCCGGCGTAGCCGTAGGGGCGGGGGCCGCCGGTGTAGAGGACGCCGGCGGCGATCGAGACGGCGCCGATGACCAGGATCACAATCCCGGCCACGGTCGCCAGGTAGATGCCGCAGGCGATCGCGACGGCGAAGGCGACCCAGGTCGCCCGCAGCACTCGCTGCGGGGTCACGAGGCCGGCCGAGGTGACGCGGACCGGACCCAGCCGGTCCGCCGTGTCGGCGCCGCGCTTGGCGTCGGAGTAGTCGTTGGCGAGGTTGGTCCCGATCTGGATGAAGATCGAGCCGACCAGGGCGGCGAGGAAGGCGCCCCAGCGCGGCAGCTCGCCGGCCCACTGGACCGCCGCCGCGGTACCGACCAGGACCGGCGCGATCGCCGCCGGCAGCGTCCGCGGACGCGCCGCCATCAGCCAGATCCTCATGGTCGCCGCGGGAACTTGGAGAAGTCGGGCTGGCGCCGTTCCTTGAACGCCTCGCGCCCCTCGGCCGCCTCCTCGTTCCCGTAGAAGAGGAGGTTGGCGTCGTGGGCGAGCTGCTGGATCCCGGCGTAGCCGTCCTCGTGGGCGTTGAAGCTGGCCTTGACCAGGCGCAGCGAGAAGGGGGAGAGGGCGAGCATGTCGCGGCACCAGGCGACGGTCTCGCGCTCGAGCTCGGCGACCGGGACGACGGCGTTGACCAGCCCCATCTCCAGCGCCTCGGCGGCGTCGTACTGGCGGCACAGCATCCAGAACTCCTTCGCCTTCTTGGTCCCGACCAGGTCGCGCAAGAGCGAGGCGCCGAAGCCGCCGTCCCAGGACCCGACCCGGGGGCCGGTCTGGCCGAAGACGGCGTTGTCGGCGGCGATCGTCATGTCGCAGCAGACGTGGAGGATGTGGCCGCCGCCGATCGCGTAGCCGGCGACCATCGCGATCACCGGCTTCGGCAGCCGCCGCATCTGCACCTGCAGGTCGGTGACGTGGAAGCGGCCGAGCGAGGCGCCCTCGGCGACGTAGCCAGTGTCGCCGCGCACGTTCTGGTCGCCGCCCGAGCAGAAGGCCTTCTCGCCCTCGCCCGTGAGGATGACCACGCCGACCCCGGTGTCCTCCCGAGCCGCCTCCATCGCGGCGCTGACGTCGATCAGCGTCTGCGGGCGGAAGGCGTTGAGAACCTCGGGCCGGTCGATCGTGATTTTCGCGATCCCGTCGGCTTTCTCGTAGCGGATATCGGCGTACTCTCCGGCGCTCTCCCACCCGATCGGGGCGTAGAGCTCGGACTCGGGCAGGGCGTCCTTGTGGCGTTTGGGCATGATGGGCACGATATCCAGCCGATGAAGCTCGACGACTGGCTCGCCCAGAGATCCCAAAGCTGTCCCGACCGCACCGCCCTGGTGGCGGACGGCGCCGAGATGACCTACGCCGAGCTCGAGGCGGAGGCGACCTGGGTCGCGCGGCGGCTCGCCGCTCACGGCGTCCGCCGCGGTTCGACCGCCGCCCTGACCATGCACCCGCGCCGCGAGCAGGTCGTGCTCGCCCACGCGCTGATGAAGGTCGGCGCCGCCCTGCTGCCGCTGAGCCCGCGGCTGACCGAGGCCGAGCGCTCGGCGATCGTCGACGCCGAGGAGCCGATCGTCGACCTCGACGACCCGGGTGAGCTGACCCAGACCGAGGCCGACCTGCCGCTGCTCGGCGAGCACGACATGGACGCCGTCTGCGCCCGGGTGATGACCAGCGGCAGCTCCGGCGCGCCGCGGGCGATCGGGCTCACCTACGGCAACTTCCTCTGGAGCGCGGTCGGCTCCGCCTTCAACATCGGCGTCGACCCGGCCGACCGCTGGCTCTGCTGCGTCCCGCTCAGCCACATCGCGGGGCTCGGGATCGTGATGCGCTCGACGATCTACGGGACCACCGCGGTCGTCCACGACGGCTTCGACTGCGACCGCGTCGCCGCCTCGCTGGAAAGCGACGGCATCACCGTGCTCTCGCTGGTGACGACGATGCTGACCCGGCTGCTCGAGGCCGGCGCCGACCTCTCCGGCCCGCGGGCGATCCTGGTCGGCGGCGGCCCGGTGCCGGAGGAGCCGCTGAAGGAGGCGATCGCCAAGGGCGCCACAGTCGTCCAGACCTACGGCCTGACCGAGACCTGCTCGCAGGTGACGACGCTGGCCCCGGCCGACGCCGCCCGCAAGCTCGGCTCCGCCGGGCGGCCGCTGCTGACCACCCACCTGCGGATCCAGGAGGGCGAGATCCTCGTACAGGGCCCGACCGTCGCCCCCGGCCGCGCCGACGCCGACGGCTGGCTGCACACCGGCGACCTCGGCCACATCGACGAGGAGGGCTTCCTCTACGTCGAGGACCGGATCGACGACCTGATCGTCAGCGGCGGCGAGAACGTCGTCCCGGCCGAGGTCGAGGAGGTGCTGCTGCGCCACCCCGAGGTCGCCGACGCCGCCGTGATCGGCCGCGAGGACCCGGAGTGGCAGCAGGCGGTGACCGCGGTGGTGGTGCTGGAGAGCGGCTCCGCTGCGACCCCCGACGACCTGCGCCGTCACTGCGCCGACTCGCTCGCCGGGTTCAAGGTGCCGAAGCGGGTGGAGCTGGCCGCGGCGCTGCCGCGCACGCCCTCCGGCAAGCTGATGCGCAGGGCGCTTCGGTAGCCTGCCCGCCCATGCGAACTGACGACATCTTCTACGACAAAGACGCCGACCTCGGAAAGCTCGACGGCAAGACCGTCGCGATCCTCGGATACGGCTCCCAGGGCCACGCTCACGCCCTCAACCTCAAGGACTCCGGGGTCGACGTGGTCGTCGGCCTGCGGCCGGGTTCGGCCAGCCGCGCCAAGGCGGAGGCGGCCGGTCTCGAGGTCCTCGACGTCGCCGAAGCCGCCAGCCGCGGCGATCTGGTGATGATCCTGCTGCCGGACGAGAAGCAGGCCGAGGTCTGGCGCGAGGAGATCGCCGACGGCATCGCCCCCGGCAACCTGCTGCTCTTCGCCCACGGCTTCGCGATCCACTTCGGCGAGATCGAGCCCCCGGCCGGCGTCGACATCGGCATGGTCGCGCCCAAGGGCCCGGGCCACCTGGTCCGCCGCCAGTACGAGGAAGGCAACGGCGTGCCCTGCCTGATGGCCGTCCACCAGGACGCCAGTGGCAACGCCCACGACCTCGTGCTCGCCTACGCCTCCGGAATCGGCGGTGGCCGCGCCGCGGTGATCGAGACCACCTTCAAGGACGAGTGCGAGACCGACCTCTTCGGCGAGCAGGCCGTGCTCTGCGGCGGCGCCTCGGAGCTGGTCCGCGCCGGCTACGAGACCCTGGTCGAGGCCGGTTACGACCCGCGCCTCGCCTACTTCGAGTGCCTGCACGAGCTCAAGCTGATCGCCGACCTGATGTACGAAAAGGGCATTCAGGGAATGCGCTACTCGATTTCCAACACCGCCGAGTACGGCGACATGACCCGCGGCAAACGGGTGATCGGCGAGGAGTCCCGCGCGGCGATGAAGCAGATTCTCTCCGAGATCCAGTCCGGCGAGTTCGCCCGCGAGTGGATCGCCGAGAACCGCGCCGGCGGCGAGAACTTCGACCGCATGCGCAAGGAGGGCGCCGGCCACGAAGTCGAGGAGATCGGCGGCGAGCTGCGCAGCATGATGCCCTGGATCGACCAGAAGTTCGACGCCACCAGCTGAGGGACCGAGTTGCGGTGGGGGAGGCCGGGTGCCTCCCCCTGTAGTCCTCAGCCCAGCGGCGTCGGCCGCGCCGTCTCGCCTTCGGGCTCGCGTCCGTCCCGGCCGACGTAGCCGCCCTTGGCGCCGATCACCACGTAGACCGCCTCCTCGGTGTCGCTGAGGTTGCGGACCTTGCGGTGGGTGGGGGCGTCGACGCGGGCGATGCCGCCGGGGCCCAACTGGTGGCTGCTGCCGTCGCCGAAGGCGATCTCGATGTGGCCGCTGTGGACGAAGTAGAGCTCCTCCTGCTCGTCGTGGAAGTGGGCGCCGGTGGCGTAGCCCGCCGGCATCACGATCGCGTTGATGCCGAACTCGGCCACCCCGAGGTCCCGCCTGATCTTGCGGAAGCCCGGGCCCTCGCCGAGGTCGTCGAGGTGGGCGACGGCATAGCCGTCGCCCGTGGTTGCCTTGGTCTCGCCTGCGTCGCTCATCGCTGGCCTCAGACCGCCGGGGTGGCGGGAGCGGCGGGCGGGGGCGTCGGCGGGGCGCCACCCTTGGCCGCCTCGAGCCCGATCGGCGGGTAGTCGTCGGTGAGGATCGCCAGGTAGCCGAACACGCGCGCTTCGAAGCTGCGGCAGTAGCCAAGTATCTGGTTGACCGCTTCCGGCATGTAGCCGCGGAAGACGATCGTCAGCCAGGCGACGAAGCTGGCCGCAAGGACGATGTAGGAGGTTCCGTAGGAGACCACGAGGAGGACTGGCAGGGCGAGGATGTAACGGATCAGCGCCTTCCACCGGCTCTGGCTCTCGGCCCGCGGGGGGAAGTTGACCCGGATCGGATAGCTGGGGTCGTCGGCGATCCCAAAGGGCGGCCACTCGTCCGTTTGCAGATAGACCCAGCTGCCGGTCCTGATGCCGTACCGGATCACGCCGGAGTTGAAGTCGTAGGCCCACTGTGGGTAGCGGCCGAGGATGATCACCGCAATCCAAGCGATCAGGTGGGTGAAGATGAAGAGGATCCCCCAGAAGATGGCGACGATGAACCACGGGATCGCCAGAAGCAGGCGGAAAAACGTCGTCGCTCGGTTCGGCGTCGGGTTGAAATCGGCTTCATAGGTGATCGGGTACATGGCTCTCCTCTTTCGTTGACTAGTCCCCCAGTGCGACTTGCCCAGCCTAACTTCGCCCCCGGCGGCGGTTCACCCGCGACTCTCAATAACCTGTCGCCCGATGGCGCCGCAAACCGCAGGAACCGCGCAGATCCCCGCTGAGCTGAAGCCGGCCGACGGCCGTTTCGGCTGCGGCCCCTCGAAGGTCCGTCCCGAGGCGCTGGCCCGGGTCGCCGAGCAGGCGGCGCTGATGGGGACCTCGCACCGGCAGGCTCCGGTGCGCGATTTGGTGCGCGGCATCCGCGAGGGTCTCGGCCAGCTCTTCTCCCTGCCCGACGGCTACGAGGTCGCCCTCGGCAACGGTGGCACCACCGCCTTCTGGGAGGCCGCCTGTGCCTGGCTGGTGCGCTCGCAGGCGTTGCACCTCACCTACGGCGAGTTCTCGCAGAAGTTCGCCAAGGCGACCGCCGCCGCGCCCTTCCTCGCCGACCCGATCGTGGTCGAGGCCGAGCCCGGCGACGCCCCGGCCCCGGTCGCCGACCCCGCGGCCGACGTCCTCGCCTGGGCCCACAACGAGACCTCGACCGGGGTCATGGTCGACGTTCGCCGCCCCGAGGGCGCCGGCGAGTCCCTGGTCCTGATCGACGCCACCTCCGGCGCCGGCGGCCTGCCCGTCGACGTCTCGCAGGCCGACGCCTACTACTTCGCCCCGCAGAAGGCCTTCGGCGCCGACGGCGGCCTCTGGCTGGCGCTGCTGAGCCCGGCCGCGATCGCCCGGATCGAGCAGCTCGACGGCGCCGACGACCGCTGGCAGCCGGCCTTCCTCTCGCTGCAGACGGCGCTGGAGAACTCGCGCAAGCAGCAGACCTACAACACGCCGGCGCTGGCGACCCTGCTGCTGCTCGCCGATCAGGTCGAGTGGATGAACGCCAACGGCGGCCTCGACTGGTGCGTCGCCCGCACCACCGACTCCTCGCAGCGGCTCTACGGCTGGGCCGAGGGCAGCGACGTGGCCAACCCCTTCGTCGCCGACCCGGCCAAGCGCTCGCTGGTCGTCGGCACGATCGACTTCGCCGACTCGGTCGACGCCGCCGCGCTCGCCGCGGCGCTGCGCGCCAACGGCATCGTCGACGTCGAGCCCTACCGCAAGCTCGGCCGCAACCAGCTGCGGATCGGCATGTTCCCCTCGGTCGACCCGGCCGACGTCGAGGCGCTGACCGCCTGCATCGAGTGGGTGCTCGGCAACGTCGAGGGCGTCGCCAAGTGAAGGTCCTGGTCAAGGAGAAGATCGCCGACACCGGCGTCGACCTGCTGCGCTCGAAGTTCGACGTCGACCTCGGCCTGGAGATGTCCGACGAGGAGCTGCGCGAGGCGATCGGCAACTACGACGCGATCCTGATCCGCTCGGCGACGAAGATGACCGCCGAGCTGATCGAGCTGGCCGGCAACCTCAAAGTCATCGGCCGCGCCGGCACCGGCGTCGACAACGTCGATATCCCGGCCGCGACCCGCCGCGGCATCATCGTCGCCAACGCGCCCGAGTCGAACTCGGTCGCCGCCGCCGAGCACACGCTGGCGCTGGCCCTCTCGCTCTTCCGCAACGTCCCCCAGGCGCACGGTTCGCTGGTCGAGGGCCGCTGGGACCGCAGCAAGTTCAAGGGCGCCGAGCTCTACGGCAAGACGCTCGGCGTGATCGGCTTCGGCCGCATCGGCCAGCTGGTCGCCAAGCGCGCCCAGAGCTTCGAGATGGAGGTGGTCGCCTTCGACAAGTTCGTCTCCGCCGAGCGCTTCCGCGAGCTCGGCGTCGAGGGCGCCGAGTCGGTCGAGGAGGTGCTGGGACGCGCCGACCTGATCACCCTGCACGTGCCGAAGACGCCCGAGACGATCGGGCTGATCGACGCCGAGGCGATCGCCGGGATGAAGGACGGCGCTCGCGTCGTCAACTGCGCCCGCGGCGAGCTCGTCGTCCTCGACGACCTCCTGGCCGGCCTGGAATCCGGCAAGCTCGGCGGCGCCGCGCTCGACGTCTTCCCCTCCGAGCCCTTCACCGAGCACCCGCTCTTCGCCCGCCCCGACGTCGTCGTCACTCCGCACCTCGGCGCCTCCACGGCCGAGGCCCAGGACCGCGCCGGCGTCGTCACCGCCGAGCAGGTGACCGAGGCGCTGACCGGCGGCGTCGTCACCAACGCGGTGAATATCGCCGCGGTACGGCCCGAGGCGATGGAAGCGCTGGCGCCCTTCGTGCCGCTCTGCGAAAAGCTCGGCCGCCTCGCCCAGGGACTGGGGGACGGCTCGGTCGACAAGGTCACGGCCGAGTTCCGCGGCCGCATCGCCTCGCACGACACCCGCCTGCTCGGTATCGCCGTCCTCGTCGGCATCCTCTCCGGCCACACCGAGGAGCCGGTCAACCTCGTCAACGCCCCGCAGATGGCGGAGGAGCGGGGGATCGAGCTGGTCGAGACCAAGGACTCCAGCGCCGAGGACTTCACCGAGCTGGTCACCGTCCGGGTCGAGTCGGGCGGGACCGAGGTCGAGGTCGCCGGGACCAGCGTCGGTCCCCGCAGCGAGCCCTACCTGGTCAAGGTCTGGGGCGAGGGCTTCTACCTGCCGTTCGCCGAGCACATCGCGGTCTTCCGCTACGCCGACCGGCCGGGCATGATCGGCCAGGTCGGGACCAGGTTCGGCGAGGAGGGCGTCAATATCGTCTCCGCCGCCGTCGGCGCCGAGCCCGAGGGCGAGAGCGCGGTGATGGCGCTTACGACCGACGCGCCGGTCCGTCCCGAGGCGCTGGCGAAGATCCTCGCGATCGACGGCTTCACCGCCGGCCACTCCGTTGATCTTTAGCTTTTTGTCTGACGCAAGCTAGGCTGCTGGCGTGCGGGCGGTCGTCTTGACGGGTACGGGAGGTCCCGAGGTCCTGCAGGTGCAGGAGCGGCCCGATCCCCTGCCCGGGCCCGGCGAGGTCCGCGTCGCCGTCCGCGCCGCTGGCATCAACTTCGCCGACACGATGGTCCGCGTCGGCCTCTACCCGGACGCGCCGAAGACCCCCTGCGTGCTCGGCTACGAGTTCGCCGGCGAGGTCGAGTCGGTGGGAGAGGGCGTCGAGGACCGCCAGCCCGGCGAACGGGTGATGGGCGGGACCCGCTTCGGCGGCCAGGCCGAGCTGGTCTCGGTCCCCTCCGACCAGCTGCTCCCCTTGCCCGAGCGGCTCAGCTTCGAGCAGGGAGCCGCCTTCCCGGTCAACTACGGCACCGCCTACGCGGCGCTGATCCTGATGGGCGGGCTGCGCAGCGGCGACCGGGTTCTGATCCACGCCGCCGCCGGCGGGGTCGGGATCGCCGCCACCCAGGTCGCCCGCAACGTCGGCGCCGAGATCTTCGGCACCGCCTCGCCGCAGAAGCACGAGGCGATCCGCGCCCACGGCGTCGAGCACGCGATCGACTACCGCAGCCAGGACTTCGAGGCGGAGGTCAACCGGATCACCGGCGGCGAGGGGATCGACCTGGCGATCGACGCCCTCGGCCCGGCCAGCTTCCGCAAGGACTACCGCCTGTTGCGGTCCGGCGGCAGGTTGGTCATGTACGGAATCTCCGAGCTCACGCCGAAAGGCAAGCGCAGCATTCCCACCGCCCTGCGCAGCCTGGCGCGGATGCCGATGGCGACGATGCCGTGGTGGAAGAGCCTCTCGATGATGAACGAGAACAAGGGCATCTTCGGACTCAACATGCTCGGCTGGTGGGACCGCGAGGGCAGCCTCGACCGGGTCACCGAACCGCTGATGGCCGACCTCGAATCCGGGCGCCTGGAGCCCGTCGTCGCCGCCGGCTTCCCCTTCGACAAGGCCGGGGAGGCCCATGAATTCATCGCCCAGCGCCGCAACGTCGGCAAGGTCGTGTTGTTGGCTTAGCGAAGGGTCGGCGGTTCCGAAGGCGAACGATTGGTGCGATGAAGACGGCAGCTCTGTTCTTGGCGATGGTGGTGGCGGTGGCCTGTGGCCTCGCAGCTCCCGCTGCCCAGGCGGAAGAACAGGCGACGCTGATCCTGCTTGGAGGCAGTGGAGAAGATGTCCTCCAGATCGACGTCAGCGACGACGGCACCACCTACGAAATCGACTCGCGCAGCCCGCTTGAAGTGGGCGGCGGCATCTGCCGGCATCCAGAAGGAGCCCCGCTGAAGCTCCTCTGCGAAGCGCCGAAGATCGGCGGCTTCGAAATTCGCGTCGACGCCGGCAACGACATCGTCGAACTGAAGGAACCGCTCACCGTTCCCGCCACGATCGACGGAGGGGACGGCGACGACCTGCTCGTCGGCGGCGGGGGCAGCGACTGGGTGATGGGCGGCAACGGCGACGACAGCTTGTTCGGTGGCCTCGGCAACGACAGGATCAGCTGCGGGGAAGGCGACAATTTCGGCTTTGGTGGCAGGGGCGACGACAGGATCAGAGGCGGTGCCGGGCAGGACTTCCTCTATGGGGGCGGGGCGGATGACATCCTCAACGGTGAGGCAGGGGACGACGGCCTATTCGGGGGTGTGGGCAATGACGGCCTCCTCGGCGGCCCCGGCGACGACGGGCTGACCGGCGAAGAGGGCAATGATCATGGGAATCCGGGCGCCGGCAGGGACAGGATCACCGGGGGCCCGGGCAACGACACCTTCGTCGTAGGCGAACGCGACAGCGTTTCCCTCGGCCCCGGCAGGGACAAAGAAATCTAGGGGCGGTCAGCCACCGGGCTCGACCGGCTGCGGCTCCCGCCGCGAGAACAACGTTCCCCCGACGAAGAGGATCGCGACCACCAGCCCGACCAGCGAGAGACTGGCATCGAGCCGGAAAGCTGCCTGGACTCCGTCGACGAAGGGTGGCTGCGCCGCCGAGAAGACGGTGGTCGTCAGTCCCAACCCGATCGACCCCCCGGCGATCTGGAACATGTAGACGATGCCGCCGGCGAGGCTGGTCTGGGATTCGTCGACCGAGGTGACGCCGGCGGTGGTGGCGGTCGGGTAGAAGCTGCCGATCCCGATCCCCAGCACGACCATGCCCGGGACCAGGGCCCCGTACCCGGAGCTGGAGTCGACCTGGGAGAAGAGGAACGGCGCCAGGGTGATGCAGGCGGCGCCGAAGACGGCCAGGGGCTTCGCCCCGAGCCGGTTGTAGAGGGGGCCGGCGATGAAGGAGACGAGGGCGAAGGTGCCGAGAAAGGGGAGCAGGCCGATCCCCGATTCCAGCGGCGAGTAGCCGAACTGGTTCTCCATGAACTGCGGCAGGTAGAGCAGCGCGGCAAAGAAGGTCGCCGACATGAAGAGGATCGCGACGCAGGATGCGGTGAAGCTGCGGTTACGCATCACCTCCCGCGGCACCAGCGCGTGGGCGCCGGCGCGGCGCTCGACCGGGATGAAGGTCAGCAGCATCGCCACCGCCAGCGCCAGCAGGCCGAGCACTTTCGGGTCGCCCCAGCCCCAGTCGTCCACCTGGTCGAGGGCGACCAGCAGCGAGACCAGCCCCAGCGAGAGCGTCGTGATTCCCCGGTAGTCGATCCGCTGATCCTTGGCTTCGGGCTCTTTCACCTGGACCAGGAAGTAGGTGACGAGGACGGCGAAGATCGAGACCGGGACGTTGAGGAAGAAGATCCAGCGCCAGCTCAGCGCGTCGGTGAGGACGCCGCCGATCAGCGGTCCGACGGCGTTGCCGAGCCCGGCCGCGCCGAGGATGATGCCGCCAGCGAGGCCGGCCTTCTCTTCCGGCAGGATCGCGAAGGTCATGCCGAGGATCGCCGGCCACATCAGCGCCCCGCCGATCCCCATCAGCGTTCGCGTCGCGATCAGCCAGGCCTCGCTCTGGGCGGCGCCGCCGAGGGCCGACATCGAGGCGAAGATCGCGGTGCCGAGGAAGAAGGCGTTGCGGCGCCCGAACATGTCGGCGAGCCGGCCGCCGGTGACGATCATCACCCCGAAGGTCAGCGCGTAGGCGTTGACCACCCACTGGATCGTGTTGATCCCGGTGTCGAAGTCCTCCTCCATGGTGGGGAGGGCGACGTTGATCGCCGAGAAGTCGTTGGCGATCACCACCACCGCCACCCCCATGGCGAAGATCGCCAGCCAGTTGGTGCGCTCTGCCCGCTCGATGTCGGACAGATTAGGCGCGCGCTCTGACGCCACCGATTTCTGCGCTACCCTGCACTGAGCGAATGACCCGCCGGTTCGACAGCCTCGCGCTTCTCCTTCTCCTCCCCCCTCGGGGGGAATAGCGCTGGGCGGCGCGATAGCCGCGAGAGACAAAAGGCCATTCGATTCAAGTAGAGAAGGAGAGGTCCCATGGGACCAGCATCTGAGGTAATTCCCGACGCCAACCGCGTCCATATCTTCGACACGACCCTGCGCGACGGCGAGCAGTCGCCCGGGATCTCGCTCAACACCGCCGAGAAGGTGGAGATCGCCCAGCAGCTGGCGCGCCTGGGGGTCGACGTGATCGAGGCCGGCTTCCCGATCACCTCGCCCGGGGACTTCGAGGCGGTCCAGGAGATCTCGCGCAAGGTCGAGGGCCCGACCATCTGCGGCCTGGCCCGCACCCACAAGGCGGACATCGACGCCGCCTGGGGAGCGGTGAAGGACGCGCAGCGGCCGCGCATCCACACCTTCATCTCCACCTCCGACATCCACATCGAGCACCAGCTGCAGACCGACCGCGAGGACGTCAAAGGGCAGGCCCGGGCGGCTGTCTCGCTGGCCCGCTCCTACTGCGAGGACGTCGAGTTCTCGCCGATGGACGCGACCCGCGCCGACGTCGAGTTCACCGCCGAAGTCTGCGCGATCGCGGTCGAGGAGGGCGCGAGCGTCGTCAACATCCCCGACACCGTCGGCTACACGACGCCGGAGGAGTACGCGGACTACTTCCGGCGCCTGTACGAGCTGGTCCCGGCGCTGCGCGGGGTCGAGCTGTCGGTCCACTGCCACGACGACCTGGGCATGGCCGTCGCCAACTCCTACGCCGGCGTCCTGGCCGGGGCGCGCCAGGTCGAGTGCGCCGTCAACGGAATCGGAGAGCGGGCCGGCAACTGCTCGCTGGAGGAGATCGCGATGCTGATCCGCGTCCGCGAGGACGCCCACGGCCTCACCACCGGCGTCAACAGCACCGAGATCGCCCGCACCAGCCGCATGGTCTCGCGCCTGACCGGCTACCCGGTGCAGCCGAACAAGGCGATCGTCGGCCGCAACGCCTTCGCCCACGAGTCCGGGATCCACCAGGACGGCGTGCTGAAGGAGCGCAGCACCTACGAGATCATGGACGCGACCGAAGTCGGCCTGGAGTCGAACTCGATCGTCCTGGGCAAGCACTCCGGCCGCCACGCCCTGCGTGATGCCCTGGAGCAGCTGGGCTTCGTGGTCGAGGGCAACGCGCTCAACGCCGCCTTCAAGGCCTTCAAGGAGGTCGCCGACCGCAAGAAGCAGGTGACCGCGCTGGACCTGGAGGCGATCGTCTCCGACGAGATGCGCGAGCGCGCCGACGCCCACGAGCTGGCCTGGTTCGAGGTCGAGGCGGGCTCCCGCCGCGACCCGGTCGCCGAGGTCGCAGTGACCCTGCCCTCCGGCGAGGAGGCCGTGGCCGAGTCCAGCGGCGACGGCCCCGTCGACGCCATCTTCCAAGCGATCCAAAAGGCAACTGAGACCGAGTGCGAGCTGCGCCAATACACGGTCGCCGCGGTGACCGGGGGAGAGGACGCCCTCGGAGAGGTGACCGTAATGCTGCGCACGGCAGGCCGCCTGGCGACCGGCCAAGGCGTGGCCACCGACATCCTCGAGGCCTCAGCCCGCGCCTACGTGCGAGCCCTGTCCAACGCCCTGGAAGGCGTGGCGACGCGCGAGGCCGAGGCAGCAACCGCCGAAGCCGCAGTTGAGCGCACTCCGGGCCCTTAGCTCAAACGCGCTCCGCCCCTAGATGGGGGAGAGTCCAGCACGCGTCTGCACTTACTGGTCCTATGGACCACTCAGTGCAGACGCGTGGAAGCGACGGGCGTATTGCTGAGCTAGCGGGACGGCAGCATGGGTTGGTGGGGCGGCGGCAGCTGGTGGGGTTGGGGTTCACCGTGGAGGAGGTGCGCGTTCGCTTGCGGGCTGGTCGGCTGCACCGAGTCCATCCAGGCGTCTACGCCGTCGGATACCGCCCCCTTACCCAGCAAGCCCGGTGGATGGCGGCGGTTCTCTATTGCGGAGACGGCGCCGTTCTCAGCCACGGCTCGGCGGCGGCTCTCTGGCGAATCCGGCGCACCGCAAGGACGACGATCCATGTCACCTCTCCGATCAAGGGCCGCTCGTATGGTGCCATCGAGCGTCACTACTCCCGCCTCCCCGAGGATGAGATGACGGTGGAGGACGGGATTCCGGTGACGACGGTCCCGCGCACGATCTTCGACCTTGCCGCCGGCCCTGCAGAGCGGCTGGTCGAGCGAGCCCAGGTGGTCGAGAGCATGCTGCGGCAGGCGGAATACCGGGAACTTCACGACTCACTTTCCCTACCTGCCCTTCTCGACCGCTATCCGCGGCGGTCTGGAGCTCGGGCAGTCCGCCTAGCCCTCGCCCGCCGCGGCGAATCCACCGGCCACACCCGCAGCCCCTTGGAGGAGCGCTTCCTCTCCTTCCTCGACCGCCACGACCTCCCGCGTCCCCAGCTCAACGCCTGGATTGACGTGGGAGGGACCTCGTACGAGGTCGACTGCCTCTGGCCCGCCCAGCGTCAGATCGTCGAACTCGACGGTTGGCAGGCCCATGGCACCCGCACCGCCTTCCGCCAGGATCGCACCCGCGACCGCCGGCTCCAAGCTGCCGGCTACGCCACGACCCGCCTTACCTGGTCCCAGCTAACGGACGAACCCGGCGCCATCTCCTGCGATCTCCGCCGATCCCTCGACCTACCGAGCCATCACCGCAACCACACCAAGCCGGCGTTGCGGTGATGGCTCGCTGTCGGGGACTCTCTTAATTCCTGGTGGGTTGGGAATCTCTCCCTCTCAAATACAGATGTATGTGATAGCGTACGCGCCCATGAGCACCACCATCGCCGCACCGCCAGCCCACACCGCCGACCCATCCCCAACCGTCGGCCACCGCATCAAGGCCCTGCGCGACGCGATGAACCTCTCGCTGCGCGACCTCGCCGAGCGTTCCGGCGTCAGTGCGCCGATGCTGTCGCAGGTCGAGCGCGGAGAGACGAGCCCGACCCTGGCCTCGGCGGCGAAGATCGCCGCGGGGCTGGAGCTGACGCTTTCGCAGCTGCTGCGCCTGGACGAGGGCCAGCACGTCGCCGTCAGCCGCGCCAGCGGCCGCCGCCGCTACGAGCGTGGGGGACACCGCTTCGAGGAGCTGACCCCGCCGCTGCCCGGGCAGCGCGCCGACGTCTCCCTGCACGTGCTGGAACCGGGCGCCACCACGGGCGGCCGCGCCGACCCGCCGATGCACGAGCCGGGCAGCCGCGAGACCGCGGTCGTGCTCGCCGGCACCCTGGCGCTGGTCGTCGACGGCAGCCGCCATGACCTTGCAGAGGGGGACAGCGTCACCTTCGACGCCGATCTCCCTCATCATTTCGAGAACGATGGCGAGGAGCCGACCAGGTTCTTCGCCGTGATCGCCGCAGGCCTCAGGAGAGGCTAGGAGGAGAGCAGATGGCACAAACGATGTTCGACAAGATCTGGGACGCGCACGAGGTCTCCGACGGGCTGATCTACATCGACCTGCACCTGGTTCATGAGGTCACCTCGGCGCAGGCCTTCGACGGCCTGCGGCTGGCCAACCGCCCGGTCCGCCGCGTCGACAAGACGCTGGCGACGGCCGACCACAACACGCCCACCGACGGCACCATGGCGTCGCGCCTGATCGCCGACGAGCTCTCCCGCGTCCAGGTCGAAACCCTGGAGCGCAACTGCGAGGAGTACGGGATCCCGCTCTACTCGCTGGGCTCCGACCGCCAGGGCATCGTCCACGTGATCGGCCCGGAGCTGGGCGTGACCCAGCCGGGGATGACGATCGTCTGCGGCGACAGCCACACCTCCACCCACGGCGCCTTCGGGGCGCTGGCCTTCGGCATCGGCACCTCCGAGGTCGAGCACGTGCTGGCGACCCAGTGCCTGGTCCAGAAGCGGCCGAAGACGATGCGGATCTCTTACTCGGGCCAGCTCGGCGCCGGGGTCACCCCCAAGGACCTGATCCTGGCGACGATCGGCCGTCTCGGCACCGGCGGCATGACCGGGTACGCGGTCGAGTACGCGGGGCCGGCGATCGAGGCGCTCTCGATGCCGGGCCGGATGACGATCTGCAACATGACGATCGAGGGCGGCGGCCGCGCCGGCATGATCGCCCCTGACGAGACCACCTTCGAGTGGGTCCGGGGTCGCCCCGGCGCCCCGGACGAGATCGAGGTCGCGATCGAGGGGTGGCGCCAGCTGCCGACCGACGACGGCGCCTCCTTCGAGACCGAGATCGACGTCGATGCCGCGGCGATCTCGCCGATGGTCACCTGGGGCACCAACCCGGGCATGGTCTGCGAGGTCACCGACAGCGTTCCCGACCCCGCTGCCATGGAGTCCCCGGCCGACCGCGAATCGGCCGAGCGCGCCCTCGCCTACATGGGCCTGAAGGCCGGCACGCCGATGACCGAGGTGGCCCCGGAACGGGTCTTCATCGGCTCTTGCACCAACTCCCGGATCGAGGACCTGCGCGAGGCGGCGCAGATGGTCGACGGCCGCAAGGTCGCCAGCACGGTGCGGGCGATGGTCGTCCCCGGCTCCCGGCAGGTCAAAGCCGCGGCCGAAGCGGAGGGGCTGGACGAGGTCTTCCGCAGCGCCGGCTTCGAATGGCGCGAGGCCGGCTGCTCGATGTGCCTGGGGATGAACCCCGACACCCTCGACGAGGGTGAGCGCTGCGCCTCGACCTCGAACCGCAACTTCGAGGGGCGACAGGGCAAGGGTGGGCGCACCCACCTGGTCAGCCCGAGGATGGCGGCCGCGGCCGCGATCGAGGGACGTTTCGTAGACATCAGGGACTGGAGCTGAAGATGAGGCCGATCGACGTAATCGAGGGCAAGGTGTCGGTGCTGGACCGCGCCGACGTGGACACCGACCAGATCATCCCCAAGCAGTTCCTCAAGCGGGTCGAGCGGACCGGCTTCGGCGAGTTCCTCTTCTACGACTGGATCCGCGACGGCGAGATCGAGCTGGAGCCGAACCCGATCCTGGTCACCGGGGCAAACTTCGGCTGCGGATCCTCGCGCGAGCACGCTCCCTGGGCGCTGGAGGACTTCGGCTTCCAGGCGATCGTCGCGCCCTCCTTCGCCGACATCTTCTATTCGAACTGCACGAAGATCGGGCTGCTGCCGGCGGTCCTCGACGAGGAGCACTGCCGTGCCGTCGCCGAGGCCGGCGAGGCGCGGATCGACGTCGACGACGAGACCGTCACCTGCGCCGCCGGCGTCTTCGAGTTCGCGGTCGAGCCGGACGTCAAGCACCGGCTGCTGAACGGGCTCGACGACATCGGGATCACGCTGGAGAACGCCGGCGCGATCGAGTCCTTCGAGGCCGCGGGCGGTGCCGACCGGGGGCCGGTGACGACCAGCCTTTGAGCCCGGAGGAGGCCAACGGCCCGATGAACAGCGGCCCGCGCGAGTGGGACGCGGAGACCTACGACGCCGTCTCCGACCCGCAGTTCGAATGGGGGATGTCGGTGCTGGAGCGGCTGGCGCTGCGCGGCGACGAGGTCGCGCTCGACGCCGGCTGCGGCTCCGGCCGGGTCAGCGCCGAGCTGCTGAAGCGCCTGCCCGAGGGTCGGCTGATCGCGGTGGATGGCTCCGAGGCGATGATCGCGAAGGCGCGGGAGCGGCTCGGCGACGACGCCACTTACCTGGTCGCCGACCTCTCCGAGCTGGAGGTCGCCGAGCCGGTCGACCTGATCTTCTCGACCGCGACCTTCCACTGGATCGCCGACCACGACCGGCTCTTCGCGCGCCTGCACGCGGCGCTGGCACCGGGCGGCCGCCTCGTCGCCCAGTGCGGGGGAGAGGGCAACGTCGCCTCCCACGGGGCGGCGATCCGCAAGGTCGTCGACCGGCCAGAGTTTGCGCCCTACTTCGAGGACATGAGCGGGATGTGGAATTTCGCCGCTCCCGAGGTCACGGAGGAGAGGCTGCGCCGCGCAGGCTTCGCCGAGGCCCGCTGCTGGCTGCAGCCGTGGCCGGTCACCCCGGAGAAGCCGTATGAGTTCATCACCACGGTGACGATCGGGCCGCACCTGGCGCGGTTGCCCGAGGAGCTCCGCCGTTCCTTCGCCGAGGCGATCCTCGAGGTCTCCGAGCAGCCGCTGACCCTCGACTACGTGCGCCTCAACATCGAGGCGACGGCGTGAGCGCCCGCGTGCGCTCCGACGCGTAGAGTCCGGCCGCGTGAGCGACGCACCGCGCATAGTCGTCCTGCCCGGCGACGGGATCGGCCCCGAGATCGTCGCCGCCACGTGCGAGCTGCTCGAGTCCCTGGGCGAGTTCTCCTTCGACGAGCGGCTGATGGGCGGCTGCTCGATCGACCAGCACGGCATCGCCCTGACCGACGAGGTGCTGGCCGCCTGTCGCGAGTCCGACGCGGTTCTGCTCGGCGCCGTCGGCGGTCCCAAATGGGACACCACCGACCCCGACGCGCCGCGCCCCGAGCAGGGCCTGCTCGGCCTGCGCAAGGGCATGGGCCTCTACGCCAACCTGCGGCCGGTGCGGCCGAGCCCGGCCCTGGTCGGCTCCAGCCCGCTGCGCGAGGAGCGGATCGCCGGCACCGACCTGCTGGTCGTGCGCGAGCTCACCGGCGGCATCTACTTCGGCGCCAGCGGCCGCGACGGCGACGCGGCCCACGACACCTGCGAGTACAACGCGGCCGAAGTCGAGCGGATCGCCCGCACCGCCTTCGAGGCCGCCCAGCGCCGCGCCGCCGGCAGCGGCCGCAAGCCGCGCGTCACCTCGGTCGACAAGGCCAACGTGATGGAGACCTCGCGGCTCTGGCGCGAGGTGGTCACCCGCGTCGGGCCCGACTATCCGGACGTCGCCCTCGACCACCTGCTGGTCGACAACGCGGCGATGCAGCTGGTCTCGCGCCCGGCCGAGTTCGACGTGATCGTCGCCGAGAATCTCTTCGGCGACATCCTCAGCGACGAGGCGGCAATGCTGACCGGCTCGCTGGGGATGTTGCCCTCCGCCAGCCTCGGCGCCGACGGCGCCCCGGGCCTGTTCGAGCCGGTCCACGGCTCCGCTCCCGACATCGCCGGCAAGGGCACCGCCAACCCGCTCGCGACCTTCCTCTCGGCGGCGCTGATGCTGCGCCACGGTCTCGACCGGCCCGACGAGGCCGCCAGGATCGAGGCGGCGGTGGACGCGGTGCTGGAGCAGGGGCTGCGCACTCCCGACCTCGCCGGGGGCACCGTCGCGGCGGCGCCGCTGCCGGAGTTGCCCCGGGAGGTCGAGGTGGGGACGACGGAGATGACCTCCGCCGTCCTCCAGCAGCTCGCTAACTAGGGCGCGGTTACGGCCCAGAGCCCGAGGGCCAAGGCCTCTTTGTCTTTTTCGTTCGCTTTCGCGACCAGGCCGAAGCCGAGCCGGTTGTTGTTCTCCAGCGCCAGCGGAGTCGTTGCGTCGAGGTTTTCCGCTTTGGTGATGTAGACGCAGAGGTTGCCGCCGGTCGCCGCAGGGGTCGTGCCGCCGTTGCCGAGGCCGGCGCAATTGGCGCTGGTCTGGCCCGGTTGCAGGACGGTCACCGCGGGGGTGTTCAGCAGCGGGAACGGGAAGCTCACCGCCGAGCGGAACAGGCCACCGTTCGTGGAAGCTTCGGCGCCGAGGTCGAACACGCCGCGCAGCGTCTGACCGGTTTTCAGCGTGCCCAGCAGCGGCGCGACGTCATCGGCCAATTTCGCCAGCGTCACCGAGCCTTTGCCCAGCTTGGCGCTGGTCACGGCTTCGTTGTTCAGTTTGTTGGTGGTGACGACGCTGTTCTTGATCGTGCTGGCGATCACCGAGCCGGCGGCCAGCTTGCTGGTCGTGACCGCGCCGTTGCCGATGTTGCCCGGCGTCACCGCGTTGGGGCCGAGCTTGCCGGCGACGACCGACTTCGGCGCCAGCTTGCCGCTGGTGACCGCGCCCTTGCGGAGTTTGCCGCTGGTCACGGCGCCTCGCTTCAGCTGGTTGGGGCCAACGCTGTTCTTGGGCAACCCCGCGGCGACGGCGGCGCCACCGAGGGCGACAAAAAGCGCGATCGTCGCGATCACGTTGGAGTAGTTGAGCTTCGGGCGGAACCTCGTCTTCATGCTTCTCACTCCTTTTCTTGGGTTTCAGCCGTCTTTCGCTGCCGATCGGGTGGACACCTTCGTTGGATCGGGCATACTTCCCCAACATGGAGCGGCAGGATTTGATTTGGAAGAACGGCGAATTTTGTGCCTGGGAGGACGCCCAGGTACACGTCCTCACGCACGGATTGCACTACGGAACCGGCGTTTTCGAGGGAATTCGCTGCTACGAGACCGAGCGCGGCCCGGCGATCTTCCGCCACGCCGATCATCTCGCCCGCCTGCAGCAGTCCGCCCAGCTCTACTACCTGGAGCTGCCCTACTCGGCGGAGGAAATCCGCCAGGCCACGCACGAGCTGCTGCGCCGCTGCGGCCTCAACAGCGCCTACATCCGCCCGATCGCCTTCCGCGGTTACGGCGAGCTTGGCCTCTACGCCAAGAGCGCCCCGGTCGACGTCGTCGTCGCCGCCTGGCCGTGGGGCGCCTATCTCGGCGAGGAGAGCAAGAACGGCGGCATCCGCGCCAAGGTCTCGAGCTGGCGCCGGATCAGCCCCGGCGGCTCGATCCCGCACGCCAAGGCCTCGGGCTCCTACCTGAACTCGATCCTCGCCAAGACCGAGTCGGCCAACGCCGGCTACGACGAGGCGATCCTGCTCGACGAGCGCGGCTTCGTCTGCGAGGGCTCGGGCGAGAACATCTTCCTGGTCCGCGACGGCGAGATCGTGACGCCGCCGCACGTTGCCTCGATCCTCGACGGGATCAACCGCAAGTCGGTGATCCAGATCGCCCGCGACCTCGGCTACACCGTGGTCGAGCGCGACGTCGCCCGGGCCGAGCTCTACATGGCCGAGGAGGTCTTCCTCACCGGCACCGCCGCCGAGCTGGTCCCGGTGCGCGAGATCGACGACCACCCGCTGGGCGGCGCCGGCGAGATCACCCGCCACGTCCAGGCCAAATTCGAAGACGCCCTGCACGGGCGCGCCGAGGAGTACCTGGAGTGGCTGGACTTCGTCGAGGAGCCGGCCGAGGTCGACGCGGGCGATAAGGTCGGTTCCTGATGATCCGCCGCGCCATCGAGTCGATCGGGCGAATTACCTCAGCCGCCTAGCGGCTGGCGCGGCTCCCACCCCGCGCGCGCGGGGCCTTTGCGGCCCTTTCCCGATCTTCCGATTCGAAAGGCAGCGATGGAACAGGTGAAGCTCTACGACACGACCTTGCGCGACGGCATGCAGGGCGAGGGGATGTCGCTCTCGGCATCCGAGAAGGCCCGCGTGGTGCTGGCGCTGGACAAGCTAGGCGTGCAGATGATCGAGGCCGGGTTCCCCAGCTCGAACCCAAAGGAGGTCGAGCTGTTCGAGCAGTTGGCCGAGCTGGAGCTGGAGCAGGCGACGATCTGCGCCTTCGGGATGACCCGGCGCCGCGACACCCGGGCCGAGGACGACCCGGCGCTGGCGACCCTGGTCGGCAGCTTCGCGCCGGTGGTCACCCTGGTCGGCAAGACCTGGGGCCTGCACCTGGAGAAGGTGACCAAGGTCTCGCGCGCGGAGAACCTGGCGATGATCGCCGACTCGGTCGCCTTCTGCCGCGCCCAGGGCAAGCGGGTCGTCTACGACGCCGAGCACTTCTTCGACGCCTACCGCGACGACGCCGGCTACGCGCTGGAGTGCCTGCGGGCGGCGCTCGAGGCCGGGGCCGAGAACGTCACGCTCTGCGACACCAACGGCTCCAGCCTGCCGGACGAGATCTCCGAGGCGACCGCGGCGGTCTTCGCCGCCGTCGGCCCGGAGCCGGAGCTCGGCATCCACGTCCACGACGACGCCGGCTGCGGCGTCGCCAACTCGCTCGCCGCGGTGCGCGAGGGGGCGCGGATGGTGCAGGGCACGATCAACGGCTACGGCGAGCGCTGCGGCAACGCCAACCTGACCACGATCCTGCCGGCGTTGCAGCTGAAGCTGGGCTTCGGCGTGGTCAGCTCCGAGCAGCTGGCCTCGCTGACCCAGACCGCCCACTACCTGGACGAGCTCTGCAACGTCACCCAGAACCCCGACGCGCCCTACGTCGGCCGCAACGCCTTCGCCCACAAGGGGGGGATGCACGTGGCCGGGATCGAGGCCGACGCCCGCACCTTCGAGCACCTCGACCCGGCGACGGTCGGCAACGAGCGCCGCGTCCTGCCCTCCGAGCTCTCCGGCAAGGCGACGATCCGCGACCAGGCCGAGCGGGCGGGGCTGGAGATGGACGACGCCGCCGCCGCGCGGGCGATCGAGCGGCTGAAGGAGCAGGAGCACCGCGGCTACCACTATGAGGCGGCCCCGGCCTCCTTCGAGCTGCTGCTGCGGCGCGAGGCGGGCAGCTACGAGTCGCTGTTCAAGCTCGAGAGCTTCCGCGTCGTGGTCGAGAAACAGGCCGGCGGCGAGGTCACCACCGAAGCCTCGATCAAAGTCGAGGTCGACGGCAAGCGCTACTTCCGCGCCGCCGAGGGCAACGGCCCGGTCAACGCGCTCGACCGCGCCCTGCGCGAGGCGATCGTCGACCGCCACCCGCACCTGGCCGACATCGAGCTGACCAACTACAAGGTGCGGATCCTCGACGAAGCCCACGGCACCGGCGCCGTCACCCGCGTCCTCCTCGACTCCGCCGACAGTGATCGGGAATGGGGCACGATCGGGGTCTCGGAGAACATCATCGAGGCCTCCTGGGAGGCGCTGGTCGACTCGCTCGAGTACGCGTTCCAGCCGCGCCCTGGCGCCGACGGTCAGGCATAGGCTTCCGGCGATGAGCCCGCCCGACGCACCCGAGCAGATCCCGCTCGCGCGGCCGCAGATCGACGGCCGCGAGGAGGAGCTGGCGCTGGAGGTGCTGCGCTCGGGCCGGCTCTCGCTGGGGCCGATGGGCGAGCGCTTCGAGCGGGCCTTCGCCGATTGGCTCGGGGTCTCCGACGCGGTCGCGGTCTCCAGCGGCACCAGCGCGCTGCACCTCGGCGTGCGGGCGCTCGGCTGGGGCCCGGGGGACGAGGTTCTGACCAGCCCCTTCAGCTTCGTCGCCTCCGCCAACTGCCTGCTGTACGAGGGGGCGCGGCCGGTCTTCTGCGACGTCGATCCTGAGACGCTCGACCTCGACCCGGCGGCGGCGGCCGACGCGGCGGGGGAGAGGACGCGGGGGATCCTGCCGGTCCACATCTTCGGCTACCCGGCGGCGATGCCGGAGCTGGAGGCACTGGCGAGCGAGCGCGGCCTCGGCATCCTCGAGGACGCCTGCGAGGCGCTCGGCGCGGTCGACTCCGAGGGGCGCAAGGTCGGCGCCCGCGGCAACCTCGCCACCTTCGCCTTCTACGCCAACAAGCAGATGACGACGGGGGAGGGCGGGATGATCGTGCCCTTCGACCCTGCGGTCGCCGCGCGCCTGCGCGGCGAGCGCAACCAGGGCCGCGCCGCCGACATGGGCTGGCTCGACCACGGCGGCCTCGGCTTCAACTACCGCCTCTCCGACCTCGCCGCCGCGCTCGGCGTCGCCCAGGTCGAGAAGCTCGACCGGCTGCTGGCCGGCCGCGACCGGGTCGCCGAGCTCTACGCCCAGGGGCTGGCCGGGATCGACGGCATTGGCATCCCCAGCGCCGGCCGCGACCAGGAGCGGCGCAGCTGGTTCGTCTACGTCGTCCGCCTGCCCGACGGCGTCGACCGCGACGCGACGATCCGCCGCCTCGGCGAGCGCGGCGTCGCCAGCAAGGCTTACCTGCCCTGCATCCACCTCTTCCCGCACCTGCGCGAGCTCGGTTACCGCGAGGGCCAGTTCCCGGTAGCCGAAGCCGCCTCGGCCCGCTCGCTGGCGCTGCCCTTCTTCCCGCAAATGAGCGAGGCGGAGGTCGCGAGGGCCTGCGAGGAGCTCGCCGCCGCGATCCAAATAGGCTGACGCAATGTCCCGCTTCCGCAAAGAGCCCGACCCGCGCTTCTGGCGCCTCAACCGCTCGCTCGAGTTCGACAAGTGGCTGGCGCCCTACGACCTCGACCAGTCGCGCGCCCACGCCCGCGGCCTGCACGGGATCGGCGTGCTCGACGCCGAGGAGCTGCGCGAGATGGAAGCCGGGCTGGAGCGGGTCGGCGTCCGCATGGCCGAGCATGGGTTCCAGTTCGAGCAGGCCGACGAGGACATCCACATGGCGATCGAGCGGCTGCTCGGCGAGGAGATCGGGCCGCTCGCCGGCAAGCTGCACACCGGCCGCTCCCGCAACGACCAGGTCGCGACCGACGTGGCGATGGTCGTGCAGGCGCACTCGCTGCGCGCGGTCGAGCTCTGCGGCGCCGCGATGGAGCGCCTGCTCGCGCTCGCCGAGGCCCACGGCGACTGGGCGATGCCCGGCTACACCCACCTGCAGCGGGCCCAGCCGGTCTACCTCGGCCACCACCTGCTCGCCTACTTCTGGATGCTCGCCCGCGACGTCCTGCGCTTCCAGTTCGCGCTCGACAGCGCCAGCGTGATGCCGCTCGGCTCCGGTGCCCTGGCCGGGGTCAACTGGGAGATCGACCGCGAGGGCGTCGCCGCCGATCTCGGCTTCGACCACATCACCCACAACTCGATCGACGGCGCCTCCAACCGCGACTTCGTCCTCGACTACCTCGCCGCCGCCTCGACCTGCGCGATGCACCTCTCGCGCCTCGGCTCGGAAATCGTCATCTGGTCGAGCAGCGAGTTCGGCTTCTGCGAGCTCGACGAGTCCTTCTCCTCGGGCTCCTCGATCATGCCGCAGAAGAAGAACCCCGACTCGGCCGAGCTCTTGCGGGCCAAGAGCCCGCGGGTCGGCGCCAGCTACGCGACCCTGCTCGGCGTCATGCACGCGCTGCCGCTGACCTACGGCAAGGACATGCAGGAGGACAAGGAGCCGCTGTTCGACGCGATCGACACGATCGAGGCCTGCCTCGACGCGACCGCCGGGATGCTCGACGGGATCGCCTTCGACCGCGAGCGGATGGAGGCTGCCTCGGGCGACGAGATGCTGGCGGCGACCGAGGTCGCGGACCTGCTGGTCCGCCGCGGCATGCCCTTCCGCGAGGCGCACGGCGTCGTCGGCGGCCTGGTCCGCGATGCGGTCGAGCACGGCAAGACGCTCTCGGAGCTGACCCCGGTGGAGCTGAAGCAGCGCTCGGAGCTGCTCGACGAGTCCTACTACGAGGTCCTGCAGCGGGCCAGCTGGCTGGAGTCGAAGCGGATCGCCGGCGGCACCGGCTCGGCCCCGCTTGCGGCCCAGATCGAGTCCGCTCGCGTGACGCTTGCCGCGGTGCGGGAGCGGGTCGAAGAAGAGCGCGTTTGACCCGGATGCCGCTTCCGGGCTCCGGAAGCCGAGCCCAACGGCTCGGAGAGCCGTTGGGGGCTGATTTCTTCGACCGCTCGGTCCACGCGGTCGCCCGCGACCTGATCGGCTGCCGGCTCTTCTTCGCCGGCGCCGGCGGCACCATCGTCGAGACCGAGAGCTACGACCGCGACGACCCGGCCTGCCACGCCTACGTCGGCCTGACCGAGCGCACCCGCGTCCTCTTCGGTCCGCCTGGCCGCTCCTACGTCTACCTCTCCTACGGGATCCACAGCCTGCTCAACTTCGTCGCCGAACCCGAGGGTGACGCAGCCGCGGTGCTGATCCGTGCCCTGGAGCCGACCGCCGGGCTGGAGGCGATGCGAGCGCGCCGCGGCGAGCGCCCCGACGCCGAGCTCTGCTCCGGCCCCGGCAAGCTGACCGAGGCGCTGGGCGTCGGGCTCGAGCACAACGACGCCGAGCTCGACCGCGACCCCTTCCTGCTGCTGCCCCCGGACGGCGAGCCGCCCGAGGTGGTCACGGGCCCGCGAATCGGAATCACCAAAGCGGTCGACCGGCCCTGGCGCTTCTGCGCCGCCGGCAGCCGCTTCGTCTCGCGGCCCTGGCCGCCGCAGAGCTAGCGCGGAGCGCGGTTAGCCGGCGGTGACGCCGCCACCGCCGCCCGCTTCCGGGGCGGCTTCGGGCGCTGCTTCGGCTTCTGGGGCGGCTTCGGCCTCGGGCGCTTCGATTGCTTCGCCTTCGGTTGCGCCGCCTTCTTCTTCCGGCGCCACTTCGAATTCTTCGCCGCCTTCGGTTTCAGGCGCCGTGTATTCGTATTCGCCGGGTTCGAACTCTTCGTCGTTCTCCTCGGCTTCCTTGCGCGCTTTCTTTTCCGCCGCCTTTTCGTCGCGGATCTCCTGCCAGGCGGACATCACGCTGGCCCAGATCAGGGCCGGGAAGGTGCCGCCCATCACCGGGCCGCCCTGGTAGAGCGTGGTCATCGGGGTGACGGTGTCGGCGTAGCCGACCCAGACGCAGGCAGTGACTTCGTCGGCGACGCCGCCGCAGAACCAGGCGTCGCCGTTGTTCTCGGTCGTCCCCGTCTTGCCCCACTCGCCGTCGGCGCCGATGTCGGCGTTGGTGCCGGTGCCGGTGGAGACGACGGTTTCGAGGATCCGCTTCGCTTCCAGCGCCGTCGATTCGTCGATCACCTGCTCGTGGGTGGAGTCGTTGTCGCCGCCCCGGATCGTGTGGCCCTCGTGGTCGGTCACCTGGGTGAAGGAGACGGGGCTGTCGCCGGGGCGCGGGGCGAGCGTGCCGCTGACCCGGTCGCCGTCGTTGCCGAGGGTCGAGTAGGCGTAGGTCCAGCCCAGCGGCGTCACGCCTTCCTCGAGCCCGCCGAGCACCATCGCCGGGTTGGTCGAGATCGGGTCGGCGTAGCCCATCTTGTGGGCGGTGCCGGCGATCGCGCTGGTCCGGTCATGGACCGTCTTGCCCTTCAGCCCTTCCAGCGCCAGCTGCGCGTAGACCGAGTTGTCGGAGTAGGTCGTCGCCGATTCGATCGAGTTGGAGCCGGCGTAGAGATCCTCGTCGTTGGTCACCGTGAAGACTTCGTTGCCCTTCTTGCCGAAGTGGAATTCCTGCGGCGCCGATTCGTAGACGGTCGAGGGCGAGATCCCCTGTTCGAGCGCCGTGATCAGGGTGAAGGGCTTGATCGAGGAGCCGGGCTGGCGGTGACCCTGGGTCGCCAGGTTGAAGGGGCGGGTGTCGAAGTCGGGGCCTCCGACCATCGCCTTGATGCCGGCGTTGCGGTTGTCGATCACGACCAGCGAAGCGGTCGCCGGCAGGTAGCCGAGGTAGGCGTTGACCGCTTCTTCGGCCGCTTCCTGCAGCCGCATGTCGAGGGTCGACTTGACGACCAGGCCGCCGAAGAAGGCCTTCGAGGGGCCGTAGCGTTCGAGCAGCTGCTGGCGCAGGTAGGCGGTGAAGTAGGGCGCCTCGGAGTCGATCGAGGGCGGCTCGATGTCGCTGGGGGAGGGCAGCGCCTGCTTGCGGCCTTCGGCCAGCTGCTCGGAGGAGATGTAGCCCTGTTCGTACATCTTTTCCAGCACCAGGTTGCGGCGGCCGAGCGCGTTTTCGGGGAAGACTTTGGGGTCGTAGGCCGAGGGCGAGGAGATGACCGCCGCCAGCGTCGCCGCCTCCCAGGGCTCGAGCACGGTCGCGCAGGGCTCCTCGGGGGTGCCGCAGCCGGGGTGGGCGGCGCCGAAGTAGGTTCGCGCGGCGGCCTCGATCCCGTAGGCGCCCTCACCGAAGTAGATCGTGTTCAGGTACTCGGTGAGGATCTTGTCCTTGCTCCAGTGGCGCTCCAGCCGGTAGGCCAGCGCCGCCTCTTTGAACTTGACGAAGACCGTCCTCGTGTTCTGCGCTTCCAGCGCGTTCTTGACGAACTGCTCGGTGATCGTCGAGGCGCCCTGGGCGGCGCTCTGGCTGAGCACGTCTTTGACCAGGGCGCGGGCGATGCCCTCGAAGTCGACCCCGGAGTGCTCGTAATAGCGGGCGTCCTCGATCGAGACCACCGCGTTCTTGATGTTCGGGGAGATCTGGGCCGAGCTGAGCAGGATCTTGTTCTGGTCGCTGGTCAGGGTCCCGATCGTCTCGCCGTTGGCGTCGACGACCTCGCTGTTCTTCGAGGCCTTGTACTGGGCGAAGTCGTAGATCGCCGGCAGGTCCTGGGAGACCGCGGCCATCATCCCGAAGACCATCGAGACGACCGAGAGGATGCCGAGGCCGAGCAGGACGAAGAGGACGCGCAGCTTCTTCAAGCGCGGTTTACGGCGCTTGCTGTCATTCGGTGGGGCCGGGGGAGCGGGCGGGACATCACCGCCGCCGCTTGCCTGCCGGCGCTTTAGTCCTAAGGCGGCCATCGAGGGTGTACCGGCGCGGCGTGGCTGGGCCCGTCGCGCGGAGGCGGCAGTCTAGCATTGCCCCGATGTCGGATCTGACGCGTAACGCGGTCGAGGCGCTGCCCGAGGGCATGCTCGCCAAGCAACTGCAGGGGGACCGCCCGCTGCGGGTCAAGCTGGGGATCGACCCGACCACCGCCGACATCCATCTCGGCCACACGGTCGTGCTGGAGAAGCTGGCCGAGTTCCAGCGCGACGGCCACACCGTCGTCCTCATCATCGGCGACTTCACCGCCAGGGTCGGCGATCCCAGCGGCCGATCCAGCGCCCGGCCGCTGCCCTCGGCCGAGGAGATCGAGGCGAATGCCGCCACCTACCAGGAGCAGGCCTTCAAGGTCCTGGACCGCGAGCGCACCGAGGTCCGCTTCAACAGCGAGTGGCTGCGGATGGAGCCGGAGGCGCTGCTGGGGTTGCTGGCGCAGACCACGGTTGCGCGCCTGCTAGAGCGCGACGACTTCCAGAAGCGGATGGGCGCGAACCAGCCGATCGCCGCGCTGGAGCTGCTCTACCCGCTGCTGCAGGGCTACGACTCCGTCGCCGTCGAGGCCGACGTCGAGCTGGGGGGGACCGACCAGAAGTTCAACCTGCTCTTCGGCCGCGACATCCAGGGCGCCTACGGGCAGAAGCCGCAGTCGATCCTGACGATGCCGATCCTGGTCGGGACCGACGGCGTCCAGAAGATGAGCAAGTCGCTCGGCAACTATGTCGGCGTCACCGATGCCCCGGAGGAGATGTTCGGGCGGCTGATGAGCATCCCCGACGAGGCGATGGCCGAGTACTACCGGCTGCTGTTCGGCAGCGAGCAACCCGGCTCGCCGCCGAACGAGGCTAAGCGCGAGCTGGCTCGGCGCCTGGTCGACCGCTTCCACGGCGAGGGCGCAGGCGCCGCGGCGGAGGAGAGCTTCAACCGGGTCTTCGTGGACCGCGGGGCGCCGGAGGAGATGCCGGAGCTGGACCTCGGTCCTTATATGGACGACGGCGGCAGCCAGGTGCACCTGCCGCGCCTGCTCGCCGACGGTTTCGAGATCAGCGCCAGCGAGGGCCGGCGCCTGATCGGCCAGGGCGGCGTCAAGCTCGACGGCGAGCCGGTGGCGGCGACGGCGCTCGACCTCGACGCCGGCGAGCTCTCCGGACGCGTGCTCCAGGCAGGGAAGCGCCGCTTCCTGCGCCTGGTCGGCGGCCCCGCCTGAGCCACGCCCGATGGCCTGCGATGCGGGCTTGCGTGGGCACAGGCACAGGCACTAGGCAAAGATCCCCCGGACCGCTATACTCCCGCGTCCTTCTGGGGTAGCCCCTGTGGCTCCCCATGCGTTTAGAGCAGCGAGTCCCGCTGCAGAGGCGCAACGGTCTTTGAAAACTGAGCAGCGTGCACTCTGCGGACCCCTCAAAAGGTCTGCGGAATGTTTGAGCCCGATCCACTCGGCGCGCCAGCGCGCTGGGTGGTCTGATTTACCCGTCATGCCGGTCGCCGAGTTTGTGTACCCGGTGGCCAGCCAGGCATGGCATCTCTTTGTGAGAAGTACCTTTCACGGAGAGTTTGATCCTGGCTCAGGACGAACGCTGGCGGCGTGCTTAACACATGCAAGTGGTGCGACGAACCAGAGCTTGCTCTGGGGCCAAGCCGCGAACGGGTGAGTAACACGTGAGTAATCTGCCCCGATGACCGGGACAACCCGAGGAAACTCGGGCTAATACCGGATGTGGTGCACAGGTTTAAGCTTGTGTACTAAAGGAAGCTTCGGCCTCCGCATTGGGAGGAGCTCGCGGCCCATTAGCTTGTTGGTGGGGTAACGGCCTACCAAGGCAACGATGGGTAGCTGGTCTGAGAGGACGATCAGCCACACTGGGACTGAGACACGGCCCAGACTCCTACGGGAGGCAGCAGTGGGGAATCTTGCGCAATGCGCGAAAGCGTGACGCAGCAACGCCGCGTGGGGGAAGACGGCCTTCGGGTTGTAAACCCCTTTCAGGAGGGACGAAGGTTCACCGGTGAATAGCCGTGTGGATTGACGGTACCTCCACAAGAAGCTCCGGCTAACTACGTGCCAGCAGCCGCGGTAATACGTAGGGAGCAAGCGTTGTCCGGAATCATTGGGCGTAAAGCGCGCGTAGGTGGCCTCATAAGTCCGCTGTGAAAGTCAAAGGCTCAACCTTTGAAAGCCGGTGGATACTGTGAGGCTAGAGTACGGAAGAGGCGAGTGGAATTCCTGGTGTAGCGGTGGAATGCGCAGATATCAGGAGGAACACCAATAGCGAAGGCAGCTCGCTGGGACGTTACTGACACTGAGGCGCGAAAGCGTGGGGAGCGAACAGGATTAGATACCCTGGTAGTCCACGCCGTAAACGATGGGCACTAGGTGTGGGAGGTGTCGACTCCTCCCGTGCCGTCGCTAACGCACTAAGTGCCCCGCCTGGGGAGTACGGCCGCAAGGCTAAAACTCAAAGGAATTGACGGGGGCCCGCACAAGCAGCGGAGCATGTGGTTTAATTCGACGCAACGCGAAGAACCTTACCTGGGCTTGACATGTTGGTGACCGCCGTGGAAACACGGTTTTCCTTCGGGACACCATCACAGGTGGTGCATGGCTGTCGTCAGCTCGTGTCGTGAGATGTTGGGTTAAGTCCCGCAACGAGCGCAACCCCCGTCCTATGTTGCCATCATTTAGTTGGGGACTCATAGGAGACTGCCGGTGACAAACCGGAGGAAGGTGGGGATGACGTCAAGTCATCATGCCCCTTATGTCCAGGGCTACACACGTGCTACATTGGCGCATACAAAGGGCAGCAATACCGCGAGGTGGAGCAAATCCCATAAAGTGCGCCTCGGTTCGGATTGGAGGCTGAAACTCGCCTCCATGAAGGTGGAGTTGCTAGTAATCGCGGATCAGCAATGCCGCGGTGAATACGTTCCCGGGCCTTGTACACACCGCCCGTCACACCACGAAAGCGAGTAACACCCGAAGCCGGTGGCCTAACCGCAAGGAGGGAGCCGTCGAAGGTGGGACCCGTGATTGGGGTGAAGTCGTAACAAGGTAGCCGTAGCGGAAGCTGCGGCTGGATCACCTCCTTTCTAGGGAGATTTCTCTAGAACGTCGACCGGGCTCACCCACTTACCTTCGGGTAGGTGGGAAACGCTGCTCAGTTTTGAGAGACCACCCATGGGAGAACCCCGTGGGTGCGCCTCGGTGGACCTTGAAAACTGCACAAAGCCAAAAATCGGAATCCGCTTAGGTGGATTCCGAGGGTAATTTAATATCGATTCACACACTTTGTGAGTGAATCGCTCACCGTCAAGATAGTAAGAGTTTACGGTGGATGCCTTGGCACCAGGAGTCGAAGAAGGACGTGGACGGCTGCGATAAGCCGCGGTTAGGCGCTGAACAGCCTTTGACCCGCGGATTTCCGAATGGGGAAACCCGGCGCCGGTAATGCGGCGTCATCCGGTGGTGAATACATAGCCATCGGGGGGTAACCGGGCGAACTGAAACATCTAAGTAGCCCGAGGAAAAGAAATCAACCGAGACTCCCTTAGTAGTGGCGAGCGAAAGGGGATCAGCCCAAACCTGACAGATGTAAGCGGGCACGCGTTGTCTGTCGGGGGTTGTAGGACATCATGCCCGAGCCGTGCCTGGCTCGGCGACAGTTACCAAATCAGGTGTTAACCGAAGCGAGTGGAACCTCGCACCACAGAGGGCAATCGTCCCGTAGGTGAAAACGCACTGATCTGTCGATTGATGTTCCTGAGTAAGACCACACCCGTGAAACGTGGTCTGAACCCGGGGGGACCACCCTCCAAGGCTAAGTACTACCTGGTGACCGATAGTGAACTAGTACCGTGAGGGAAAGGTGAAAAGCACCCCTGAAGGGGAGTGAAATAGTACCTGAAACCGTAGACTTACAAGTGGTCGGAGCACCTTCGGGTGTGACGGCGTGCTTTTTGCATCACGAGCCGGCGAGTTACTCGTCAGTGGCAAGGTTAAGC
>Ga0307503_10000040_pt1 | contig 100279 bp, 108 predicted proteins | sample 17_S_MG_FD_194514 | JGI IMG/M metagenome (GOLD analysis project Ga0307503, IMG submission 194514) | Soil microbial communities from Populus trichocarpa stands in riparian zone in the Pacific Northwest, United States - 17_S | ecosystem: Environmental > Terrestrial > Soil > Riparian zone >... | reverse complement strand
ACCAAGCCCCCGGCGGTCGGGTTCTCGAAGAAAGTCGGCAGGGACAATTCGACTCCGAATTTGTCCTTCAGCAGCGAAAGCGCTCTCGCCGCCATCAGCGAGTTTCCTCCGCACTCGAAAAAATTGTCGTCGCGTCCAATAGAATCGCGATTAAGCAAATCCCCAAGGATCGCAATAACGACCTCATCAGTGTTCATGTCAGGCACTTCAAATATTCCTTATTCAATTTACCGACTGAATGATCGATAGACTGTACATGGATGACTGAATCCACCTCATTTGCCTGCACTGGGGAGGCCGGGAGCCCTTCAAGGAGACTAAGACGGCGGGACGGTTGGCGCAACAGCGATCGAATGACGCTGCGAGGCGCTCGAGCCATGCTGGATGAACCACGTCTCGAACGCGATTGTGCCCCGGGCGCGGAAATGCGACAAGTCCGGGGCCCCCCGGGGACCCATTCGGAGGCCCGATGACCGTCGTCGCCGCCTTTCATTACCGCAACGGCAAGCGCGTCCGCGAAGTCTCGATCGACGAGAAGATCGAATGCCCGGAGGACAAGTCGGAGTTCGTGTGGATCGGCATCGCCAATCCCACCGAAGAGGAATTGCGCACTCTCCAGGAGCGCTACAATCTCCATCCGCTCGCCATCGAGGACGCGCTCAAGGCCGACCAGCTTCCCAAGATCGACGTCTATGACGACCAATTGTTCGTCGTCGCGCGCACCGCGCACCTGGAGGAAGGCGCGATCGTTTATGGCGAAACCGCGATATTCGTCGGCCACAGCCACATCATCTCGGTCCGTCACGTCTCGGCCCGCACTCACCGCTCGCTGCGCGACCAGCTCGAGGCGGCGCCCTCCTTGCTCATGCACGGCGTCGATTATGTCCTCCACGCCATCCTCGATTTCGTCGTCGACGGCTATCTGCCAATGGTCGAGACGATCGAGGAGGAGGTGCTGGCGATGGAGCATCGCGCGATCGACAATTTCCTGGCGCGGCCGGAGATCAACCGCATCTTCGCGCTCAGGCGGGAGCTGATCCGCTTCCAGCGCGTGCTCGGGCCGATGGGCGAGGTCGCTGCCAAGTTCGTCCGCCAGAAGCTGCCCTGCATCGACGAGGAGAGCCGGCCCTATTTCAGCGACGTGCTCGATCATGTCCGCCGCGTCCAGACCATGGTCGACGGGCTGCGCGAGGTGCTGACCTCGGTGTTCGAGTTCAGCAATCTGCTCGAGCAGCAGCGCACCGGCGCGATCACCCGCCAGCTCGCCGCCTGGGCCGCCATCCTCGCGGTGCCGACCGCCGTCGCCGGGATTTACGGCATGAATTTCGAGCATATGCCCGAGCTGAAGAGCCCCTACGGCTATTTCGTCGTGCTGGCGCTGATCCTGGCCGCCTGCATCTGGCTCTACATCCGCTTCAAACGGGCGCGGTGGCTTTAGCGGCGGCGCTGCCTCAGGATTCCACGACGAGTCGCCGGTCTGGAGTCGGCCCGATCTAAATCGTCATTCCACCGAAAGCTGGAATCTCGCTTCTTCAAAAAGCGCTGGAAGGAAAAGAGATTCCAGCTTTCGCTGGAATGACGGGTGTCTGAATACGAACAGGAATGAGTCTCGGTCACCGCTCGCCTTGCGGCTCGATCGTGCGCCGGCGCTGGAGAAGGCGGGCGAGCCAGGAGCAGAGAATCGCCCAGGTCGCGCCGACGCACCAGCCGGCGAGGACGTCGCTCGGCCAGTGGACGCCGAGATAGACGCGCGAGAAGCCGATGATCAGGGTCAGGAACACGGCGACCGCCATCAGGTAGATGCGCACCGGCCTTTTGTCCTCGGCGCGGGCGAGCAAAGCGCCCAAGGTGAGGAAGGTGACCGCCGAGTTCATCGCATGCCCGCTCGGGAAGCTGGTCGAATAAGTGTCGACGAGATGCGCGACCAGGTCGGGCCGCGCCCGCTCGAAGATGAGCTTGAGTAGGGTGCTGGCGATCGCCCCGGTCGAGATCGCCGCGACCAGGAAGACCGCCGTCGCCGCCTTGCGCGCAGCGATCAGATAGCCGGCCGAGATCAAGGTCAGCAAGGTGAGGACCGGGCTGCCGCCGAGCGCGGTGATGTCGTTCAGGGCCCGCCGCAGCCAGAACGGGCCGACCGGCACGCCCGGATCGTCCGCACTGCGCAGCGCCTGGATCAGCCAGCGGTCGACTCCGAAAATCTCGCCCTCGCGCACCTCGGAGGCGAGCATCAGGAAGACGAGCACGCCGGCCGCGGCGAGCAGGAACAGGACGAGCATATTGCTGTCCGCATGGTGTCTGGCGAACAGGCGCCGGATCCTCGTCATCAGCCTCATGCGTCCTGCAACGCCCGCGGGAGCGGATCGGATGCGGCGTTTCGGGGCAAAAGGAAAGCCGAAAGCACAGCCGGTTACGGCTTGCGCCGCGCGGCCCGCCGCCTAGAAACGTGAGAGGGGGTGAATGGATCGCGATGACGGTGGGGACCCGGAGCGGGGATGCGGTCGACGCGGCGCGGCAATTCGCGGACGCGCACGATCGGCTGCTCGCCGACCGCTCGATCCAGTTCGATCTGCCGCCGGCGCCGATGGTGTCGACCGGCCAGGCCCCGCCCGGTGCCGGTGCGCCGTCCCTGCCCGATCACGTCGCCGGGGCCGCCTCGCCGGCCTTCCAGATCCTGGTCTGGGGCCTGGTCGCATTGGTCGTCTTGTTCCTGCTCTACTGGATCGCCAGGGGGCTGCAGGACTGGCGGCGCAAGCCGAAGGAAATGGTGGCAGGGGACGCCGGCTGGCGGCCCGAAGCGGCGCCGGCGCTGAAGCTGCTTGGCGAGGCCGACGCTTTGGCCGCGGACGGCCTGTATGGCGAGGCCGCCCGCCTCATCCTCCACCGCAGCATCGAGGACATTCAGGCGCGGCGGCCCGCTTTGGTCCGCCCGGCGCTGACCAGCCGCGACATTGCCGGCCTCCCCGCTCTGCCGGGCGCCCCGCGCGCCGCCTTCGCGCGGATCGCGATGCTGGTCGAGCGCAGCCTGTTCGCGCAGGTCGCGCTCGCCGTCGACGATTGGCGCGACTGCCGCGCCGCTTATGAGGAATTCGCCTTCGCCGAAAGCTGGCGGGGATGACCGAAACCAACCCGTTCAGCCCGCGGCTGGTCTACAGCCTGATCGCGGCCGGGCTGCTCGCTTTCGGCGCGCTGGTGCTGATGCTCGCTTACGGCCCGCCGTTGCGCGACGGCCAGGGCCAGGTCGACCGCGCCCGGATGCTCTCGCCGTCGGCGGTCGGCTATGTCGGGCTGACCCGCCTGGTCGGCCAGGTCCGCCAGACCCGGCTCATCGCCAATCCCAGCGATCTTGACGACGAGGACCTGTTCGTGATGGCGGTCGGCGAAACCACCCGGCCGGAGGATATCGATTGGGTGCGCGCGCGCCGGGCGAGCCGCGCGACCTTGCTCATCCTGCCCAAATGGATCACCGCCCGCCACAGTCGGCGGCGCGACTGGGTGAGCCTGATCGGGCCGGGGGCGGGTCATGACGTGGTGCGCGCCATGGGCCTCGAGCTGCGAAGCGGCCCGCGGCCGGCGGCGGGGCAGGCCGCGACCGGCAGCGACCTCCTCGATGGGATGACGGTGCCGATCCCGGCTTTCCCCCAGGTGATCCAGGGGCGGGACGTGTTCCCGCTCATCTCGCTGCCCGACGGCGGCGGCGCCCTGGTGGCGCGGATCGGCGACCAGCCTTTCTATGTGGTCGCCGATCCCGATCTGCTCAACAACCACCGGCTCAGCGATCCGCGGGTCGCGCGCGCCGCGCTCGCCTTGCTCGACGGCCTCAACGCGACCGACGCCCCCGGCATCGATTTCGGCACGTTCAGCGACCCGGAGGAGAGCGTGGCCGGCCGGCCGAGCCTGATCCGCCTCGCCATCGAGCCGCCTTTCCTGGCGATGACCCTGGCCCTCATCGCCGCCGCTCTGCTCGCCGGCCTGCACGGCGCGGTGCGCTTCGGCAAGCCGCGGCGCGAGGAGCGCGCGATCGCGCTCGGCAAGGCGGCCTTGGTCGAGAACAGCGCCGGCCTGATCAAGCTGGCGCGGCGCGAGGCGGCGCTCGGCGCGGCCTATGCCGAAGTGGTCCGCCAGGATACCGCCCGCGCCGTCGGCGCCCCGCCGGCGCTGAGCGGCGACGCGCTCGACGCCTATCTCGACCGGCTGTCGAAAGGCGACGGCCCCAAATTCACCACTCTGGCGAACGACGTCCTGTGGGCGCGCGACCGCCACGAGCTGGTCGTCGCCGCGCGCGCGCTCTTTTCATGGAAGAAGGATATCATCTCGTGAATGCGACAGACGTCAAAGCCCTTGCCGACGGAATAAGGCGCGACGTGGCGCGCGCCATCGTCGGCCAGGACGAGGCGGTGGAGCTCATGCTCATCGCCTTGCTCTCCTCGGGGCATATCCTGCTCGAAGGGCCGCCGGGCACGGCCAAGACCTTCCTCGCCCAATGCTTCGCGCGCGTGCTCGGGCTCGATTTCGGGCGCATCCAGTTCACGCCGGATCTGATGCCCGGCGACATTCTGGGCTCGAACCTGTTCAACTTCCAGACCAGCCAGTTCACGCTGACCCGCGGCCCGGTCTTCTGCGAATTGCTGCTTGCCGACGAGATCAACCGGACCCCGCCCAAGACCCAGGCGGCCCTGCTGGAGGCGATGCAGGAGCGCGCCGTCACCATCGATGGCGACACCCACCGCCTGCCCGGCCATTTCATGGTCATCGCGACGCAAAATCCGATCGAGCAGCAGGGCGTCTATCCGCTTCCCGAGGCGCAGCTCGACCGGTTCCTGTTCAAGCATCGAATGGGCTATCCATCGATCGAGGAGGAGACGCGGATCGTCTCCAGCCACGGCGCCCGCTTCGGCGCGCCCCGCCCCGAGCAATGGGGGATCGAGCCCAGCGTCAGCGTCGCCCGGATCGCCGAGGCGGTGGCCGTCGTCGCTGAGATCCCGATGGTCGGCGAGGTCACCGATTATGTCGTGGCCCTGGTGCGCGCGACGCGCGAGGCGCCGGATATCGAAAGCGGCGCGAGCCCGCGGGCGGCGGCGATGCTGGCCGGCGCGGCACGGGCGCGGGCCGCCCTGGACGGCCGCGACTATGTCATCCCCGACGACGTCAAGGCGCTGGCCCCGGCGGTGCTGAGGCACCGCGTCCTGCTGTCGGCCGCGGCCGAGATCGAGGGCCGGCCGGTCGAAGGCGTGATCGCCCGGCTCGTCGAAGAAACCGGAGCGCCGCGTTGATCTACCCGACCCGCCGAATGATCCTGATCGCCGCGGCGGCGGCGCCCGCCGCTCTGGCGGTCGCGCTCGCCGCGCCGGTCTATTGGCCGGCGGGTCTGGGGCTTCTGGTCCTTCTCATCTTTCTGGCGCTGGTCGATGCGCTCGCCGGCGCCGCCCCGAAGGACGCGACCGCCCATTGCGAGGGGCCGATCGCGGTCGGCGTCGGCGAGAGCTTCGCGGTTGACGTAGGCGCCCGCTTTCCGCGCCGGGGCCCGCGCCGGATCCACTTCGCGCTCGGCGTCGACGGCCCGCTCGCCGCGCCCGGCGGCCTTCGCGCGAAAGCCGGCAGGGACGGCGAAGCGGCCTTCGCGCTGCGCGCCGAGCGGCGCGGCACGGCGCGGATCGAGAGCCTCTGGCTGCGCTGGCCCGGTCCGCTCGGCCTAGTCTGGAAGCAGCGCTGGCTGGCGCTCGACCGCGACCTGCTGATCACGCCCGACATCAAGGCGGTCCGCGACATGAGCGTCCACATGCAGGCGCGCGATTCCCTGCACGGCGCGCGGGCGCAGCTCCAGGTCGGCGAGGGCGCCGAATTCGAGGCGCTGGCCTCCTATCGCCAGGGCATGGACCGCCGCGCGATCGACTGGAAGCAATCGGCCCGCCACAGCGCGCTGATCGCCAAGGAATATCGCACCGAGCGCAACAACAATATCGTCATGGCGCTGGACGCGGGCCGGGCGATGTCGGAGCCGCTCGGCGACGTGCCACGCGTGGACCGCGCGGTTTCGGCCGCCCTGCTCACCGCTTTTGTCGCGCTCAAGGACGGCGACCGGGTCGGCCTGTTCTCCTTCGATTCGCGCCCGCGCGCGGCAAGCCGGCCGATCGGCGGCCCGCGCGCCTTTTCGACCCTTCAGCGCGTCGCCGCCTCGATCGGCTATTCGACCAGCGAGACCAATTACACGCTCGGCATCGCGACCCTGGCGGCGGACCTCAACCGGCGCTCGCTGATCGTCGTCTTCACCGAATTCGCCGACACGATCAGCGCCGAGCTGATGCTGGGCGCGGTCGGCACCTTGCTGAAGCGCCACCTCGTCCTGTTCGTCGTGGCCAAGGACGAGGAGCTGGAGGCGCTCGTTGCGGCCGAGCCGGCGACGGCCGAGGACGTCAGCCGCGCGGTCACCGCCGCCGGCCTGCTGCGCGAGCGGCGGCTCGTGCTGACCCGGCTGCGCCACCTCGGCGTCCACGTCCTCGAAGCCGCGGCGGCCGAAACCGGGCCGGCTCTGGTCAACACCTATCTCGGCTTCAAGCGGCGGAGCCTGTTATGACCGAGCTCACCAATCCCCGCGCCTTCCGCGCCGCGCGCGAGGCCGAATGGCAGCGGCTCGACGACATCGTCACCCGCGCCGAGACGAAATCGGTGCGCGCGCTCGGCGACGACGAGCTGGTCGCCTTGCCGGTCCTCTATCGCGGCGCGCTGTCCTCGTTGTCGGTGGCGCGCGAAACCTCGCTCGACCTCGAGCTCGTCTCCTATCTCGAAGGATTGTGTGCGCGCGCCTATTTCTTCGTCTACGGGGTGCGCACCTCGGCCTGGCGCCGGCTCGGCGCCTTTTTCGCCCGCGATTGGCCCCGCGCCGTCCAGAGCCTGTGGCGCGAGACTCTGGTCGCGCTGGCGCTGACCGCGATCGGCGCGGTCGCGGGTTATCTGCTCGTCAACCAGGACACGGCCTGGTTCGACGGCCTCTTCCCCTTCGCCGGCGACGGCCGCAATTTCAACGCCACGGCCGATTATCTGCGCGACGTCCTTTATTCCTATCCGCCCGACAGCGGGCTCAGCATTCTCGCCGCCTTCCTGTTCACCCACAATGCCCAGGTCGCGATGCTGAGCTTCGCTTTGGGCTTCGCGTTCGGCATGCCGACGGCGATGCTGCTCATCTACAATGGCGCGACGCTCGGCGCGCTCTTCGCGCTTTACGCCTCGCACGGCCTCGAGGCCGAGCTGGCCGGCTGGATCGTCATCCACGGTTCGACCGAATTGTTCGCGATCATGCTCGCCGGCGCGGCGGGCTTCCGGATCGGGTGGAGCGTGGTCTTTCCGGGCGAGCGCAGCCGGCTCGCCGCCGCCTCCGCGTCCGGGCGCACCGCCGCGCTGGCGATGGCCGGCGTGGTCGCGATGCTCTTCGTCGCCGGCCTGCTCGAAGGGTTCGGCCGCCAGCTCGTCACCGACGACGCCGCCCGCTATGCGATCGGCGCGATCATGCTGCTCGCCTGGTGCCTCTATTTCTATTGGCCGCGGGGGCGCGCGCATGACTGACCTCGCGCTCGCTCACCGCGAAGAGGCCAAGCAGCGGCGCACTTTGGTTACGCCCGAAGGCGTCGACCTCAGCCTCAGCCTCGCCGATCCCTGGCAGCGCATCGCCGCTTTCTTCCTCGACCTGCTGGCGATGGGCTGCATGCTGCTCGGGCTGGCGCTGGTCTGCAATTTCGTCGCATCCTGGTTCGGCCTGACCGGGAAGGAGATCGCGACCATCGTCGGGCTGATCGGCTTCTTCCTGCTGCGCAGCTTCTATTTCGTGCTGCTCGAAATCGGCCCGCGGGCGGCGACCTTCGGCAAGCGCGCCTCCGGCCTGCGCGTCGTCGCCCGCTCCGGCGAGCGGCTCACCGCCGACCGCGTCATCGCCCGCAACATGATGCGCGAGGTCGAATTCTACCTCCCGATGACCTTCCTCTCCTACAATCTGGCCAGCGACGCCGCCGACGGCCCGACCGCGCTCATCGGCCTCGCCTGGACCGGCCTGTTCCTGCTCTTCCCGCTGTTCAACGCGGACAGGATGCGGGTCGGCGACCTGCTCGCCGGCACCTGGGTGGTGCGCGCGCCGCGCCGGACGCTCAGAGGTGAGGTCGGCGGGGCGCTGTGGGAGGGCGTCGCCGACCACGAGTTCACCGAGGCGCAGCTCGACGTCTACGGCGTGTTCGAGCTGCAGACGCTCGAGCGGGTGCTGCGCGACGCTCCGGGCGACGCGGTCGCCAATGTCGCCGCGACGATCCGCCGCAAGATCGGCTATGCCGACGACGGCGGGCCCGATTACGCCTTCCTCACCGCCTATTACAACGCCGCCCGGGCGCGCATGGAGCGCGGCCTCCTGTTCGGCCGGCGCCGGGCGGACAAATACGACAAGGGTTAGCGCGACTCATAAGCCGCCATTCCAGCGAAAGCTGGACTCCCCCTTCTTGGTGGGAGGCGAGCCAGGCAGGAAGTGAGATTCCAGCTTCCGCTGGAATGACGGGCTCAACCCCCGGCGACGATCCGCTCGGCCTCTTCGAACAGGGCCGGATCCACCTCCGCGCCCGAGGCCGCGGCATTGTCGTCGACCTGGCTTGGCCGCGAGGCGCCGACGATGGCCGAGGCGACCTTGGGCTCGCGCAGAACCCAGGCCAAAGCGAATTGCGCCAGGCTGAGCCCCGCTTGCGCGGCAAGCGGCTTGAGGCGCTGGACCGCTTCGAGCACCGGCGCCCGCAGCCACATGCCGATCCAGCCGCCCATCTCCTCGCTGGTGGCGCGGCTGCCCGCCGGCGGCGGCGCGCCGGGCGCATATTTGCCGGTCAGCACCCCTTGCGCGAGGGGCGACCAGACGATTTGCGAGATGCCATTGGCGGCCGAGAGCGGGATCACCGCCTTCTCCGGCTCGCGCCAGAGCAGCGAATATTGCGGCTGGCTCGAAACGAAGCGGGCGACGCCGGTCATGTCGATCGCCGCCTCGATCCTGTCGGCGGGCCATTCCGAAAAGCCGATATAGCGCGTTTTGCCGCTTTCGACGGCGCGGGTCAGCGCCTGCATCGTTTCCTCGAGCGGCGTCTCCTCGTCATAGCGGTGGCATTGGTAGAGATCGACATAGTCCGTCTTCAGACGCCTGAGCGACGCATCGAGCTGCTTTTCGATCTGCGCGGCGGAGAGGCCGCGGTCGTTCTCGGTCATCGGAAAGAAGAGCTTGGTGGCGAGGATGTAGGAGTTGCGGACCCGGCCCGAGAGCGCCTCGCCGAGGAAGCTCTCGGCGGCGCCGTGGCCGTAAATGTTGGCGGTGTCGATGAAGTTGATGCCGAGATCGAAGGCGCGGTCGAGGCAGGCGCGGGCCTGATCCGCCTCGACCCCGACGCCGTAGGTGAGCCACGAGCCCAGGGAAATTTCGGAAACTTCCAGATCGCTTGCGCCAAGCTTGCGGTATTTCACGTCATTCTCCTTCCGGCACCAGCACCGCCGCCCCTTCAATGCGCCCGGCGCGCAGCATGTCCAGCGCTTCGTTCGCGCGGGCGAGAGGAAAGACCGTGGTTTCGGTCCTTACCGGCACCAAAGCGGCGATTTCGAGAAATTCCGCACCGTCCGCCCGGGTCAGGTTGGCTACGGAAAGGATCGCGCGCTCGCCCCACAAATCGGCATAGGGAAAGGCCGGGATATCGCTCATGTGGATGCCGGCGCAGACTACCCGGCCGCCCTTGCGGACGTGGCGGAGCGCCTCGGGAACCAAAGCGCCGGCGGGCGCGAAGAGGATGGCGGCATCGAGCGGTTCGGGCGGCGCCTCGCCCGACCCCTGGGCGGACACGCAGCCGAGCGCGCGCGCAAATTCCTGGCCCGGTTCATCGCCGGGTCGGGTGAAAGCGTGGACGCGCCGTCCCTGCCAGGCCGCGACCTGGGCGAGGATATGGGCGGCGGCGCCGAAGCCGTAAAAGCCGAGCGCCTCGCCCTCCCCCGCCAGCTTGAGCGCGCGCCAGCCGATCAGCCCCGCGCACAGCAGGGGCGCCGCCGCGACGTCGCCGAACGCGTCGGGGATGGGCAGGCAATAAGCCGCGTCGGCGACGACATGGGTGGCGAAGCCGCCGTCGCGCGTGAACCCGGTGAAGAGTGGATCGTCGCACAGATTCTCCCGCCCGCCGCGGCAATAAGGACAGATGCCGCAGGTCCGGCCGAGCCAGGGCACGCCGACTCGCGTTCCGCTGCCGACGACCCGGCCGACGATCTCGTGACCCGGGACGATCGGCAGCGGCCCCGCGATATCGCCGTCCACGACATGGAGGTCGGTCCGGCACACGCCGCAGGCCGCGACCTCGATCAGCAGTTCGCCGGGCCCGGGCGCGGGGATCGGCCGCTCCACCATCCGGAGCGGCGCGCCGGCCCGGTCGAGCTGCATCGCGCGCATCATCCCCGCAATCTAGATTGTCATCCGGCGAGTTTCCATTACGCAGACGGCATGAGCCTTCCGCCCCTCTTCGACCGCCTGCGCCTGCCCGCGATCGGCGCGCCGCTCTTCATCGTCTCCAATCCGGACCTGGTCATCGCCCAGTGCAAGGCCGGCATCGTCGGCTCCTTCCCGGCGCTGAACGCGCGGCCGCAGAGCCTGCTCGACGAATGGCTGCACCGGATCGACGAGGAGCTCGCCGCCTGGGACCGCGACCATCCCGAGGCGCCCGCCGCGCCTTATGCGGTCAACCAGATCGTCCACAAATCCAACGCACGGCTGATGGAGGACATGGCGACCTGCCAGAAATGGAAGGTGCCGATCGTCATCACCTCGCTGGGCGCATTGGTCGAGGTCAATCAGGGCGTCCACTCCTGGGGCGGGATCACCCTGCACGACATCATCAACGACCGCTTCGCCCGCAAGGCGATCGAGAAAGGCGCCGACGGCATCATCGCGGTGGCGACGGGCGCCGGCGGCCATGCCGGGCGGCTCTCCCCCTTCGCGCTCATCCAGGAGATACGCGACTGGTTCGACGGCCCCTTGATCCTGTCGGGCGCCATCGCCACCGGCCGCGCCATCCTCGCCGCGCAGGCGATGGGCGCGGACCTCGGCTATATCGGCTCCCCCTTCATCGCCACCGCCGAGGCCAATGCGACAGCCGACTACAAGCAGGGCATATGCGATGGCCGCGCCGACGACATCGTCTATTCGAGCCTGTTCACCGGCGTGCACGGAAATTATCTCAAAAGGTCGATCGAGCTCGCCGGCCTCGACCCCGCCAACCTCCCCGAAGGCGACATCAGCACGATGGATTTCGGCACCGGCGACGGCTCGAAGGCCAAAGCCTGGCGCGACATCTGGGGCTCCGGCCAGGGCATCGGCGCGATCGACGCCGTGCGCCCGGCGGCGGACTATGTGGCGCGGCTGATCGCCGAATAGGCCGAGGCGAAGGCGGCGCTTTGCCGCAGATAGGTCAGCCTCACTTCCGTCATTGCGAGGAGCGTAGCGACGAAGCAATCCAGCGGGCCGCGGCGCCGTACTGGATTGCTTCGCTTCGCTCGCAATGACGGCTCGCCTAGCGCTCCGCCAGCCCCGCCGCCTTCATCCGCCACAGCGCGACGTCGACCCGGTCCTGGCCGAAGAAGGGCTCGCCCTGGAAGACGAGGGTCGGGACGCCCCAATGGCCGGCGGCCTCGAGCGCCGCCTGGTTCGCCGCCAGCTCGGCATCGAGCGCTTCGGCGTCCGTCGCCGCCTCGCGGTCGAGCTCGGCCAAATCCAGCCCCGCTTGCGCCGCCGCCAAAGCGAGATGGTCGCCCTCGTGCCAATTCTCCGTCCCGCCCCAGATCAGTCGCGAGACCTCGGCGCAAAATTCCATCGCGCGCCCGCGCCGCGCCGCCGCCTGGCCGAGGCGCACGAGACGGAAGACATAAGGCTGCTCGGCGGCGACCTCGCGCGTCGCCATGTCCTGGACGATGGGATCGGGCCGCGGCCGCGCGATCGGCACGCCGCTCTGCTGGCTGATCCGCGCCACGTCGCGCGCCATATAGCCGAGATAATTGGGATGGACCTGCGCGAAGAAGCCGGACTGGCGGATCGCGAGCGGATAGACGGGCTTCACCGCGATCTCGAGATCATAGGTCTGGGCGAGCTCCCGCCAGCGCTGAATCGCGAAGTAGGAATAGGGGCTGCGGAACGACCAATAGAGATCGGCGTGCAGGGTCACGCAAGCGGCCTTTCCCAGCGCCAGACCGGCCCGTCCTCGGGATCGTCGACCTCTCCCGCGAAGGCGAAGCCGTTGCGCCTGAGGGCGTGGTTCGAGGCATTCTCTTCCGGAAGGGTATGGGCGATCGGCATGATTCCGGCCCGGTCCGCAATGCCGGCAAGCAAAGCGATCATCCCGGTCGCATGGCCGCGCCCTTCGTGGGCGGGGAAGGTTATGTAGGCGAGCTCGACCTCGCCGGCCGGCAGCGGCGCCGATTTGAACGCGCAAAGGCCGATCGCCTCGCCGGCCTGGCGGGCCAGATAGCTGATCCAGGGCTGGGGGCGCGGGTCCCTGGTCAGCAGAGCGACCGTCTGGGCCAGAATCTCGCGCGCGGGCCCTTCGTCGCCGCCGAACGCCGGCGCCAGCTCGGCCGCGAATCGCGCCGGATCCATGTCCAGCGCGACCGGCTCCAGCGTGAGCGTCACGCGGCCTTCTTCAGATGCCGCCGGCCCAGCAGCTCGGCGATCTGGACGGCGTTGAGCGCCGCGCCCTTGCGGAGGTTGTCGGAGACGCACCAGAGCGAAAGGCCGTTGTCGACGGTCGGATCCTCGCGGACGCGGCTGACATAAGTGGCATATTCGCCGACGCATTCGACCGGCGTGACATAGCCGCCGTCCTCGCGCTTATCGACGAGCATGATGCCAGGCGCCTCGCGCAATATCGCCTGCGCCTGCTCGGCGCTGATCTCGTTCTCGAACTCGATGTTGATCGCTTCGCTATGGCCGACGAAGACGGGAACGCGCACGCAGGTGGCGTGGACCTTTATCTTCGGATCGAGGATCTTCTTGGTCTCGACGACAAGTTTCCATTCCTCGGTGGTGGCGCCGCCGTCGAGGAAATCGCCGGCATGGGGGATGACGTTGAAGGCGATCTGCTTGGTGAAGACCGACGATTCGGCGGAATCGCCGACGAAGATGTTGCGGCTCTGCTCGAACAATTCGTCCATCCCCGCTTTGCCGGCGCCCGACACCGACTGGTAGGTGGCGACGACGACGCGCCTGATCGTGGCGGCGTCGTGCAGCGGCTTCAGCGCCACCACCATCTGCGCCGTCGAGCAGTTCGGGTTGGCGATGATGTTGCGCCGGCGATAGCCGTCAATCGCCTCAGGGTTCACCTCGGGGACGATCAGCGGCACGTCCGGGTCCATCCGGAAATGGGAGCTGTTGTCGATCACCGTGCAGCCCGCGGCGGCGGCGATCGGCGCATAGTGCTTGGACGCGGCCGAGCCCGCGGCGAACAAGGCGATGTCCCAGCCGGCGAAGTCGAAATGCTCGATGTTGCGAACCTTCAATTCCCTGCCGCTGTCCCCGAAGTCGATGACGTCGCCGGTCGAGCGCGGGCTCGCCACCGCGGCGACCTCGTCGGCGGGGAATTCGCGCTCGGCAAGGATGTTCAGCATCTCGCGCCCGACATTTCCGGTCGCGCCGACGACCACCACCCGGTAACCCATGAACCCAGTCTCCGCCTGAAGGCCAGCGCCTGCTCTCGCATGCGGCCCGTGAAGCGGATATGGCATGCGGGCGAGCGGGCGCAAGGAGGGGGCGGATGAAGCAGGCGGGATATTTGCTGACGCTCGCTTTGGCTTTGCTCGCCGCGATGGCACTGAAGGGCGTCCTGCTGACCCCGCCCGCCCCGCCCGATTTGCCGACCACCACCGCCTTCGACGCCAATCGGGCCATCGCGCGCCTCGAGCGAATCCTCGGCGACCAGAGACCGCATCCGGTCGACAGCGATGCAAGCGACGCGGTGCGCGCGCGGCTGATCGCGGAGATGCGCAGCGTCGGGCTGAACCCGCGCGTCACCGACGATTTCGCCTGCAACGAGCGGCGCGGCCGCGCCGTCGGCTGCGCGCGGGTGCGCAATTTGGTCGCGACGATCGGGCCGGCCCAGGGCAATCACCTGCTGCTCGTCTCCCATTATGACAGCACGCCGGCCGGGCCGGGCGCTTCCGACGACGGCATCGGCGTCGCCTCGATGCTCGAGGTCGCGGCCCTACTGAGGGGGCGGACGCTAACGAGGCCGGTCACCTTCCTGTTCAACGAAGGCGAGGAATCGGGGCTGCTCGGCGCCCGCGCCTTCCTCGAGCGCGATCCGCTCGCCGGCCGGGTCGACACCGCGATCAACCTCGAATCGCGCGGCGTCGCCGGGCCGGCGATCATGTTCGAGACGAGCCGGCCGAACGGCGCCGCCATCGCCCTCTACCGCACGGCCGGGCGGCCGGTCGCCAACTCGCTCTCCACCGATCTCTATCGCCTGATCCCCAACTCGACCGACGTCGCGGTGTTCGAGGCGCGGCCCTGGACGATCCTCAACTTCGCGGTGATCGGCAACGAGACGCGCTATCACAGCGCCGGCGACGACCTCGCTTCGCTCGACCGGCACAGCCTCCAGCATATGGGCGGCCAATTGCTCGACGTGGCGGGGCGGGTCGCGGCGGGCGAGATACCGGCGGCGGGCGGCGAGCGTCTCTATACCGACCTTGCCGGCCGCGTGCTGATCGTCCTGCCTTTGCTGTTCGGGCTGGTGCTGCTCGGCCTGCTCATCCTGTTCTTCCTGCTCGAGAGCCGGCGGCGGCGCGCGCTCGGGCGGCCGTTGCTCGCGATGGCGGCGGCGATGGCGGGATCGGCGGCGCTCGCTTTCGCCGGCCATTTCCTGCTCGGCCTGATCCGTGCCGGCGATTATTGGCGCGCCTTTCCGGTCGTCGCGACGACGGCGGTCTACGCCTGCGCGCTCGCGGCCTGCGTGATCGGGCTGCTCGCGGTGGCCGGGACCCCCGAGCGAACGCGCCTGCGCGCCGCCTTCTGGCTGTTCTTCATCGCGCTTGGCGGGGCGGTCTGCTTCGTCGCGCCGGGCGCGGCGATCTTCTTCCTGGCGCCGCCGCTCGCCGCCGCGCTCGGCATGGTCGGGAAACGCTGGTGGCCCAAAGCCGAGCGGGTCGGCGCCATCGTCGCGGCAATCCTGCTCTTCCTTACCCTGGGCCCCGCGCTCGCTCTGTTCGAGGAGCTGATGAGCAGCAATCCGCCGTGGATCTTCGCGCCTCTCGGCGCGGCGATCATGCTGCCGGCCTTGATCGAGCTGAGGCCGTTGCTGTCGCGCCCGGGGTCCATGTGGGTGATTGCGGGCGCGATCGACCTCGCCATCACGGCCTGGCTCGTCGCCGCATTCGCCCCCGCCTACAGCGCCGACAGGCAGCAGCTCTTCACCATCGAATATGTCTGGGACGAAACCACGCGCACCGCCCGCTTCGCGGTCAACAATGACGGCGCGCCGGTGCCCCATGCCGGCGATTGGCAGCGCACCGAATTCCCCTACACGGCCCGCCGCCGCTGGGCCGCGCCGGCGCCTGCCGCGCCGGTCGCCGGGCCGAGCGTGGAGCTGGTGAGCCGCGAGGCCGTGCCGGGCGGGATTCGGGTCCGGCTGCGCCTGCGGATGAACGGCGCCGAAAGCGCCGCTTTGATCGCGCCCGCTTCGGCTGCGCTCCGCTCGGCGGGCGTGGAGGGGTTCATGCGGCCGTTCACGCCCGGCGCGGGCGACGGCCGCTCTTTCCTGCGGTGCGCCGGGCGCGCCTGCGACGGCGCGGTGCTCGACCTCATCCTCGACCGCGCCCAGCCCATCGATTTCACCATCGTCGGCACCCGGTCCGGCCTGCCGCCTATAGCGGCGGCGCTGGCGCGGGCGCGGCCCGAACAGGCGCGGGCGCAATATGGCCCCGATTCGACGATCACGATAGGAAGGGTGCGGCTGCCCGCGAATTGAGCTAATCGGCGGGTCGTGGCCGATTTATTCCAGACCGAACCCCAGCAACCGGCGGCGCCGCCGCCGGGCGACAATGCGCCGCTCGCCGATCGCCTCAGGCCGCAAAGGCTCGAGGATGTGGTCGGACAGGAGCATCTGACCGGCGCCGACGGGGCGATCGGGCGGATGGTGGCGGCGGGCAAGCTCGCCTCGATGATCCTGTGGGGGCCGCCGGGCACGGGCAAGACCACGATCGCGCGGCTGCTCGCCGACGCCGTCGGCATGCGCTTCGTCGCCATCTCGGCGGTGTTCTCGGGCGTGGCGGATCTGAAGAAGGTGTTCGCCGAAGCGCGCGACCATATCAAGATCGGTCGCCAGACCCTGCTCTTCGTGGACGAGATCCACCGCTTCAACCGCGCCCAGCAGGACGGCTTCCTGCCTTATGTCGAGGACGGCACGGTGGTGCTGGTCGGCGCCACCACCGAAAATCCGAGCTTCGAATTGAACGCGGCTTTGCTCAGCCGCGCCCAAGTGCTGATCCTCAACCGGCTCGACGCCGCCGCCTTGTGCAAATTGCTCGATCGCGCGGATGAGCTGATGGGACGACCGCTTCCGGTCACGCCCGAGGCGCGCGACGCCCTGGTCGCGACCGCCGACGGCGATGGCCGCTTCCTGCTCAACCAGGCGGAGACATTGTTCTCGATCGAGATCGCGGAGCCGCTGGGACCGGCCGAGCTGGCGGCCCTGCTCCACCGCCGCGTCGCCGTCTACGACAAGGACCGTGAGGGCCATTACAACCTGATCTCGGCTCTCCACAAATCGATCCGCGGCTCGGACCCGCAGGCGGCGCTCTACTATCTCGCGCGGATGCTGGTCGCGGGCGAGCAGCCGCTCTTCCTGCTCCGTCGCCTGATCCGCGCCGCCTCCGAGGATATCGGCCTGGCCGACCCCAATGCCCTGGTCCAGTGCCTCGCCGCCAAGGACGCCTACGACTTCCTGGGCTCGCCCGAGGGCGAGCTCGCCATCGTCCAGGCGTGCCTCTATCTTGCCACCGCGCCCAAATCGAACGCCGCCTACAAGGCGATGGGCGCGGCTTGGCGCAGCGCGAAGGGGACCGGCTCGCTGATGCCGCCGAAGAACATATTGAATGCGCCCACCAAGCTGATGAAGCAGATCGGCTACGGCCAGGGCTATCAATACGACCATGACGCGGAGGGCGGCTTTTCCGGCGACAATTACTGGCCGGAGGAAATGGCGCCCGAGACCTTCTACACGCCCACCGATCGCGGCTTCGAGAAGCGCGTGGCCGAGCGCATCGCCTGGTGGGAAGAGCAAAGAAAGGCGCTGCGCGATGACTGAACCGATTTCGAGCTTCGAGGAGGCCGTCGCCTTCGCTTTGTCGCTGCCCGACACGGAGTTAGGCACCAGTTATGGCAAGCCCGCGGTCAAGGTCGCCTCGAACGGCCGCGCCTTTCTCTATACCGGCCATGAGGACAAGAGCTCGTTCGGCATCGCCATCGATCTCGACACGGTCGAGATGCTCAAGGAGACCGACCCCGACACCTTCTGGCAGACGCCGCATTACGAAGGCTGGCCCGCGGTGCTGATCCGCTTCGGCAGCGCCGATCCCGAACGCGTCCGCGCGATGATCGAACGGTCGCGCGATTGGACCGCGGCCAAGCCGAAGGTGAAGCCGCGGAAGAAGAAGTGAGCCTGCGTTTCAAGCGCTTCGCCGCGATCGACTGGTCGGGCGCCAAGGGAAAGCGCCACAAGGGCATCGCCATCGCTCTGTGCGAGACGGGCGACACTGCACCCGCGCTCGTCCGGCCCGGCCATGTCTGGTCGCGGACCGGGGTGTTGGAGTGGCTGCTGGAGACGGCGGACGAGGCACCGACTCTGTTCGGCTTCGATTGCAGCTTCGCCCCGCCGATCGCCGAGCGCGGCGCCTATCTGCCCGGAGAAGCGGACGTGCCGGCCGACGCGAGATCCTTCTGGGCCTATGTCGACCGCCTCAGCGAGGATGAGGATCTCGGCGCGGCCAGCTTCCTCGAAAAGGCCCACCGCCGCCATTTCTATTTCGGCGCAGCCGACGGCACCAAGCGCGACTTCCTGCATCATCGGGTCTGCGAGCATGCCTTCAACGCCACCGGCGGCGGTAAAGCCTCGACGCTCTACGACGCGATCGGCGCCGCCCAGGTGGCCAAAGCGAGCTTCGCCGGCATGCGGCTGCTCCACCGGCTGGGCGGGCGTGTCCCAATCTGGCCCATGGACGCCTTGCCCCCGCAAGGCAGCCTGGTGGTCGAGATCTACACGCGGGCCTTCATCCGGCTGGCCGGATTGAGCGGCCGCAAGGTGCGCAGCCGGGACCAACTCGACGCCGCGCTGGCGGCGCTCGGAAGCGGCCCCGCCGCTCTCGCGCACGAGCCAGACGACCATGAAACCGACGCGCTGATCGCGGCGGCGGGGATGCGCGCGATCGCCGGCCGGCGCTGCTATTGGCATCCGTCCGGGCTCACCGCCGGCCTCGCCCGCAGCGAAGGCTGGACCTTCGGCGTCGCATAAATGCCTCAACTTGTGCGCAAAGTCGTCTGATGACATAGTTCGCGGTCGGCCAATTGTTCCGGGCAAGACCGGGCGAAGCCGATTCGGGGGGGCAAGTCCATGGTTGCCACGAGGAAAGACGAAGCGTCTGATAGCGGGCGACCGGAAGCAAAAACCGGCGGCGGCGACCCGCCTTGCCCGCCCCCCATTCAGGACAGTTCGGAAGACCCGACGGCTTTCATCCTCAGCCGGGCGCGCAGCGAGGTTCATCTCCTGCTCGACAATATCTCCGCCAATCCGGAGGTCACGATCGCCACGCTGACCACGCAAACCAAGCCCAAGGGCCTGCCGAAGGATTGGATCGAGCAGGTTTGCGAGATCACCTGGCCGCCCAAGGGCGCGGAGTCCGACCCGAATGAGCTGGCCAAGCAGGCCGCCTTGCTGATCAAGACCCGCGATTATCTCAACGGCCTGGCCAAGCCCGCCAGCGGCTCGACCATCGCCTTCACCCTGATGGTGACGCAGGACACGGACGCCAAAGCGCGCCGCCGCCGCCGCTCGGAGAGCGGGGCGGTTCGCACGCCGTCGCGAACCTCGCTCGCCGCCGAGGCCTATCCCGACTTGGTCGAGAAGGCGCGCAACTTTCGTTTCCTGCTGAAATGCACTTTGATCTTCTCGGCCGGCGTGCTGCTCGTGACGCTGCTGATCTCCTGGTATCTGGCGATCGGCAATGCCGCGCTCACCGATTACGCCGCCTCCCGCACCGCGCTCATTGAAGCCGAATTGCGCGCCGGAGCGGCGCAAGCGGCGCTGAACGTTGGCGGCGGCCCAGCGCTGGGAGCCGCGCAGCCCGCCCCGCAACCGGCACCGCCGCCCGCTTCGCCCGCGACAGCGCCACAGCAGCGGCAGCCGCAGTCTCCGAATCAGCTTGTCCAGGCGGTGCCGGCCCCAACGAACAGCTATACAATCTTCTCCTGCACCTCGCGCAGCAAGGCCTATCCCAGCGCCGAGCTCAGGGACGCCTGTGTGGCGCGAATGATGCACGCGGAGCGCTTCCTCGCGGTGCGGCAGGGCCTCGCCACCTGGGCAATCGCGGCCGGACCGGATACCGCCGGCTGGCTGGCGAACCTGCTCGGCGCGGGCGTGCTGCCCGTGCTCTACGGCTTTCTCGGCGCAATCGCGTCGGTGGTCCGGACCTTGTCCCGCAAGATCAAGGCCAGCCTGCTCAGCCCGCGCGACGTCCAGCTGACCTTCCAGCAGCTCGCGCTCGGCGCCGTGGTCGGCGCCTGCATCAGCCTGTTCGTCACCCCGGGCGCGGACAATGGCGAGACGTCGCTGCTCGGGCCGGTCGCCTTGTCCACCTCGGCCGTCTCGTTCGTCGCGGGCTTTGGAGTGGAATCGGTGTTCAAGGCGCTCGAAGCCTTGATCTCGCGGATCTTCAACATCGCTCCGGCGGGAGCGAGCCCCAGTCGCGAAACCAAGCTCGACAGCTGACCCCGGGGGCTGGACCTTCGCCTTTGCTTAGACCATTTGAGCTATGAAATGCCCGGCCGGGTTAGCTCAGCTGGTAGAGCAACCGCCTTGTAAGCGGTAGGTCGTCGGTTCGAGTCCGACACCCGGCACCACCGGAGGCCAGGGGGAATGACGAGGCGGTTCGACGTCGTGATCGCTGGCGCCGGCCATGGCGGGGCCCAGGCGGCGATCGCGCTCCGCCAGCAGAAATTCGCCGGCAGCATCATTATCGTCGGCGACGAGCCCGATTTTCCCTATGAGCGGCCGCCTCTGTCCAAGGACTATCTCGCCGGCGGGAAGGCGTTCGAGCGCATCCTGATCAGGCCGCCGGCCTTCTGGGCGGAGCGGGAGGTGACGATGCGGCTCGGCAGCCGGGTTTCCAGCGTCGATCCCGCCGCCCGCGAGGCGAGGCTGGAGGATGGCTCGGCCATCGGTTACGGCAATTTGATCTGGGCGGCCGGCGGCCGCCCGCGCATGCTCGGCTGCGCGGGCGCCGACCTGCACAAGGTCCACACCGTCCGCAGCCGCGCCGATGTCGACCGGATGAGAGGCGAGCTGCCCGGGGTGCGGCGCGCGGTGGTCATCGGCGGCGGCTATATCGGGCTCGAGGTCGCCGCGGTGCTCACCGGGCTCGGCAAGCAGGTGGTGCTGCTCGAGGCGCTGGATCGCGTCCTCGCGCGCGTCGCCGGCGAGCCGATCTCGCGTTTCTATGAAGCCGAACATCGCGCCCACGGCGTCGACCTGCGCACAGGCGTCGCCGTGGATTGCATCGAAGGCGAAAACGGCGGGGCGACTGGCGTCCGCCTCGCCGGCGGCGCGCTGATCGCGGCCGACATGGTGGTCGTCGGCATCGGCATCGATGCCGCCGTCGCGCCGCTCATCCAGGCCGGCGCGACCGCGGGCAATGGCGTCCATGTCGACGCTTTTTGCCGGACCGACCTTGCCGGCATCTACGCAATCGGCGATTGCGCGGCGCACGAAAACGCTTTTGCGGCCGGCGCGCGGATCAGGCTGGAATCCGTCCAGAACGCGCACGATCAGGCCAATGTCGCGGCAAAGGCGATCGCCGGCGCGCCCGAACCCTATGCGGCGATGCCCTGGTTCTGGTCCAACCAATATGACCTGAAGCTGCAGACGGTCGGCATCTCGGCCGGCCATGACGAGGTCGTCGTTCGCGGCGCCCCGGCCTCGCGCAGCTTTTCGGCCGTCTATCTTCGTCAAGGCCGGGTCGTCGCGCTCGATTGCGTCAATGCGGTCAAAGACTATGTGCAGGGCAGGAAACTGGTGGCAGACGGGACCGCGCCTGACCGCGCGCGGCTCGCCGACCCGGGCGTCCCGCTCAAGGAGCTGTCATGATCATGCAGCAGCTCGTTACCGCCATCGCCCTGCTCGTCGCGGCGTTGGTCTCGCCGGCGGCAGCGCCGCGCGACAATGGCCAAGCGCATTGGGTCGGAACCTGGGCGAGTTCGCAGATGGTCCCGGTCGGCCGCTTCTCCCAGGCCGATTTGACCGACGCGACCGTGCGCCAGCTGGTTCGGGTCAGCCTCGGCGGCGAGCGCATCCGCATCCGCCTCTCCAACGCCTTCGGCACAAGGCCGCTCAGGATCGAAGCGATCCGCGTCGCCCGCTCCGCCGATCCGGCGACGGCGCGGATCGCGCCGGGCAGCGGCCGCGCCGTGACCTTCGCCGGCGATGACGCGGTGCTCGTCCCGGCCGGCGCGGAGGCCGTCTCCGATCCAGTCGACCTCGCGGTACCGCCGCTCGGCCACCTCGCCATCTCCTTCTACCTGCCCCAGCCGCCGTCGCCGCGGACCAGCCATCCGGGCTCGCGCACGACGACCTTCCTCGTCCACGGCAATCGCAGCGCGGCGCCCAACCTGCCCGGCGCGCGAACCATCGGCCATTGGACCCAATTGGCGGGCGTCGACGTGACCGGCGCCCCGCGCGCGGCGGCGATCGTCGCCTTCGGCGATTCGATCACCGACGGCTTCGGCATCCGCCCGAACAGCGACCAGCGCTGGCCCGATATCCTCGCCACGCGGCTGCAGGCCGATCCTGCGACCCGCCATTTGGCGGTGCTCAACCAGGGCATAAGCGGCAACCGCGTGCTCAGCGACGGCTTTGGGCCGAACGCGCTCGCCCGCTTCGAGCGCGACGTGATCGGCCAGCCTGGCGTCAAATTCGTCATCCTGCTCGAAGGCATCAACGATATCGGCATGTTCGCCGCACCGGCGGCGCGGCGCGCGCTGGTCGCCAATCTCATCGCCGCCTACGGCCGGATGATCGCCCGTGCCCGCGCCCGCGGTATCAAGGTAATCGGCGCGACCATCCTGCCCTTCGGCGGCTCGGACTATCGACCGGGCGCCGAGGCCGACCGCCGGGCGCTCAATGCCTGGATCCGCGCGCCCGGCCATTTCGACGCGGTGATCGACTTCGACGCGACGATGCGCGACCCAGCGTCTCCCATGCGGATGCGCCGCGCTTTTGATTCGGGTGACGGCCTCCATCCGTCCGCGGCCGGCTATCGCGCGATGGGGGAAGCAGTGCCGTTGGCGCTGTTTCGCTAGAGCCGGCTTGCCGCCGCGCCTTTATCGGTGCAGCCTCGGCGCAAGACATGAGAAGGGGTTGAGGAATGGCTGAACCGGAGGCGGACGATAGCGGGCGCTATGACGAGGTGCTCGCCGATCCGCGCTACCAGAGGCTGGTGAAACGGCGCGGCCGGTTCACCTGGTTGCTGACGGCAATCATGCTCGCCGCTTATTATGGCTACATATTGCTGATTGCCTTCGACAAGGAGGTCCTCGCCCGGCCGATCGGCGGCGGCGTCACCTCGCTCGGCATTCCGATCGGCGTCGGCATCATCCTGCTCGCGATCGTGCTGACCGGCCTCTACGTGCGCCGCGCCAACAAGGAATATGATCCGCTGGTCCGCGCCCTCAGGGACGGAGCGCCCCAATGAGCGGCGCCACCAACTGGTCCGCCATCGGCATGTTCGCGATCTTCGTCGCCTTCACGCTGGGGATCACCGCCTGGGCGGCGCGGCGGACCAGGACGCGCGCCGATTTCTACGCGGCCGGCGGCGGCGTCTCGGGCTTCAAGAACGGCCTCGCCATCGCCGGCGACTATATGTCCGCCGCCTCCTTCCTCGGCATCTCCTCGCAGATTTTCGGCTTCGGCTATGACGGGCTGATCTATTCGATCGGCTTTCTGGTCGGCTGGCCGGTCATCCTCTTCCTGATGGCCGAGCGGCTGAGGAACCTTGGCCGCTACACCTTCGCCGACGTCGCCTCCTTCCGCTTCGCGCAGACGCCGGTGCGCTGCTTCGCGGCTGTTTCGACGCTGGCGGTCGTGCTCTTCTACCTGATCGCCCAGATGGTCGGCGCCGGGCAGCTCATCCAATTGCTGTTCGGCCTGCAATATCTCTACGCGGTGGTGATCGTGGGCGTGCTGATGACGCTCTACGTCCTGTTCGGCGGGATGATCGCCACGACCTGGGTGCAGATCATCAAGGCGGTGCTGCTGCTCGGTTGCGCGACCTTCATGGCGCTGGCGGTGCTGTACCAGTTCGGCTTCTCGGTCGAGGCCCTGTTCGCCCGCGCCGTGCAGGTGAAGACCGACATCGCCTCCGCCGGCGGTCTCGGTGCCGACCAGGCGGCGGCCAAGGGCGGATCGATCATGGGGCCGGGCACATTCCTCACCGACCCCGTCTCCGCAATCTCGCTGGGGATCGCTTTGATGTTCGGCACCGCCGGCCTGCCGCACATCCTGATGCGCTTCTTCACCGTGCCCGACGCGCGGCAGGCGCGCATCTCGGTGCTCTGGGCGACGGGCTGGATCGGCTATTTCTACATCCTCACCTTCATCATCGGCTTCGGCGCTATCGTGCTGGTCGGGACCAACCCCGCCTGGGTCGACGCGGCGGGCGCGCTGCGCAGCGGCAACATGGCCGCAATCCATCTCGCCGAGGCGATCGGCGGCAATCTCTTCCTTGGCTTCGTCTCGGCTGTCGCCTTCGCGACGATCCTCGCGGTGGTGGCGGGCCTCACCCTGTCGGGCGCCTCGGCGGTTTCGCATGATCTCTACGCCAGCGTGTTCCGCAAGGGACAGGCCAAGTCGGACGAGGAACTGCGCGTGTCGCGCTGGACGGTCGTCGTGCTGGCTTTGCTCGCGATCGGACTCGGCGTCGCGTTCGAGAAGATCAATGTCGCCTTCATGGTCGGTCTCGCCTTCGCGCTCGCCGCCTCTGGCAATTTTCCGGTGCTGATCCTCTCCCTTTTCTGGAAGGGCTGCACGACGCGCGGCGTAGTCGCGGGCGGAACGGCGGGCGTGGTGCTGGCGCTGGTGCTGACCATCCTGTCGAAATCGATCTGGGTCGACATTCTCCACAATCCCAAGCCGATCTTCCCCTATATCTATCCCGCCATCTTCTCGATGCCGGTGGCCTTTCTCACGATCTGGATCGTCTCGCTGCTCGACACCAGCCCGCGCGCGGCGGTGGACAGGAAGGGCTATCTCCACCAGCGCGTCCGCGCCGAGACCGGTATCGGCGCCGACGGCGCCTCGGCGCATTAAACAGCGACAGTCCCTATTATTTGGGGGACAAGCCGATCGCCGCCGCGGCGCCGCGCTCCATCAGGCGCGTGAGCTGGCGGGTGAGCGCCTCCTCGAAGCGCGGATCGGCGCCGAGCTTTGGCGGGAAGACCGCCTCGATGCCGAGCAGGGCGCGGACCTGGGCGGCGGGATCGTGCCAGCCGGCGAGGCGGCGCGCCGTCTCCTGCGCCAGCGGGTCGTCGACCAGGAAGGGGTCGCCGGCGTCGGTGCGCCCGCTCTGCCAGCGCATCCAGCCAGCGACCGCGAGCGCCAGCGCGTCGATCCCCTGCCCCTGCTCCAGCCGCGCCGCGATCGGCGCGAGCAGGCGCTGCGGCAGCTTTTGCGAGCCGTCCATCGCGATCTGACGAATGCGGTGCCGGAGGCCTGCATCGGCGAAGCGCGCCATCAAAGCCGCGCGATAGGCGGCGAGGTCGAGGCCGGGCGGCGGCGCCAAGGTCGTCTCCGCCTCGTCCCACAAGGATAAGACAAAGCGCCGGCCGGCGGGATCGGCGACGAATTCGTGGACGAAGGCCAGGCCGGCCAGCCCGCCCAGATAAGCGAGGCCGCTATGGGCGCCGTTGAGCAGGCGGAGCTTGGCATCCTCCCAGGGCGCGATATCGGCGGCGAGTTGCACCCCGGCCGCTTCGAAATCGGGGCGCTCGCCGGGCGCGAAAATGTCCTCGATCACCCATTGGAAATAGGGCTCGGCCTTGACCATGGCGCGGTCGACGAAGCCGGTGCGCGCGGCGAGCGCGGCGATGTCCGCTTCCTCGGTCGCCGGCACGATCCGGTCGACCATGGTCTGCGGAAAGGCGCAGCGCTCGGCGATCCGCTCCGCCGCGCCGCCTGCCGCCGCGAGCACGGCCTCGCGCAACCGCGCGCCGTTGCGCGGCAGATTGTCGCAGGAAATGATCGTGAGGCCGTCGCGGCGGCGGGCGAGCGCCTCGGCGAGGATCGCGGCAGCGCGGCCGCCCCGCAGATAGCCCTTTTCGGTGACGGTGAGCGTGACGATCCGCGTCTCGGGCGCCGCTATGCGCGCGACCAGCCTCTCCGAATCGAGCAGAACCTCGCGGACCGCGCCGATCACCCGCACCTCTTCGCCGACGACCAGCGAATAGAGCCCGTTCTGCGGCGCCATCGCGTCGCGCACCGCCGGTGAGCGTAAGGACGCGCCAGTCACGCCCCAGCCGAGATCGTCGAACACAACCGCCTGATGCGCGCGGTGGAACGCGCCGAGCCCGAGATGGACCACGCGCGGCGCGGGCCGGACGCCGGGGGGTCTGACCCAAGCGGGGAGAAGCCCGAGCGTCGCCTCACTCAGCCGCGCAGTCACAATTTGTAGGCCGCCTTGACCAAATCATAAGCGAGCGCGCGGGCGACCTCGTGGGCTTCGTCCTCGTCGAGCCGGTGCTCGGCGACCAAGCGGGCGAGGAAGGCGCAGTCCATCCGCCGGGCGACGTCGTGGCGGGCGGGGATGGAGAGGAAGGCGCGGGTGTCGTCGTTGAAGCCGACTGTGTTGTAGAAGCCCGCGCTCTCGGTCGCCGCCTCGCGGAAGCGGCGCATGCCCTCGGGGCTGTCGTGGAACCACCAGGGCGGGCCGAGCCTGAGCGCGGGATAATGGCCGGCGAGCGGAGCGAGCTCGCGCGAATAGACGTCCTCGTCGAGGGTGAAGAGGATGATTGTCAGCCCGGCTTCGTTGCCGAACCGGTCGAGCAAGGGCTTCAGCGCGCGGACATATTCGGTCTGGACCGGAATATCGGCGCCCTTGTCGCGGCCGAAGCGCGCCAGCACCGGCGCATTGTGGCTCCTGAACGCGCCGGGGTGGATCTGCATCACCATGCCGTCGTTCAGGCTCATCCGCGCCATCTCGGTCAGCATCTGGCCGCGGAACAGCTCGGCGTCGCGCGGCTCGAAGGTGCCGACGCGGATTTTTGCGTAGAGCGCCTCGGCGTCGGCGCGCGGCAGATCGGCGGTGACGGCGCTGGGGTGACCGTGATCGGTCGAGGTCGCGCCCGCCGCGCGGAAGAAAGCGCGGCGATTTTCGTGCGCGCGCAGATAGCCGTCGAACGTCGCGATATCCTCGCCCGCAATCTCGCCGAAGCGGACCAGATTGCCGGCGAAGCCCGGATGCTCCGGGTCCATCACCGGATCAGGCCGATAGGCGGTGACGACGCGGCCGGGCCAGCCGCTTTCCCGGATCGCGCGGTGATGGTGGAGCGGATCCAATGGGCTTTCGGTAGTGGCGATGACCTCGATCCTGAAACGCTCGAACAGACTGCGCGGACGGAAGGCGTCTGTCCTCAGCGCCGCATCGATCTTCTCGTAATAAAAGTCCGCCGTGTCCGCCTCGAGCCGGACGTCGAGCCCGAAGGCCTCGGCGAACACCCAGTCCAGCCACAGCCGCGACGGCGTACCGCGGAAGAGGTGGTAATTCTCCCCGAACAGCCGCCAGATTTTGCGCGGGTCGGTTTCGGTCGGGCCTCCGTCCACCGTGGGGATGCCGAGCGCCTCCAGGGGGACGCCCTGGCTGTAGAGCATCCGAAAGACGTAGTGATCGGGGACGATCAGCAGCTGCGCCGGATCGGCGAACGGCTCATCATAGGCGAACCAGGCCGGATCGGTGTGGCCATGCGGGCTGAGGATCGGGAGGTCGCGGACCGGTTCGTAGAGCGCGCGGGCGACGTCGCGCGTGCGCGGGTCGGCGGGAAAGAGCCGGTCGGGGTGAAGGGCCAGAGGTCGGGTCATCGCGTTCCAGTTTGCTGACACCGGTGGACAGACGCTGGATATAACGCCGGGACGTATCGGGAATCCAGCCCGAGAAGCCCCTCCCCTTGATGGGGTGGGGTTGGGGTGGGGTGGAGTTTCCGGAAAGGCTGCGCCCTTCATTGGCGTTCACCCCCACCCAACCCTCCCCCATCAAGGGGGAGGGCACCCTAGCGCCGGACGTCGCGCTCGCCGGCGAGGAACGCCTCGATGTCGCGGGACGTGAACAGGCTCGCGTCGCCCGGGAGGCTGTGCTTGAGGCAGGTCAAGGCAAGGCCGGCCCGCACGATACCCTCACGATCCAGGCCGCTCAGTCTCCCGTGCAGCACGCCGGCGGCGAAAGCGTCGCCCGCTCCGATCCGGTCGACGATGCCGGCGACCACGACCTCCTCGGTCTGCGCGGCGCCCTCGCGGTCGTCGATCCGCGCCGAGATCCGGTGGGTGTCGGCGTCGGTGACGTGGCGCGCGGTCGAGGCGATCAGCCGCAGTTGCGAGAAGGCCGAAAAGGCCGCTTGTGCCGCCTCTCGCCGCCGCTCGGGGCCCTCGCCGCTGAACTCGCGCGCCAGCAGCAGCGAGAGGTCGCGATGATTGCCGAACAAGATGTCCGCCTCTGCGACCAGATCGGCGAGGATCGTCGCCGGATCGCCGGTCCAGCGGGCCCAGAGCCGGGCGCGGAAATTGGCGTCGACCGAGACGGGGATACCCTTGGCCCGCGCCGCCGCGGCCGCCGCCGCCGCCAGCGCCGCCGAATCGGGGCCGAGCGCGGGCGTGATCCCGGACAGGTGCAGCAGGGCGACGCCGCCGAGCAGCGCGTCCCAGTCGAAATCGCTCGGGCGCGCGCGCGCGAAGGCGCTGCCCTCGCGATCGTAGACGATGTCCGACGCCCTCGAGCCCGCGCCGGGCGACAGGAAATAGAGGCCCATCCGCCCCTCTCCCGTCTTCACGCCACTGGTATCGACGCCGTGGCGCCGCAAGGCGCCGGTTGCCGCCTCGCCCAGCGCATTGTCCGGCACCCGGCTCGCCATCGCGGTGGCGTGGCCGAGCCGGGCGAGGGCGACCGCGACATTGGCCTCGGCGCCGCCGACATGGACGTCGAGCCGGCCGCTCTGGAGGAGCAATTCGCGCCCCGGCGCGGTCAGCCGCAGCAGCATCTCGCCGAAGCACAGGATCTTTCCGGCCAACGCCTTTCCCCCCTCGCGCTCAGTCTAGGCAGGTTCCCTGCAAGGCTCCAGCATCATATTCGCGGGCGCGGATTGCGCCGCGCGGGCGGCCTCTTTACCGGACGGCCGCAGGCACATTGGGGAGTATTCATGACGAATCCGGGCGTCGGAATGCCCTTCAAGGATTTGTCCGGCTGATGCTGGCGGCCTCGCTGCTCGCCGCCGCTCTGGCCGGCCAGGCGCCTCCCGTGACGCCGGACGAGGCGATGTGCAGCTATATCGAGATCGACGGCAGCCGCATGTATCGCGAACTGTTCATGATCTTCTTCGATTGGGACAGCAGTGCGATAACGCCCCCGACGGCGGCGACTCTCGACACCGCCGCGATCGCTTATGCGCCGCTCGGCCATTGCACCGTGCTGATCGCCGCCCATAGCGATCGTGCCGGCCCAGAAGCCTACAATCTCGCTTTGTCCCGACGGCGCGCGGAGGCTGTCATCGCCTATTTGAGGCGACGCGGCGTCACGTCGGCCTATCGGCTCGAACCCTTTGGCGAGAGCCGGCCGCTGGTGGAGACGCCCGACGGCGCGCGAGAACCGCAGAACCGGCGGGCCGAGATCCTCATAATCCCACCAACCCGCTGACCGCGGCAATTGCGCCGCATCGGCCGGGCCACTATCGGTCGGGCACCCCTTCCCCGTTCGAGGACATTCCCCTGACCACCGCGGCGCTGCAGGATCTGGAAGCCGAAGCGATCCATATCATCCGCGAGGCGGTCGCCGAAGCGGAGCGGCCGGTCATGCTCTTTTCTGGCGGCAAGGACAGCTGCGTGATGCTGCACCTCGCCCGCAAGGCCTTCTTCCCGGCGCGGCCGCCTTTCCCCCTGCTCCACGTCGATACGGGCTGGAAATTCGCCGAGCTCTACACGCTGCGCGACCAACTGGCGGCAGAGGCGGGGATGGAGCTCATCGTCCACCGCAACCCCGACGCCGAGGCGCGCGGCATCAACCCGTTCGACCATGGCGCGGCGCTCCATACCGAGCTGTGGAAGACCGAGGGCCTGAAGCAGGCGCTCGATGCCGGCCGCTTCGATGTCGCCTTCGGCGGCGCCCGGCGCGACGAAGAGATGAGCCGGGCCAAGGAGCGCATCTTCTCGGTGCGCTCGGCCAGCCACGGCTGGGATCCCAAGCGCCAGCGGCCAGAGCTGTGGCAGCTCTATAACGGCCGCCGTGCGCCGGGCGAGAGCCTGCGCGTTTTCCCGCTCTCCGACTGGACCGAGCGCGACATCTGGGCCTATGTCGCCGCCGAGAAGCTCAAGGTCGCCTCGCTCTATTTCGCCGCCGAGCGCCCCACGGCGCGGCGCGACGGCACCCTGCTGATCGTCGACGACGAGCGCTTCCCGCTGGCGGCGGTCACGCGCCGCGTCAGGGTGCGCACGGTGGGCTGCTGGCCGCTTACCGGTGCGGTCGAGAGCGACGCCGCCGATGTGGACGCGGTGCTCGCGGAGATGGCGCGCGACGGCACGTCCGAACGCTCCGGCCGGCTGATCGACAAGGACCAGCCCGCCTCAATGGAGCGCAAGAAAAAGCAGGGCTATTTCTGATGGCTGGCCCTGCCTCCCTGCTGCGCCTTCTCACCTGCGGCTCGGTCGACGACGGCAAGTCGACGCTGATCGGCCGGCTGCTCCACGATTGCGGCGCGGTGCCGTCCGACAAGCTCGAGGGACTGACCGATTTCTCCTTGCTCGCCGACGGGCTGGAGGCCGAGCGCGAGCAGGGCATCACCATAGATGTCGCCTATCTCTATTTCGCGAGCGGGAGGCGGCGCTTCATCCTCGCCGACACGCCGGGCCACGAGCAATATACGCGCAACATGGCGACCGGCGCCTCGCGCGCGGAAGTAGCCATCGTCCTCGTCGACGCGACCAAAGGCGTGCTGACCCAGACCCGGCGGCACGCCACGATCGCGCGGCTGCTCGGCATCAGGAGTTTCGTGCTGGCGGTGAACAAGATGGACCTGGCCGGGTTCGACCGCGCCCGGTTCGAGGCGATCGCGCGGGATTTCGTCCGCTTCGGCGCGGCGATCGGCATCGAGAGAGTCGCCGCAATCCCGGTCTGCGCGCTCGACGGCGACAACGTCACGGCAAGATCGGCGCGCATGCCTTGGTATGACGGGCGGTCCTTGCTGGCGACTCTCGAAGCGATCGAGCCGGAGGAGGCGGACGGCACCGGGGCCTTCCGCATGCCGGTCCAGCAGGTGATCCGCGACGGCGGTGCGCGCTTCTATGCGGGCAGGATCGCCGCCGGAACGGTGCGCCCAGGCGACAGCATCGCGATCGCTCCCGCCGGCACGCCGGCCCGGATCGCCCGCATCGCGACCAAGGACGGCGACCTCGACACGGCCGAGGCCGGCCAGTCGGTGGCGCTGAGCTTCGCCGCCGAGGTCGATTGCTCGCGCGGCGACACCCTGTTCGCGGGCGCGGCGCCGCAGATCGCCGATCAGTTCGAAGCGACTTTGATCTGGATGGCCGAGGAGCCGCTCCTGCCCGGCCGCCAATATCTGCTCAAGCTCGGCACCCAGAGCGTGCCGGCCACCGTGCAGGAGCCCAAATACAAGCTGGGCATCGACACGATGGAGCAGCTCGCGGCGCGGACGCTGGGCTTGAACGAGATCGGCGATGCCGTGATCCACACCGCCCGCCCGATCGTCTTCGAGCCCTATGAAGCGAGCCGGAGCCTCGGCGGCTTCATCCTCATCGACCGGATCAGCGCCGCCACGGTCGCCGCCGGGCTGATCCGGTTCGGCCTGCGCCGCGCGGAGAATGTCCACGAGCAGTCGCTGACCGTCACCGCCGGGCGCCGCGCCGCCTTGATGCTGCAAAAGCCGCGCCTGCTCTGGTTCACCGGCCTGTCGGGGGCCGGCAAATCGACCATCGCCAATCTCGTCGAGGCGAAGCTGCATGCGCGGGGGCGCCACACCTTCCTGCTCGACGGCGACAATGTCCGGCTCGGGCTCAACAAGGATCTGGGCTTCACCGCCGCCGACCGGGTCGAGAACATCCGCCGCGCCGGCGAGGCGGCGAAATTGATGATGGACGCCGGCCTGATCGTGCTCACCGCCTTCATCAGCCCGTTCCGCGCCGAGCGCCAGCTGGTCCGCGAGATGGTCGGCGCCGGCGACTTCATCGAGATCTTCGTCGACACCCCGTTGGCCGAGGCCGAACGGCGCGACACCAAGGGCCTCTACAGGAAGGCGCGGGCCGGCAAGCTCGCCAATTTCACCGGCGTCGATTCGCCTTATGAGGCACCGGAATCGCCCGACATCCGCATCGACACGATGGCGATGGACGCCGAAGACGCCGCCGATTTGATCGTCCGCCACCTCGATGGCGATCCAAGTTGACTGCACGCCACCTCGCAACGCCTCTATGTCGGCTCGCTCTTCCAGATTTGGCGGCTCGAGAACGTGCTCGCCCCGCACGATTGCCCCGCCTTTGCCTAGACTGGGCGCGCCGCGCGGGGGGCGCCGGCCGTCTCAGGAAACCGCGGAATCCGGCGGCCGAACGCCGGTCCAGGACCGATGCTTGACCTCCCCCGCGGGCCTGGATATTTTAGGTCTAAAGCAATTGGAGAGGGCGATGCGCATCGCGTGCCTCGGCGGCGGGCCGGCCGGGCTTTATTTCGCGATCTCGATGAAGCTGCGCGATCCCGCGCACGACATCGACCTTTATGAGCGCAATCGCGCCGACGACACATTCGGCTGGGGCGTCGTCTTCTCCGACCAGACCGTCGAGAATCTGCTTGCCAACGACCCCGTCTCGGGCGCCGCCATCCAGAGCGAATTCGCCCATTGGGACGATATCGACGTCCACATTCACGGCAAGACGATCCGCTCCTCCGGCCACGGCTTCATCGGCATCGGCCGCAAGCGGCTGCTCGCCATCCTGCAGGATCGGGCCCGCACGCTCGGCGTCCAGCTCCATTTCGAGCATGAGGGGAGCCCCGACCTCGCCGATTGGGCGGACCATGACTTGGTCATCGCCGCCGACGGCGCCAACAGCCGCATCCGCGACCGCTACCAGGCCCATTTCGATGTCGACATCCAAGGAAAGAAGAACAAATTCTTCTGGTTCGGCACCAACAAGGTCTTCGGCGCCTTCACCTTCGCGTTCGAGGAGACCGGCGCGGGCTGGGTCTGGGCGCACGCTTACCGTTTCGACGACAATCTCTCGACCTTCATCGTCGAAATGGATCCGAAGACTTGGGCCGGGCTCGGCCTCGATGCGATGGACCAGCCGGACGCAATCGCCTTGTGCGAGCGGATCTTCGCCCGATATCTGGACGGCCACGCGCTCATGTCCAACGCCGGCCATTTGCCCGGACCCCAGGCCTGGCTCCAATTCCGCCGGATCGTCTGCGGCCGCTGGTCCCACGACAAGCTGATCCTGCTCGGCGACGCCGCCCATACCGCCCATTTCTCGATCGGCTCGGGCACCAAGCTCGCGCTAGAGGACGCGATCAAGCTCGCCGAGGTGCTGAACCGGCCGGGTTTATCGCGCGACGCCGCGCTCACCGAATATCAGGCCGAGCGCAACCTCGAAGTGCTCAAGCTCCAGAACAGCGCCCGCAACTCGACCGAATGGTTCGAGACGCTCGACCGCTACCTCCATTTCGAGCCGATCCAGTTCGCTTATTCGCTGCTCACCCGCTCGCAGCGCGTCAGCCACGAAAATCTGCGCCTGCGCGACAAGGACTGGCTGGAGGGGGTTGAGCGCTGGTTCCAGTCGCGGGCGCGGGGCGACGCCGTCAACGAGCCCGCCCCGCCGATGTTCGCGCCGTTCCGCCTGCGCGAATTGGAGCTCGCCAACCGGGTCGTCGTCTCGCCGATGGCCATGTATTCGGCCGAGGACGGCGTCCCGAACGATTTCCACCTCGTCCATTACGGCGCCCGCGCTTTGGGCGGTGCCGGCCTTCTCTATACCGAGATGACCTGCGTCTCGGCCGAGGGCCGGATCACGCCGGGCTGCACCGGCCTCTACGCGCCGGACCATGTCGAGGCCTGGCGGCGGATCGTCGATTTCGTCCATGCCAACAGCGCCGCGAAATTCTGCCTCCAGCTTGGCCATAGCGGCCCCAAGGGCTCAACCAGGGTCGGCTGGGAAGGTTATGACGTGCCGCTGGAGAGCGGCAATTGGCCCGTCATGGCCGCATCCGACGTGCCCTGGAGCCCGGACAACCAGATCCCCCGTCCGATGACCGGCGCCGACATGGACCGCGTGATCGCCGAGTTCGTCGCCGCGGTCCGCCTCGGCCTCGAGGCGGGCTTCGACATGGTCGAGCTCCACGCCGCCCATGGCTATCTGCTGTCGAGCTTCATCACCCCGCTCACCAATATGCGCGACGATGACTATGGCGGCAGCCTCGAAAACCGGCTGCGGTTCCCGCTCGAAGTGTTCCGCGCCATGCGTGCCGCCTGGCCCGAGGAGAAGCCGATGTCGGTGCGCATCTCCGCGAACGACTGGATGGGCGATCTCGGCGTCACGCCGGACGAGGCGGTGGACATCGGCCGCGCCTTCTGGGGGGCCGGCGCCGACCTGATCGACGTGTCGGCGGGCCAGACCTGGGCCGATTGCCAGCCGGTCTACGGCCGCATGTTCCAGACCCCCTTCGCCGACCAGGTGAGGAACGAGGGCCGCGTCACGACCATGGCGGTCGGCAACATTTACGAGCCCGACCATGTCAATTCGATCCTCGCCGCCGGCCGCGCCGATCTCGTCGCGCTCGCGCGTCCGCATCTGATCGACCCGATGTGGACGCTGCGCGCCGCGGCCGCCCAGGATTATCGCCGCGTCGCCGTCCCGCCCGCCTATCTCGGCGGCATGGCCCAGCTCGCCCGCAACCTCCAGCGCGAAGCGGAATTGAAGGCATGAGACTGACGGGACACCACGCTTTCATCACCGGCGGCGGCACCGGCATTGGCGCCGCCATCGCCCGCGCGCTCGGCGCCGAGGGCGCGAGATTGACGCTGGTCGGGCGCCGGCGCGACAAGCTGGACGCGGTCGCGGCGGAGCTCAATGCGCTGGCCGCGCCCGGGGACGTCACCCGTTCAGACGAGCTCGAGGCGTGCTTCGCCGCCGGGCGGGCGCGGCATGGGCCGGTCACGATCCTCGTCAACAATGCCGGCGGCAGCCGGAGCGCGCCCTTCGCGCGCGTCACCCGCGAGCTGTGGCGGCAGACGATGGCGCTCAATCTCGACGCGGTGTTCGATTGCTGCCAGGCGGCGCTGCCCGATTTGCTCGCGGCGGAATCCGGGCGGATCGTGACGATCTCCTCGATCGCCGGTATGAAGCCCTATCCTTATGTTGCCCCCTATGTCGCGGCGAAGCATGGTGTGATCGGGCTGACCCGCGCGCTCGCGCTCGAGCTGATCCGGACGCGGGTGACCGCCAATGCCGTCTGCCCCGGCTTCACCGACACCGATCTGGTCGCGGAATCGATCGCCACGATCCAGGCCAAGACCGGCCGGTCGGAAGCGGAAGCCCGCGCCGAGATCGAGAAGTACAACCCGCAAGGCGGGATGATCGCGCCGCGCGAGATCGCCGCCGCCGTGCTCTGGCTCTGCCTGCCGGAAAGCCGGGCGGTGACCGGCCAGTCGATCGTCGTCGCGGGTGGGGAGATCATGTGAGCGAGGTGCTCGCCATCCGCGAGAAGCATGACGGCGCGCTCGCCGACCGTTCCAGCGTGCGACTCTGGCTGCGCCTCCTCTCCTGCACGATGGCGATCGAGAAGGACGTGCAGCGCCGCTTCGCCGGGCACGGTGCGACGCTGGCGCGGTTCGACGTGCTCGCCGCGCTCGACCGCAACCGGCGGGGCATGACGATGGGCGCGCTTTCCCGCGCCTTGCTCGTCTCCAACGGCAACGTCACCCAGCTCGTCCAGAAGCTGGCCAAGGACGGGCTCGTCCGCATCGCCCCCTCGCCCGCCGACCGGCGCGCCTCGATCGTCAGGCTGACGGCGAAGGGCCGCGTCAATTTCGCCGGGCTCGCCGTTGCCCATCACGACTGGATCGACGGCCTGCTGGCGGGAATGGATGCGCCCGCGCGCGAAAATCTCTATCACGCGCTGGGCGACCTCAAGCGCGCGATCGCGAAAGGACAGGCACTTGAATCCTGAGAGCTTCCAGCCGGCTCATTTCCAATGGGATTATGCCGACGGCGTCGCGACCGTGACGCTGAACCGGCCGGAGCGGAAGAATCCGCTCACCTTCGAGTCCTATGCCGAGCTTCGCGATACGTTCCGGGCCCTGGTCTACGCTCCCGAGGTCAAGGCGGTGGTGATCGCCGGCGCGGGCGGCAATTTCAGCTCGGGCGGCGACGTCCACGAGATCATCGGCCCGCTCACGCAAATGGACATGCCGGGCCTGCTCCGCTTCACCCGGATGACCGGCGATCTCGTCAAGGCGATGCGGGCCTGCCCGCAGCCGATCGTGGCGGCGCTCGACGGCGTCTGCGTCGGCGCCGGCGCGATCCTCGCCATGGCGTCGGACATCAGGATCGCCGCGCCCGGGACGAAGACCGCCTTCCTCTTCACCCGCGTCGGCCTCGCCGGCTGCGACATGGGCGCCTGCGCGATCCTGCCGCGGCTGATCGGCCAGGGCCGGGCGTCGGAATTGCTGTTCACCGGCCGGGTGATGAGCGCGCAGGAGGGCGAGCGCTGGGGCTTCCACAACAAGCTCGCCGACGATCCCCTGGCCGAGGCGCGTGCGCTGGCGCGCAGCCTCGCCGACGGCCCCAATTTCGCCCACGGCATCACCAAGACCCAGCTCAACAGCGAATGGGCGGTGAGCCTCGAAACCGCGATCGAGATGGAGGCCCAGGCCCAGGCGATTTGCATGGCGACGGGCGACTTCCGCCGCGCCTTCGAGGCCTTTTCGGAGAAGCGGACGCCGGAGTTCAAGGGTGACTAGTCCCTCTCCCATTTGGGGAGAGGGGGGGACCCATTGCGCCAGCAATGGGGGGGTGAGGGTCTGTGCGCTCTCGACCACCCCTTCCCTCACCCTCCCACCGCTTCGCGGCGGGCCCCTCCCTCTCCCCAAAAGGGAGAGGGGAAGATGAGCGATCGCGCGTTCCTTGACTGGCCATTTTTCGACAAGTCCCACAGGGATTTGGCGCAAGCGCTTGAGGCCTGGTGCGAAGCCGAGCTGGCGGCGCCCCACGGCGAGGATGTCGACGCCGAATGCCGTGATTTGGTGGCCAGGCTCGGCGCCGGCGGCTGGCTGCGCTATTGCGTCCCCGCAGCTTATGGCGGCGTGCATGACAGCCTCGACGTCCGCTCGCTCGCTTTGATCCGCGAGACGCTCGCCCGCCATTCGGGCCTCGCCGATTTCGCCTTCGCCATGCAGGGGCTTGGATCGGGCACGATCAGCCTGTTCGGCAGCGAAGCTCAGAAACGATCTTATCTTCCGGCGGTCGCCAAAGGCGAGAAGATCGCTGCTTTCGCGCTCACCGAGCCGACCTCGGGCTCGGATGTCGCGGCGATGGAGACCAGGGCGGTAGCGGATGGCGATGTCTATGTGGTCGACGGCGCCAAGACCTATATTTCCAACGGCGGCATCGCCGATTTCTATGTCCTCTTCGCCCGCACCGGCGAAGCGCCGGGCGCCAAGGGCGTCTCCGCCTTCATCGTCGATGCCGGTACGCAAGGTCTCGATGCGAGCGAGCGGATCCGGGTGATCGCTCCCCACCCGCTCGCTACGCTCAGCTTCACCGGCATGCGCCTCCGCGCCGCCACCTTGCTCGGCGAGCGCGGCCGCGGCTTCGCCCACGCAATGGCGACGCTCGACGTTTTCCGCACCACGGTCGGCGCGGCGGCGCTCGGCTTCGCCCGCCGCGCGCTCGACGAGGCCACGGCGCGCGCCCTCGCCCGCAAGTCCGGCGGCGCCACGCTGGCCGACAATGCCATCGTCCAGTCGATGCTCGCCGAGATGGTGCTCGACGTCGATGCCTCGGCCCTGCTCGTCTACCGCGCCGCCTGGCTGCGCGACGTCCAGGGCGTGCGCAACAGCCGCGAGGCCGCGCTCGCCAAGCTCCATGCCACCGACAGCGCGCAACAAGTGATCGACAAGGCGGTGCAGATTTTCGGCGGCCTCGGCGTCACCCACGGCGTGCCGGTAGAAAGCCTCTACCGCGAGATCAGGGCGCTCAGGATCTACGAAGGCGCGTCCGAAGTGCAGAAGATCGTGATCGCGCGCAACCATCTGGCGGAATTTGGAAAATGAAGACGCTCCTGCCTCCCGGCTGGCCGCGCCCCAAAGGCTATGCCAACGGCATTGCCGCCAAGGGCCGGATAATCGTCACCGCCGGCGTAGTCGGCTGGAACGCGCGCGAGGAATTCGAGACGGATGACCTCGCCGGCCAGTTCCGCCAGATCCTGATCAACACGCTCGCCATTCTCGAGCAGGACGAGGCCGGACCCGAGCATGTCGTGCGGATGACCTGCTACGTCACCGACATTGCCGCCTATCGCGACGGGCTCACCGGTATCGGCGCCGCCTGGCGCGAGCTGATGGGCCGGAATTTCCCGGCAATGGCCGTTGTCGGCGTCACGGCCCTGGTCGAGCCAAAGGCGAAGATCGAGATCGAAACCATGGCGGTGGTGCCCGAATGATCGACACCTTCATCCGCGACGGTCTGCCCCCGCCGCAAGCCCAGCCCGAATTCCTCTTCACTCTGCCGGAGCTTCAATATCCCGAGCGGCTCAACGCCGCCGTCGAGCTGATCGACCGGCAGGACGCGAACGCGCTCGCCGTGGTCAACGATGCCGGGGCCTGGACCTATGGTGAGATGAAGGACCTGTCCGACCGGATCGCGCGCCGGCTGGTCGAGCGCGAAGGCCTCGTCCCCGGCAACCGCGTCTTCCTGCGCGGGCCTAACAATGCGATGCTGTTCGCCTCTTGGCTCGGCGTGCTCAAGGCCGGCGGCGTAGTCGTCACCACCATGCCGATGCTGCGCCCCGGCGAGATCGCCACCATTCTCGAGCGGGCCCGCATCTCGCACGCCATCGTCGATGCCCGGTTCCGCGCCGATTTCGACGCGGCGGGCGGCGTCGGCTCGATCCTCTTTTATGACGGCGACAACGGCTTTGCCGGCCTCGACGATTTCGCGCCGGGCTTTGCGCCCATCGACACCGGTCGCGACGACGTCGCCCTCATCGCCTTCACCTCGGGCACGACCGGCAACCCGAAGGGCTGCGTCCATTATCACCGCGACATCCTGGCGCCGGCCGACGCCTTCGCCCGCTATGTCCTCAAGCCCAGGGCCGGCGATCGCTGGGCCTGCTCGGCGCCGATCGCCTTCACCTTCGGGCTCGGCATGCTGCTGATCTTCCCCTGGCGCTTCGGCGGCACCGCGGTGACGATCGAGACGCCGGGGCCGGGGCCCCTGCTCGACGCCGTCGCCCGCCACGAGGTGACGATCCTCGCCACGGCCCCCACCGCCTACAAGGCGATGATTCCGATGTTGCCGGAGCACGACATCGCCTCCCTGCGCATTTGCGTCTCGGCCGGCGAGCCTCTCCCCGCCGCGACCTGGCAGGCCTGGCGCGAGGCGACCGGCCTTGCCATCGTCGACGGCATCGGCGCGACCGAGATGATGCACATCTTCATCTCCGCCGCAGGCGACGATATCCGCCCCGGCGCCACCGGCAAGGCCGTCCCCGGCTATATCGCGACCGTGCTCGACGAGGCAGGCCGGCCGATGGCGAGCGGCACCGGCCGGCTCGCCGTCAAGGGGCCCACGGGTTGCCGCTATTTCGACGACGAGCGCCAGGCCGCTTATGTCGTCGACGGCTGGAACGTCACCGGCGACACCTACCGTGCCGACGAGGAGGGCTATTTCTGGTACGTCGCCCGCTCCGACGACATGATCATCTCCTCGGGCTACAATATCGCCGCGCCGGAAGTCGAAAACGCGCTGCTCGCCCACGCGGCGGTCCAGGAATGCGCGGTGATCGGCGCGCTTTGCCCGGAGCGCGGCCAGAAGGTGAAGGCCTTCATCGTCCTCGCCCCCGGCTACGCAGCCGATGGCGCCACGGCGGCCGCCCTCCAGGACCATGTGAAGGCCGCGATCGCGCCCTACAAATATCCGCGCGAGATCGACTTCGTCGACGCTCTGCCCAAGACCGCGACCGGCAAGCTCCAGCGTTTCGCGCTTCGGGACACCTAGGCCCGGAAAACGCCACAATTCCTCCCCCGCGCCGCCGCAAAGCTGGCCGACCATGGCTGGCTTAAGGGGAAGAAAATCAATGAAAAAACTGACGATCGCCGCATTGCTCGCGGGGCAATTGCTGGCCGCGGCGCAGCCCATTTCGGCCGCGCCGCTCGACGATGAACGGTCGACCTTCGGGGAGCAAAGGCGGGGCGCCTTCATCGGCGCGCGCTTCCGCGTGCCGTTCGGCGGGGAGAATAGCGGACGGCCGCGCGCGGCGCTGTCACTGACCTCGGTCGATCATGGGCGCCAGATGGACGGGCGGACGCGGACCCGTTTCGCCGATGGAATCGAGCTCGGCGTGTCGCCGAACCGGCCGCTGACCCTGTCGATCGGCGGCGTCTCCTTCGCCCGCCGCCTCGCCGCCGCGCAGGGCGAGGAGCAGCCGCCGGTCGACAATCGCGAGCGCCAGGCGCGGACCGGACGGACCGTGCTCAAGGGCCTGGCCGTGGTGGCGATCATCGGCGTCGCCGTCATTGGCGGGCTCTACCTCGCCTTGACTGTCGCCTGCGACGGCAATCGCTGCGACGAATAGAGGGGAAGGACGCATGAAGACCATCACAGCCGCTTCTCTGATCGCGGCCCAACTCGTCGCCGCCGCGCCCACCAGCGCGGCCGACCTTGGCATCGCCGCCGATCACGCCCAGGTTCGCATGGGCGCCTTCGCGGGCGCCCGCGTCCGGCTCGCCTTTGGCGGGCCCGACGAGGGCGGGGTCCGGGCCGGCCTGGCGCTGGCGCCGTTCAGCCGCAGCCAGACCATGGATGGCCGCGCTTCGCTTCGCTACGGAGAAGGCTTCGAATTCGGGATTGCCGGCCGCGAGCCGGCCAGCGTCCGGCTGGGAGGACACCGAATCGGCCAGGGCCCGATGCAGGGCGACGCGAGTGGTCCCCGCCTCGGCCTTTCCACGATCGAGACCACTTTGGTCGTCGGCGGCGTCATCGTCGTCGGCCTGCTCGGCCTCGCCTTCTTCGGGCGTAGCGGGGGCTGCTGCGACTAGGCGTCCATCGGGATGAAGCCGGACGCCGCCGCGACCCGCTTCAGCCAGGCTTCGACCGCGGGATAATCGCCGAGTGCGAAGCCGCCGCCGTCGGCGACATGGGTGTAGGCATAGAGCGTGACGTCGGCGAGGGTGAGACCGTCGCCGACGAGCCAGTCGCGCCGCGCCAGATGCGCGTCCATCAGCGCCAGCGCCGCCGCGCCGGCCGCGCGCTTGCCCGGGACCTGCGCGCGCTGGGCGTCGCTGAGAGAGGCCTCGCCGACCCAGCCCCGCCAGAAGCGCAAGGTGGCGATGTTGGGCTCGTGATTATATTGCTCGAAGAACATCCAGCGCAGCATGTCCGCCCGGTCGAGGCGGTCGTCCGGGATCAAATGCGAGCCGTCGGCCAGGTAGAAGCAGGCCGCATTGCTCTCCGGGATGAAGCGCGTCCCCACCTGGAGCACGGGGATGCGGCCGTTCGAATTGACGTTGGCGAGAAAATCCGCGGTCCGCGTCTCGCCCTTCATGATGTCATAGTCGCGCCGCTCCAGCGCGAGGCCGAGCAACGAAGCGGTCAGCCGCACCTTGTAGCAATTCCCGGACGCGGCATATTCGTGCAGGATCAGCGGCTCACTCACTGCCCCAAAGTTCCTCCTCCTCGCGCTTTCGATCTTCCCGCCGCCAGAGCAGCAGCCAGACCACGAACAGGATCGGGAACAGCCAGCCCCAGATATGCTTGTACCAGCGTGAGCTGTGCTCGCGCGGGATCGATACGCCCGCCGCCTGCTCGAGCAGCTGGAGCCGGGCCGGATTGAGCGGGGCACCGCCGATATGGTTCTCGCCCTCGGAATAGATGAACATGCCGAGCTCGCCGTCCGGTTGCGCCCAATAGGGCATGCCGAGAATGCCGTATTCCGTATAGACGTGGCCGATCTTGACCGGCTGGGTCGTGTTCGCAAGCGACCGCCGGGGCCGGCCGTTGGGATAGGGCAGCTCACCCACCGTGGTCAGCTCGCGCAGCATGTCGGCGCGCGGCGCATTGTCGGGAAGCACCATATCCTCCTCGATCACCGAGACGCCGTAGCCGGCGATCGGTCGCCCCGAGAACAGGATCGAGACCAGAGTGAACAGCAGCAATGTCCCGGCCACCCACCGGGACGGAGTCATCTTCTTGAGCATCTCCCCCACTCTTCCCCCCATCGATCCGTTCAGGTCGTCAGCACGATCTTGCCGACATGATCCCTCGATTCCATCAGCTTATGCGCTTCGTCGGCCTGTGCCAGCGGAAAAGTGGCGTGGATCACCGGCTTCAGCCGGCCCTCTTCCACATATGGCCAGACGCTGCGCGCGATCTCGTCGGCGACCAGCGCCTTGAAGGCCACCGAGCGCGGCCGCAGCATCGAGCCCGCCAGGGTCAACCGCCGCGCCATGATCCTGGCGATGCTGATCTCGGCGGTCATGCCGCGCTGCATGGCGATCGAGATGTGGCGGCCGTCCTCGGCGAGGCATTCGAGGTTGCGCGGCAGATAGTCGCCGCCGACCATGTCGATGACGATATTGACCCCCTTCCCTTCCGTCAGCCGCGCCACCGCTTTGACGAAATCCTCGTCTTTGTAGTTGATCGCATGCGCGGCGCCGAGCGCCTCGGCGCTCCGACACTTGTCGTCGCTGCCGCAGGTGACGATCACTTTGAGGCCGAACAAGGCGCCCAAGGCGATCGCCATCGTGCCGATGCCGCTGGTGCCGCCATGGACGAGCACCGTCTCGCCTTCGGTCGCATAGGCCCGCTCGAAAAGGTTGGTCCAGACGGTGAAGAGCGTCTCGGGCATCGCCGCCGCCTCGATCATCGTCAGCGCCGCCGGCACGGGCAGGCACTGGCCGACCGGCGCCACCGCATATTGGGCATAGCCGCCGCCGGCCAGCAACGCGCAGACCGGCTGGCCGACCAGCTCGGCAGGCACCTCGTCGCCGGTCGCGGCGACGATGCCCGCCACTTCCAGGCCCGGGATGGAAGGCGCGCCCGGCGGCATCGGATAGAGGCCGCGGCGCTGAAGCACGTCGGGCCGGTTGACCCCGGCCGCGGCGACCTCGATCAGCAGCTCGCCCGGCCCCGGCCGCGGCACCGGGCGGCGCACGGGGACGAGCACTTCCGGCCCGCCCGCCTCGGCCGGGTCGATCGCATCCATCTCATCGGGCAAAGTGGTCATCGGTCCCGTTCGTCGCAAAGGCGGTCGCGGGTTTATTGACTTGAGCGGCTTCGCGGTCAACGTTCCTTGCCATGGACCTCGACGAGCTTTTTCCGGACAAGCCCGACGATCCGCTGACCCTGCTGACGAAGCAGGATCTCGATCCTTTGTCGGTCGAGGAGCTGCGCGCGCGGATCGAAATCCTCGAGGCGGAGATCGTCCGGGTCAGGGCCAAGCTCGACGCCTCGGTCAGCTTCCAGGCCAGCGCTCATGACCTGTTCAAAAAATGACGGCTTCGGCCTCCGTAAAACCGGCGGAAAGATGGTTAATGTCTCGGTAACATCTTAGCCTTAACCAGTTTTCTGCCGGGGCCGAAGGCGGCTTCGCAGAATATTTGGGCCGTTGCGCTTGATGCGCGAGCCGCAAGGGCCGACATTGGGATGAAAGGCCCTGAATCGCTCATGGGCCGTCAGGAGTAGAAGATGCCGTCATTCGCCCGTGAGCTCGAGCAGACGCTCCACAATGCCCTTGCCGAGGCGAGCGGCCGCAGGCACGAATATGCGACCCTCGAGCATCTGCTGCTCGCGCTCATCGAGGACGTCCATGCCGGCCGCGTCATGGAGGCCTGCGGGGTCAATACCGGCGAGCTGCGCGAGGCGGTGCGTCACTATCTCGACAATGAGCTCGAAGCGCTCAAGGTCCAGTCCGATACCGATCCGTCGCCGACTTCGGGCTTCCAGCGCGTCGTCCAGCGCGCCATCCTCCACGTCCAGTCCTCCGGCCGCGACGAGGTGACCGGCGCCAACGTGCTCGTCGCCTTGTTCTCGGAGCGCGAGAGCTATGCGGTCTATTTCCTGCAGCAACAGGACATGAGCCGGCTCGACGCGGTCACCTACATCTCGCACGGCGTCGGCAAGGGCGAGCCCGCCGCCCAGCCCGCCGAGACCAAGGCCGAGGAAACCAAGCAGGAAGAGGGCAAGAAAAAGCCGGAATCCGCGCTCAAGCAGTTCACGGTCAATCTCAACGAGAAGGCCGAGGAAGGCCGCGTCGATCCGCTGATCGGCCGCGGGCCGGAAGTCGACCGTACCATCCAGATCCTCTGCCGCCGGTCGAAGAACAATCCGCTCTATGTCGGCGATCCCGGCGTCGGCAAGACCGCCATCGCCGAAGGGCTGGCCCGCAAGATCGTCGAGGGCGACGTCCCCGACGTGCTGAGGCCCGCGGTGATCTACTCGCTCGACATGGGCGCCCTGCTCGCCGGCACCCGCTATCGCGGCGATTTCGAAGAGCGGCTGAAAGCGGTGGTGAACGAGCTCGAGAAGCTCCCCCACGCGATCCTGTTCATCGACGAAATCCACACCGTGATCGGCGCCGGCGCCACCTCGGGCGGCGCGATGGACGCATCGAACCTCCTGAAGCCCGCGCTCTCCAACGGCGCGATCCGCTGCATCGGCTCGACCACTTACAAGGAGTTCCGCAACCATTTCGAGAAGGATCGGGCCCTGCTCCGGCGCTTCCAGAAGATCGACGTCAACGAGCCGACGCTCGACGACACGATCAAGATCCTCACCGGCCTGCGCTCTGCCTTCGAGCAGCATCACAGCGTCAAATATACGCCCGACGCGATCAAGGCGGCGGTCGAGCTGTCGGCGCGCTACATCAACGACCGCAAGCTCCCCGACAAGGCGATTGACGTGATCGACGAGGTCGGTGCGATGCAGATGCTGGTCGTCCCCTCCAAGCGCAAGAAGACGATCACGGTGAAGGAGATCGAGGCGGTCATCTCCACCATGGCCCGCATCCCGGCCAAGAGCGTCTCGTCGGACGACAAGAGGGCGCTCGAGCATCTCGACCGCGACCTAAAGCGGGTCGTCTTCGGCCAGGACGACGCCATCAACCGGCTCGCCTCCGCGATCAAGCTCGCCCGCGCGGGCCTGCGCGATCCCGACAAGCCGATCGGCTCCTACCTCTTTTCGGGGCCCACGGGCGTCGGCAAGACCGAGGTCGCGCGCCAGCTCGCGTCGATCATGGGCATCCCGCTGCAGCGCTTCGACATGAGCGAATATATGGAGCGGCACTCGGTTTCCCGCCTGATCGGCGCGCCGCCGGGCTATGTCGGCTACGACCAGGGCGGGTTGCTCACCGACGCGGTCGACCAGCATCCGCATTCGGTCCTCCTCCTCGACGAGATCGAGAAGGCGCATCCTGACTTGTTCAACATCCTCCTGCAGATCATGGATCACGGCAAGTTGACCGACCATCACGGCAAGTCGGTCGATTTCCGCAACGTCATTCTGATCATGACCACCAATGCCGGCGCGTCCGATATGGCGAGCGAGGGGATCGGCTTCGGCAACGTCTCCAAGGAGGATGCGAGCGAGGAAGCGGTGAAGCGGATGTTCACGCCGGAGTTCCGCAACCGCCTCGATGCGATCGTCCCGTTCGGCTACCTGCCGACCGAGGTCGTCGCCCGGGTCGTCGACAAGTTCATCCTCCAGCTCGAGCTCCAGCTCGCCGACCGCAACGTCCATATCGAGCTCGACGACGGCGCCCGCGCCTGGCTGACCGAGCGTGGCTACGACAAGCTCTACGGCGCCCGCCCGATGGGCCGGCTGGTCCAGGAGAAGATCAAGCAGCCGCTCGCCGAGGAACTCCTTTTCGGCAAGCTCATCCACGGCGGCGAGGTCAAGGTCCGCATCAAGGACAATGGACCGGTCTTCGAGATCACCGCGGCGCCGCCCAAGGCGTCGAAGAGCCGGAAGAAGGGGCCAAAGCTGGTCAAGGAAGTCGACCAGCCGGAGGAGAAGGCCTGATCGTCCTATTTTGGGATGGGCGTCGGCCGGCCGGGCCCTAGTCCTGCTGCCTCCGTCCCGGATTCCCTGATATGCGAAGGCCCTTCGCCATGGGGGGCGCGCATGAGAATCCTGTTGTTTGGCATGAGCGCGGCTGTGCTGACGCTCGTCGCAGGCTGTTCGACGCTGACGGCACCGGACGAGGTCAAGGCGCTGAAGGGCGCCACGACGAACTTCACCTCGGCCTTGCGGGCCTCCGAGGCGGCAGGCCAGGAATCGGCGGAAGCTGAAATTCGCGGCCGGTATCGGCGCGACATGCTGGCCGGCCACTCCATTGCCTTCGACACGAATTGCTACACGCGCGCGGCCGAGGTGAACGACAATCTGGACGCCTTGATCATCCAGTGGCGTACCCGGCCGCCTTACGATCCGGCTGCATCCGATCGGGCTTATCGAACGATACGGGGAATCAGCCCTTGCGACCTTCCGGAGCTGGCGACCGCCCTTCCGGAGCTGCCGGCGCCAAGGCCCTATACCGCCGATGTCAGCGCCGTGGTCAGCCTCGACGCCGATACGCTCGGGGGCGCCGCGCAGAATCTCGAAGCCTATGTGGAAGCGCTTTCTGACATTGCCGGTGGGGAGACGTCGGGGCGGGCCGATGCCGCCCGGGCCGAACTCTTTGAGGCCGGCCGGGGGCTGATCGGTGCGCTCAAGATCGGCGGGCCGGCCGACCTGATCCTCAATGTCGCCGAAGCGGCCATCGGATCGATCATCGCCGCACGACGCAACGCGCATACGCGCGAGTTTCTCGACCGGATGGACCCGGCGATGCCGGCCATGATGGAGCGGCTCGGCCTGGCCGCGCGCGTCGTCACCGCGCAGGCCGCCTATGACCGCGCCCAGGCCGCGCGCTATATTGCGCTTCACGCGAACGAGGCTCTGCGCCAGCCTGGGATGTTCGTGAGGCGCGGGCGGCAGCGCGTTGCCAGCCCTGAACGGATCCGGACCTACGACGATGCGGTTCAGCGCCTTGAGATTGAAAACAATGCGCTGAAGAGCCTCAGGAGATCCGATCCGATGGTTGCGGCACGCGCCTTCGCGGCAGCACATCACGAATTGAAGGAGGTGTTTCACAACCCCAGAGCGCATCGTGCCGCCCTCGCGGCGGGCCTCAAGGAATTCCAGGACAGCGCGGTCGCCCTTATCACCGCCCTGCGCGCGCGCTAGGATGGGACGGTCGAACGAGGAGAAAAGCCATGGCCGAAGGTGGGGACGCATTGGAAGAACTGGCGAGGTCCCGGCAAGTCGCGCGCGCCGCCGCCGAAACCCTGTTCACCCAGCAGCGCGAGGCCGAAAGCCGGGGCGATATCCGCACGGCGGAGAAGCTTAGCGCCGCGCGCAGCGACGCGCTGTCGCTGGTTCGATCGCTCACGACCAAGATTCAAACCGGGATCATCAGACCTGGAGGTAACGTTCCTTCGCTAAAACAAGCCACCGAAGAGCTGGAAGAACGAATCGAAAGGATGAATCAGACCATCGCCGACTTGCAGGACGCTAGGGCGGTGCTTTCGATCCTGACGAGCCTCGTGTCGATCGTCTCCGCATTTTAGGCTGATAGCGGTCGCGGCAGGACTCCCGCTTTTGCCGGGGCGGCGGTAGGATGCGGGCTGCACAGCCCGGAGCCCAGCCATGACCGATCTCACCTTCTACACCCACCCCCAGTCCCGCGGCCGCGTGATCCGCTGGATGCTGGAGGAGGTCGGCGCGCCTTATGAGACGGTCGTGCTCGGCTATAATCAGAGCATGAAGGACGCCGATTATCTGGCGATCAATCCGATGGGGAAGGTGCCGGCGATCCGGCATGGCGACACGGTGGTGACCGAGACGGCGGCGATCTGCGCCTATCTCGCCGACGCCTTTCCTGACGCCGGCCTCGCCCCGCCCGCCAATCACCGCAAGCGCGGGACCTATTATCGTTGGCTGTTCTTCGCGGCGAGCCCGGTCGAGGCGGCGGTGACCAACAAGGCGCTCAAGGTCGAGGTCAGCGACGAGCAGCGCGCCTTCGTCGGCTATGGCAGCTTCGACGCCGCGATCGACGCGCTCGAGGTCGCCATCATCCCCGGCCCCTATATTTGCGGCGACCAGTTCACCGCCGCCGATCTCTATGTCGGATCCCAGATCGGCTTCGGGATGCAGTTCGGATCGATCGACAAAAGGCCGGTCTTCGAGGAATATTTCGGGCGTCTCCAGGCCCGCCCCGCCGCGATCCGCGCCAGCGAGATCGACGATGCGCTGATCGCTCAGGAGCAGGACGGCTGAGATGAACGGCGAGATCGGACGCGCCGCGATCGCGCTTTACGACCGCTTCACCCACGAGGGCATGGATCGGCGCGCTTTCATGGCCCGGCTGACCCGGATCGCCGGCAGCGCGGCGGCAGCGAGCGCGCTGCTCGGCAGCATCGCCGCCGGGGCCGAGGCGGCACCCATCGTCCCCGCCGACGACCGCCGCATCCGCACTCAGGAGCTGACTTGGGAGGCGCGCCCCGGGCGCCTTTATACGGGCTATAACGCCGCGCCCGCCCAAGCTGCGCCCCACCTCCCGGTCGTGCTCGTCGTTCACGAGAATCGTGGCCTCAACGACCATATACGCGACGTCGCGAGGCGGCTGGCGGTGGCCGGCTATTCCGCTATCGCTCCGGATTTCCTGAGCCCCGCCGGCGGCACGCCCGCTGGCGACGAAGACCGGGCGCGGACGATGATCGGCGCGCTCGACATGGCGGAGACGGTCGCCGACGGCGCCGCCACGATCGCCTGGCTGGCCTCGGCCGAAGGCGGCGCGCGCAGGGTCGGCGTGGTCGGCTTCTGCTGGGGTGGCGCGATGGTGCACCGGCTCGCCATCGCCGCCGGCGACGCGCTGAAAGCGGGCGTTTCCTTCTACGGCCCGGCGCCCGATCCCGGCGAGGCGGCGCGGGTCAGGGCGGCGATGCTGATCCTGCTCGCCGGCCTCGACGAGCGGGTCAACGGCACCGCCTTGCCGTGGATCGCCGCCCTGCGCGCCGCCGGCAAGGAGGTGGAGACTTTCACCTATCCCAACGTCAACCACGCCTTCCACAACGACACGTCGGAGGCGCGCTACGATCGCGAGGCGGCGACCCGGGCCTGGGTGGCGACGCTCGATTTCTTCCGGCGACACCTGCGCTGACAGAAAAAAGGCCCGGCGTCGCCGCCGGGCCCTCCTCGCTTCGACGTCTTGCGACGCGCTAGTCGCGGCTGCCCATCAGGCGCAGCAGCATCAGGAACATGTTGATGAAGTCGAGATAGAGCGCGAGCGCGCCCATGATCGCGGCCTTGCCCAGGAACTCGGTGCCCTGGAGCTGGAAGTAGATGCTCTTCACCTGTTGGGTATGAAAGGCTGTCAGGCCGGCGAAGATCAGCACGCCGACCGCGCCGATCACCAGGTTCATCGTCTGCTGGCCCGCCGGCGACATGAACATCGACAGGACCGTGGCGACGATCAGCCCGACCACGCCCATGAGCAGGAACGTGCCCCAGCCCGACAGGTCCTTCTTGGTCGTGTAGCCCCAGAGGCTGAGGCTGGCGAAGGCCGCCGCGGTGGCGAAGAAGGTGAGTGCGATCGACGCATCGGTATAGACGAAGAAGATCGACGCGAGCGAAAGGCCCATGACGACAGTGAAGGTCCAGTAGATGACCTGCGCCATGCCCGTCGACAGCTTGTTGATGCCGAAGCTCAGCACCAGCACGAAAGCGAGCGGCGCCAGCATGATCACCCATTTGAGGATGCCCGGGCCGAACAATATGTCGAACGCGCCGTCCCATTGCGAGAAGAGCAAGGCGACGACGCCGGTGAGCAGCACGCCCGACGCCATGTAATTGTAGACCGACAGCATGTGCGCCCTGAGGCCGGCGTCGACCGAAACGTCGCGGCCGCCGCGGACGTCGCTGAGATCGCGTCCATAGTCCCTCGTGCTGTCGATCGGGGCCGGCCTCGGCGGAGCCGCACCGGGCCGCGGGTCAGACCAATTCGCCATTTCAAATCTCCCATCCCCGGCAAAAATGCCGTGCCATCGGGATATCGGAGGAATGCGGGGCCATTTCAAGGAAAACTGGCCGGCCGTCTGGGGCGGAGAGGGCCGTTAGCGATGATTTTCCGGCTCGGGCCTGCTAGGCGAAGGCCATGCACCGCCTGTTCGTGGCGATCCGGCCGCCCTCGGCGATCCGCAAGATGCTGCTCGGCGCGATGGGCGGGATCAGCGGCGCGCGCTGGCAGAGCGAGGATCAGCTCCACCTCACCTTGCGCTTCATCGGCGAGGTCGACCGCCATCGCGCGGGCGACGTCCATGCCGCTTTGGGCGCCGTGCACCAGCCGGCGTTCGACCTCGCCCTCAACGGGATCGGCGCGTTCGAGCGGCGCGGGCTCGCCGACGCGGTCTGGGCCGGCGTGACCCCGCACGCGCCGCTCCGGGCCCTGCACAAGAAGGTCGATGCCGCCCTCGCCCGCGTTGGCGTCGCGCCCGACGAGCGCGCCTATCTGCCGCACATCACCCTCGCCCGCCTCAAGCGCGGTTCCGGGCCGGTCGGCAACCTCCTCGAACAATCGGGCGGCCTGACCAGCCCGACGTTCACCGTGGACTCCTTCGCCTTGTTCGAGAGCGACCTGACCGAGGAGGCTGCCGTCTATTCGATCGTGGAGCGCTATCCGCTGGGCTAAGCGCCCAGCGCGACCAGCAGGCGCTCCACCATCGCATAATAGCCCGCCCCCCACAGCCGCACATGCGCCAGCGCGGGGAATAACTGGTAGACCGGCTGCCGCTCCCGCCAACCCGGCTCGCGCGCGCCATAACCCTGATTGAATTCCCCCGGCGGCGTCGAGAACAGGTCGAGCATCGCCAGATCCACCTCGGCGTGGCCGTAGGAGCAGGCAGGGTCGATGAGGGCGACGAGGCGGCCGCCCTGGACCAGCATGTTGCCGGTCCAAAGATCGCCGTGGAGCATTGCGGGCGCGGGAGAAGCCGGAAGCAGGTCGCCGAGCCGCGCGGCCAGCCGCTCGACCCGCCGGCGCCAGGGCCGGTCGAGCAGGCTCGCGGTGGCGATCAGCCTTTGTTCGCCCCAGAAGCGCGGCCAATCGCCCGTCTCGCGATTGTCGAGCGTCACCGTGCCGATGGCATAGTCGACCGGCCAGCCAAAGGCGTCTCCGGTCCGGTCATGGAGAGCGCGGATTCGCGCGCCGACGTCGACCCAGGCCCTGGCGCTGAACACGCCGTCATTCTCGACATATTCGAGCAGCAGCACGCCCTCATGCTCGCCCTCGACCGCGGGAACCGGCAAGCCGGCGCCCGCCATGGCTCGGAGCATCGCGGCTTCGGCGCCGGCGGAGGGGCTATGCTTGGCCACCGAGAGCGCGCCATCCGGCCGATGCACCAGCAGCACCTCCGACACGCTCTCCCCGACCAGCCGCTCGAGCTTCTCCTCCGGCAGCCCGATCTGGTCGGCGACGCGCTGGGAGAAGACGCTCATTCGCTATTCCGCCGGGAAATATTGGAACCAAGGCTCGGCCTCCTCGAGCACCCGCGCGAAGCTCGGCCGCGCCTTGAGTCGGTCGAGCAGCGCCAGCGCGTTCGGCCAGAGGCCGGCCATCGGCGTCACCTTGTCGGCATAGAAGAGCGCCGGCGCCGCCGCGCAATCGGCCAGAGTGAAATCGTCCCCCGTCGCCCAGCGCCGCGCGGCCATGTGGCGCTCGACCAAGCCGAGCGCAGTCGCCAGCGCTTGCCGCGCCTCGACGACGTCATAGGGATTCTTCTGACCCTCCGGCCGCAGCCGGTCGAAGACGATCCTCTGCATCGGTCCCTGGACGTAGAGGTCGTAAATCCGGTCCCAGAGCCGGACCTCGCGGGCCAGGTCCGGATCTTCGGGGACGAACCGGATCGGGCCCCGATGATGGCGGTCGAGATAATCGATGATGATGCTCGTCTCTGGAATGACGCGCGCATGCACCTCCTCCTCGAGCACCGGCATCTTCGCGATCGGCCACAAAGCGGCGAACGCCGCGCGCGAGTCGGGATCGCCAAGGTCGACGATCCTCGGCGTGAACGCGGTCCCGTTCTCGTAGAGCGCGATCAGCGGCTTCCAGCAGAAGGAAGAAAGTGGGTGATAATGATAGATGAGGCTCATCTCGCGCTCTCCTTTTGCAGCGCCGCCGTCAGCCCGCGCGCGCCGTCGACGACATCGCGCCAAGTAAGGTCGAAATGCGAATCACTGCCATAATAAGGGTCGGCGACCGCCTGTCCGGCACGACCGGGCGCATGGTCGAGCAGCAGCGACAGCCTGGCCCGGCTGCCTGCAGGCCGGATCGCCGTGAGGTCGGCGAGATTCTCCTCGTCGAGGGCGACGATATGGTCGAACCGCTCGAAATCGCTTGGTGTCACCCGCCGCGCCCTCAGCTGCGAGATGTCGACGCCGCCCCGCCGCGCCGCGGCGATCGCGCGCCGGTCGGGCGGCTCGCCGGCGTGCCAGCCGCCAGTGCCGGCGGAATCCACCTCGGCGTCGAGTCCGAGCCTTTCCGCTTCCGCGCGGAAGGCCGCCTCGGCGAGCGGCGAGCGGCAGATATTGCCGAGGCAGACGAAGAGAATCCGGTGAGGCATCGCATCAAGCCTTGTTGCCAAAGCGCGCCGCTCTGCTAGCCAGAAGCAAGGAGAAGCACAATCGGAGGGGACATATGGCGGCGACCGACACCGGCAAAGCTATGCCCGAACCGCCGCCGATCCGGATCAGCCGCTACGCCTGGTACGCCCTTTTCGTCCTCGTCCTCGTTTACGCCATCAACTTCATCGACCGGCAGATCATCTCGATCCTCGCCCAGGACATCAAGCACGACCTCCACCTCCAGGACGCCCAGATCGGCTTCCTCTACGGCACTGCCTTCGCGGTGTTCTACGCCTTGTTCGGCATCCCACTCGGGCGGCTCGCCGACAGCTGGTATCGCGGCCGGCTGATCGCGCTCGGCCTCACCTTATGGTCGTCGATGACCGCGCTTTCGGGCTTCGCATCCTCCTTCGCCATGCTTGCCGTCGCCCGGATCGGCGTAGGCATCGGCGAGGCAAGCGCTTCGCCCGCGGCTTTCTCGATGATCTCGGACTATTTCCCGAAGGAGAAAAGGGCGACCGCGCTCTCCATTTATTCGGCCGGCCTCTATATTGGCGGCGGCCTCAGCCTGCCGATCGGCGGGATGGTCAGCAGCCGCTGGAATGCCGCCTTCCCCAATCCCGCCGAAGCGCCGCTCGGCCTAGCCGGCTGGCAGGCCGCTTTCCTCGCCGTCGGCATACCGGGCCTGCTCCTCGCGCTTTGGGTGACGTCGCTCCGGGAGCCGCAGCGAGGCGCCTCGGACGGACTGCCGCAGCCGGTTGTCCGCCCCAATGCCTGGCGCGATTTCCGCGGCGAGCTGCTCGCCATCCTGCCGCCGCTCACCCTGGTCAGCGTCTCGCGCATCCCCGGCGCGCTCGCCGTCAACCTGATCGCCTTGGCGGGCGTCGCGGCGGCGGTCGCAGGCCTCATCGTCCTGACCGGCGATTGGCCGCAATGGCTCGCTTACGGGCTCGGCATCTACGCCGTCTTCTCCTGGGTGCAATCGCTGCGCCACCGGGACGCAGCGGCCTATCGGCTGATCTGGGGCAACCGCACGGTCGTCATGCTCGCCGTTGCGTTCGGCAGCATCTCGTTCATGACCTATGCGATCAGCTTCTGGGCGCCACCTTATGCGATCCGCACCTTCTACGGCGCGGCGACCGCGCCCGCCCACTTCATCGGCAACAGCGCCGCCGAGGAAGTGGCGACCATCCTCGGCTGGGGCGCGGCCATCGCCGCGGCGATCGGCGTCATCACGGGCGGAATCATCTCGGATCTGTGGCGCCGGCGCGATCCGCGCGGACGCATCTTCGTCAACATGCTCGCCGTCGTGCTGCCGATTCCGGCGGTCTGGACGATGTTCACCACCCAGGATCTGGGAACCTTCTACATCGCCAGCCCGATCGCGCAGCTCTTCGGCTCGGCTTGGGTCGGTGCCGCCGTGGCGACGCTTCAGGATGTCGTGCTTCCGCGTATGCGCGCGACCGCCGGCGCCACCTATGTGCTCGGAACGACCATGGTCGGCCTCGCGCTCGGCCCCTATTTCGCGGGCAAGATGGCCGATGTCACGCACAGCCTCAGCGCGGGCGTCTTCTCGCTCTACATCATGCCGCCCTTCACGCTCCTCGCGCTCTGGATCGGCGCACGCCACATCGCCGACCTCGAAGCGACCAAGATCGAGCGCGCCCGCGCGGCCGGCGAGCCGATCTAGTAATTGAGAATGCCGCAGGCGACGCGGCCGCCGCTATTGCCGCTCGGGTCCGTGCGATAATCGTCCGGGCCTGCGTGGATCACGATCGAGGCGCCGTCGGCATCGAACAAAGGATGGGCGCCGTCCCATCCCCCGGTGCCGGGGATGGTGAATTCAAGCCGGCCGGTGCGGTTGGCGCCAATGTCGAGATTGGGCAGGTCGCCGAGATGATGGCCTTGCGGATTGAGGCGGCCATGCTGGCGTGCGGTCGGGTTCCAGTGCGGGCCGGCGCTTTCGAATGCGGGGCCGTCGCAGCGGCCGACGGCATGGAGATGGACGGCGTAGCGCCCCGGCCGCATGCCGCTGGCGGCGATCCGGACGACTATGACGCCGGACCGGATCGGGATCAGCGCCGATCCGACCACCGTGCCGTCGGGTGTGCGGATCTGCGCACTGGCTGCGCCCAGGATATTGGCCGGAGCGGAGCTCGCCGCGGCCGCGGCCGCCACGGCCATCGTCACTGCCTTGAACATTGATGTCCCTCTGCGCGGGTCAAACGAGCGGCGGCGGCGCTTGTTGCCTGCGTTCACCCCGCCCCGCGCCCCGGCCGGCCGATGCCGTGCCAGGTCAGGCCCGCGCTTTCGACATCCTCGGGCGGGTAGATGTTGCGCAGGTCGACCAGCACCTTCGAGCGCATCGACGCGGCCAGCCGCCTGAGGTCGAGCGCGCGCAGCGCATCCCATTCGGTGACCAGGACGACCGCGTCGGCGCCCGCCGCCGCCTCATAGGGACTGGCGCACAGGTTGACGTTGGGGATGAGCGGCCGCGCCTGCTCCATGCTTTCCGGATCGTAGCCGCGCACGACGACGCCGGCATCCTCGAGCGCGCGAACGATGCTGAGCGAAGGCGCGTCGCGCATGTCGTCGGTATTGGGCTTGAAAGCGAGCCCGAGCAAAGCGACGACCTTGCCGCGCGCCTGCCCGCCCAGGGCCTTGATCACCTTGCGGCCCATGGCGCGCTTGCGCGCGTCGTTCACCTTGACCACCGCCTCGACGATCCTGAGCGGCGCATGCGCATCCTCGGCCGTCTTGAGCAGGGCGACCGTGTCCTTGGGAAAGCAGGAGCCGCCATAGCCGGGGCCCGCGTGCAGGAATTTGGCGCCGATGCGGCCGTCGAGGCCGATCCCCCGCGCCACGTCCTGGACATCGCCGCCGACCGCCTCGCACAAATCGGCGATCTCGTTGATGAAGGTGATCTTGGTGGCGAGGAAGGCGTTGGCCGCATATTTGATGAGTTCGGCCGTGCGCCGCGAGGTGAACAGCAGCGGGGCCTTGTTGAGATAGAGCGGCCGGTAGATTTCGCGCATCACCTCGGCCGCGAGCTCGTCCTCGGCGCCGACGACGATCCGGTCCGGGTGCTTGAAATCCTCGATCGCCGCGCCCTCGCGCAGGAATTCGGGGTTGGAGACGACCGAGACGGCGGCGTCGGGCGCCACCTCTCTGAGGATGCGCTCGACCTCGTCGCCCGTGCCGACAGGCACCGTCGACTTGGTGACGACGACACGCGGTCCGGGCAACAGCTCGCCGATCTCGCGCGCCGCGCCATAGACGTAGGAAAGGTCGGCGTGGCCGTCGCCGCGCCGTGACGGCGTCCCGACCGCGATGAACACCGCCTCGGCGGCGGCGATCGCCGCCGCCAGCCCGGTGGTGAAGGCCAGCCGTCCCGCCGCGACGTTGCGCGCGACGAGCTGGTCGAGGCCGGGCTCGAAGATCGGCATGATGCCGCGTTCGAGCGCGCCGATCTTCGCCGCATCCTTGTCGACGCAGGTGACGTGGTGACCGAAGTCGGAGAAACAGGCGCCGGAAACCAGGCCGACATAGCCGGTTCCGATGATCGCGATGCGCATTCAAGGGTCCTGGATGCTGTGGGGGTCGTGGACCCGTATCAAAGCGGCGCCACGCCGAACAGGGTGTTTGGCCCGTTGCCGGCACCGGCCGGGCGGAGGGGCGCGCGTCGCCGACAAAAAAGGGGCCGACCCGAAGGCCGGCCCCCGATTTGGTGGCATTCGCCGCCGAAGCGGCGAAACCCCTTCTTACCAGCCGGAGCCGGGGCCGAAGGTGATTTCCACGCGCCGGTTCTGCGGCTCGCGGACGCCGTCGGCCGTATCGACCAGCGGACGGCTTTCGCCATAGGCTTCCGAGGTGATCGCGGCATCGGGAACGCCACGGCCGGCCAGATAGGCGCGAACGTTGTTGGCGCGACGCTGCGACAGGCCGACATTATATTCGTCGGAGCCCGAACGGTCGGCGTGACCGGCGAGAACCACCGAAGCCGAACCGACCTGCTGGTAGCCAGCAGCCGCATTGTCGAGGATCGCGGCCGCTGCCGGCGTGATCTCGTCCTTGTCCCAATCGAAGAACACGATGAACGGACCCGGGTAGATGACCTGCTGACGCGGGCACTCCTGGGTGACCGGGATGACCGAGCCGTCGGGGCATTGCTTGGTGTCGATCGGCGGCGGCGGCGGGGCCTGGCAGACGCCGTTGGCGTCGCGGGTCCAGCCCGGCGGACAATCGGGGATCGGCTCGGGCGGCGGCGGCGCGCCGAAGTTGAACGTGATGCCGCCGAGCAAGCTGTGCGAACGGAACCGCGATTCCGACTCGAAGCCGCGGAAGTCCACGGTCCGGATGTTGTCGGCATTGAAGAAGCGGTAGCGAACGGTGATGTCGATATTGTCGCTGATCGCCTGGCGGACGCCGGCGACGACCTGCCACGCGAAGCGCGAGTCGGAATCGTCGATCAGGGCGCCTTGGTTCGAGAAGGCGCGGACGTTGTTATAATCGACACGGGCGATGCCGGCGCCGCCGCCGACAAACCCGCTGATGCCGTCGTCGTCGCCGAAGTCGAGCATGCCGTTGATCATGAAGCTGAGCGCGCTGGTGCGCCCGCCGCCGGCCGGGAAGAGGTCCGGAGTGCCCGGCTGACCCGCACCTGGATTGCCCGGGACGCGGACCGAAGACTCGATGTCGTCGACTCTCGCCCGCTTATAGGCGACTTCGGCCTCGATGCGGAACGCGCCCAGATCGTAGCCGACGAACAGCGCGCCGTCATAGCCGTAGTCGTGGTTCAGCGCTATCTGAGCCGAGGCCGAGCTTGGGATCGTCGGACCGGTGCCAAAATCGAAATCGACATCCTCGACGATCATCGCGCCGAAATCGCCCCCGACATACCAGGCGCCATTGCGCGCAAGTGCCGGAGTTGCGAGCACGGTTGACGACAGCGCCACAACAATGGCGAGCTTCCGCATAATCTTCCCCTTTCTTCTGCGTCCCGAGTGGGAACGACGTGAACCTCTTACGGTAAGCGGGGTTTCCACGCAAGCACGCTTAGCCCCTCACCTGTTGCTGAAAAGCCGCAGCGCATCCTGAAGATGAACCGCGGATAACCAGTCAGGACCGAAACGTTGCCTAACGCCTCCGGTTGCACGCGAAAAGCAGCTTTTGTCATTCGATCAGACCATGTGACTTTAATGTCGCAATAAGGCCGTCGACCGCCGCCCGTGCCTCGGCGTCTATAATCGTTCCGCCTGAAGGACTTGGGACCTCCGGAAGCCGCGATCCGACGACCTGCTGGCCGCCGATGACGAGCGCGGTCGCCGGCCATTCGCCGATGCTCCAGGCGGCTCCGGTCCAATGCAGCCAGTAACCTGGATCAATGTTCCAGGCCAGCATGCCCGGACGTGGCGAAACGAACCGCCAACCGCCCGCGGTCCAGCAGGCCAGGCGATCCGCCTCGCCGGCCCAGGCTCCGCTTGCGCCGGCGCCCACGATCCAGCACTGGCCGGGTTCGGGTTCGTCGGGGACGTCGTCGAGCGGCCCCGCCTCGATCTGGGCGTGCAGCGCGGCGTCGATCAGGGTCAGCGCCTCATTGTGAAAGACCTCCTTCTGCGCCTGCCCGGGCAGGATGAAAGGCAAGGCGAAGCGCGCGCTCGTCTCGGTCATGATGATCTCCTCAAAATTAGGGGCTCCTAATCCAGGTCCAGCAGCGCCGTCCGCGAGGCACCATGGCTGCCGACCTGCGCGACCCCGATCGTCAGCGGCCCGACGCCGTCCACCGCCCGCTCGGCGGCCGCATAGAGGTGGGCCGGGCCGCCGGTTTCGACGATCCGTTCGAAGCCCGCCCCGGCGATGACCAGCCGGTAGCGTTCGACCTCCTCGCCGAGCGGCGTGTCGGCGCCGTCGACCCAGGCCCAGCCCTGCCGGCTCCGCCGCACCCAGGAGAAAGCGAGATCGCCGCCATCCGTTTCGCGCGCGGCGAGATGGACGGGACTCGGCGGACGCAGCACCGCCGCCTCGATCGCGCGCGCGGCCGACGCCGCGACCGGATCGCCGGCCCCGCTCGCCAGGATCCGCGCCTCGCCGCCCGCCGACCCCGCCGGCGCCTCGAGCACGACCAGGGCGTCGCGCGCGATCAGGGTGAAGGGCTCGCCGGCCACGTGGCCCGCCGCCGCATATTCGGTTCCCCTACGGCCGCGCAGCAGCCGCGAGATCCGGAAGCGCCGGTCGCCCAGCGCCTCGACCGCGCCGAACTGGACGAGCTCCTCGCCGATCGCCGCCAGGTTCGCGCCGCCGGCCAGGAGGTCGTCGTCGCGGCCCTCCAGCCACATCGCCTCGCCGAGCAGCTCGACCTCGAGCGCTGAGCCCCTGTCGATGAGGGCCGAGCCCGCGGCCGGCAGCGCGCCGAGCGTCACGCCGATGACCGCCGGCGCCGCCGTGCCGCCGGCATCCTGCCAGCTCGCGCCCGAATCATAGCTGGCGCTGAGCGCCGCCCGGCGCCAGCCTTCGCTCGCCCCCGCCGCCGCGACGTAGAGCAAGGGCCTGGTTTCCAGCCCGTCGCCGAGCGGGAGGTCGAGCAGCCGGACCGTCGTCGGCCCACGCGGCAGATCGCTTTCGCTCACCGGCCGGCCAGGGCTCGCCGCAACGAGGTCCGGCGGCGCCGACTCCGACACCCGGACCAGCTCGAGCGTCGCGATCATCGGCCCCAGCGTCCAGCGCTCGACCTTCCACAAGCCTGCCTGCCCCACCATCGCGACATGGCTGCCCGGGCGCAAGGCAGCACCGCGCCACGCCAGAACGGCCGTGACCCTCACCCGGCCGGCCCAGAGCGCGGCGAGGCGATATTCGGCCAGCGCCTTTGCCGCCCCGGCCGACAGCACCGCCGGCAAGGCGCGGCGGTCGGCGCCGCGCCCGCCGGCGCGGACCGCGCGTTGCAATCCGGTCTGATAGTCGCGGCCCGGGTCGTGATAGGCGATGCTCGCTTCGCCCGGCAGCGCGCCCGCCCCACGGCGAACGATCTCCGGCCGCTCGCTTTCCGCCGCGGCCGGCCAGGCCGAGGGCTCGCCAGCCGCGGCCGTCAGCCGCAGCGCGGCGCCCGCGTCGTAAAGCGACAGCGGCACGACGTCGGCGAGCGCCTCGAGCGCACCGCGCGCGCTGTCTCCGCTCGCCGCATAGCCAATCAGCGCCGGGGTCGGTCCCGCCGCGACCGCGCCGCCGCCCAATTCTTCCGCGATCGCGCCGATCGCGATCCCGCCGTCGTCCGCCTCGACCTCGAAGGTCAGCGACGGAATTCGGTTGCCATAATCCTCGAGCTGGAAATTCTCGAACAAAGCATAAGCGAGGCCGCGAAAGGCCGGCGCCTGCCCCGCTCCTTCCGCGGCGAGGATCAAAGGGTCGGGCGCCTGGTCCTCGTCGCCCGCATGAAGACGAAATCCGGTCGCGCTCTTGAAGTCGCCGGCGGCGCCGCGCAGCAGCTTGCCGTCCGCCCAGATCCGGCGCACCGCCGCCACCCGGCGCGCCGACAATGCCACCGCGAAGCTCGCCGAATAAGAATAAGAGGTGATCTTGGGCCGGCCCTTGCCCCCGCCGGTCGAGCGATGCTCGGCAAGGTCGGTCGACCAGATCACCGTGCCGGCCACCCGCATCGTCCCGAAGATCCTGGGGATCGGGGTGCCGTAGGAAGAGGTCTGCACCGCGAGCTCGCCGAGCCGCGGCCCCTGCCGGCCTTTCGGCGCGAACAGGCGCTGGTCGACCTGCTGGCCGAGCGCCGCGCCGATCGCGCCGCCGATCGGCCCGCCGACGATGGTGCCGACCGCGGTCAGGATCAAGGTCGCCATTCAATCCTCCCCAATCCGCCAGATGCTCAAGATCGGCCAGGGCGCCGGCCCGGGCCGCTCGACCACGCGCCGCAGCCCCGCATCGGCATGAACCAGCCCGCCCTCCGTAACGATGCCGAGATGGAGTTGCGCCGGTCCGGGTGCGAGCACGAGCAAGTCGCCGGGGCGGGCCGCCGCGACCGCGCGCAGCCCGGCCGCGGCCAAAGCCGCCGCCAGCCGCGCCGCCGATCCGCCGCGCAGCGCATAGTCGCGCGGCGGATTGCGGACGCCGATCGCCGCCGCCGCCAGGCCGATGCAGTCGAGTCCGCTCGCCGGCGAGCGGCCCTGCGGCCGGAACTCGACGCCGATCAGCGCGCGCGCGTTCGCGACGACGCGCTCAGCGCGCGCCGTCATCGCCGGCCAACTGGTTGGATGGCGGCACCTCCGTCGCCGGCTTCTTCTTCCGGAACTGAAGACTGGTGTCGTCGATTTCGATCCGAACGATCGACGGCAGTCCCTGACAGGCGGTGAGCCCGAGCAACATGAGTCCAAGGCAGGCGCGCAGCCGCATGGTCCTTCTCCTTCGTGAAAATCCCTCCCGCGTCGGGAGGGAGTGGTGATGGGGCGTCAGGCCCCGGGATAGCGTGTCAGCAGGTCGATGCCGGGCAGATGCGGCTCGCCGCGGAAATTGACGGCGTTGCCGAACCGCCCCGCGCAGGTGGCGAGCATCTTGTCGCAGCCCTCGACGATCTCCACGAGGTCGCCGATTGCGAGCGGCGAGGGCGGTGGCTCGTACAGGATCAGCCGTTCGTCCTCGGAGCTTCGAATCGCGCTTTCGAGGCCGCTATTAGCGCCGCCGATCCAGCGCAGCCGGCCGCCGCCATGCGCATCGCCCGGCGCAGCTTCCTCGACCTCGACGGTGTCGGGCGCGACGACCGCGGCAATCCTGGTCAGCCGCGTCCGCCCGGCCATGTCGACCCGGCACCTTTTGTCGCCGAGCGCGGCCCGGCATTCGGGCGAGGTCTGCTCGACCACAGGCGAGTCGAGCAAGGCGGTCGGGCCGCGCAATTCGGCCTCGAACGCCTCGCCTTTGACTAGGACCTCGCCAAGCTCGCCGCGCGCCACCTGGAACATCTCGCCTTCGGGCGCCTCCCAATCGACCATGAAGATCCTCACCCCGGCCCCGTCCCACCGTCCGGCGGCGAGGTCGGCGCCCTTGATCGCGGCGCTGGCCAGCGCGCCCTTGATGTCGACCATATCCGCGTCGAACCCGTCCGCGACGCCGATCTCCGAGGGCAGCATCCCCGGCGCGGCGCGGTAGACGAGCCCGTCGCGCTCGAGATCGCGGTCGTGCGTCGTGAAGCCCAGGGTCACCCCGTCCCGCCGCTCCAGCCGCCAGCACAAGGCGATGGTCGCGAGGTCGCGCTCCAGGAAGTCCGGCATGTCTTTATTCCCTGATCTCGATCAGCGGCACCGACGGGATCTCGCCGGCCGCGAAGGTCGCGCGGTTGAGGCTGAGCCGATCCTCGGCGAAGCGCACGGGCACGTCGAAGCGGAAGCCGGCGCGGACCTCCTCGCCCGCCGCCGGCGCCGCGTCGAACGCGACCACGCCTTTGTCCGCCAGCGTCCAGCCGCTTGCTCTTTCCTCGCCGTCCACGGACACGAGCACCGTCCCCGCCACCGGCCGGGTGATGCGGCGGACCTGCGCCCCATAGGCCTTGATCAGCGGGAACTCCGTCCTCACGCCGTCGCCCATGCCGAGCATCTGGTCCGCCGCCCCCGGTGTCTCGACCATCGCATTGGAGCTGTGGTCGAGCGGGTCTTCGAGACGGAATCCGACCGCCGCCCCGCGCCGCGCGCGAAAGAAGGTGATCAAGGCACGCAAATCGGCCTCGCCGCGCAGGCCGGGGCCGGCGTCGAAGCCGAGCCGCGCATCGGCCCATTCCGAATTGCGCTGCTCGGCGCCTCCCGCGACGGTCACGATCGCGGTCGAGAAAGCGGGCTCGACCGCGGTCTGCCGGCCGAGCGCGATCGGAAAGGATACGTCCTCGAAAGCGTCCATCTCTTCCTCTCCCAAATCGAAATGCACGAAGCCGTCGCGCGCCACCTGGGGCAGCGCCCAGACGAAGATTTCCGCCGTCCCGCGCCGCGCCGCCGCGTCGGCCGCGGCCGCGATCCGCGTCCACAAATGGCCGTCCTCGGCGTCCAGCACGAAGCCGGCGAAATAATGCTGCTCCGCCACCGGATAGCCGAGCCGCGCCGCCATCGCCGCGGCCCCGGCCGCGCTCGCCGCGCCGCCCCGGCCGCCAACCACCCAGTCATAATCCTCGATCTGCAGCGCATCGAAAGCCGGCGCCGCCCAGCCTGAAGGCGCATTGGCCCGTTTCACCTCGGGCGCGCCGAGCACGGCCGGCAGATAGACGAGCAGCAGGCACTCCGCTCCCGGCGCCGCGTCCCGGACCGCGTCGCTTAAGGCCGCGGTCGAAGCGGCCAGGACGGCGCCGGCGTCGTCGAGTGTCGAACGCTGGCCCTCATCGAGCGCCGCCCGGACATCGGCAATCGGCACCGGATCGAACGCCGCCACCGCCGCGTCGTCGTGGAGACAGATCCGCCCGTCCGGCATCACCCACCACCAGGGCTCGCCGACCTGGAACCGGACCGGCTGATTCGCCGCCACGGCCAGCGCGACGAACGCCCTCGCCACCTCCTGCAGCCACGCCATCGCCTCGTCATTGGCCGGCGACAGCAAGGCCGAGGGCGGCTCCCACGCCGTGAGCGCCGGATCGCCATTCTCGGCTCTTTGCTTCCAGGCCTCCGGGCAATGCTGGTCGAGCAATTCATAGCTCAGCGACAGGATCACCTCGAACCCCATCGCCTTGGCCCGCGCCAGGAAATCCGCGTGCCAGGCGGCGCAAGGCGCGTTCAGCGTCCCCTCGACCAGCCCGTCCTCGCCGAGCCCGAAATAATGGCTCATTCCGACATAATGATTGATCAGGTCGCGATAGCCGAGCTGCAGCATGGTCCGCAGCAGCCGCGCGGGCGTCAGATGATAAAGATCGTCATAGCCGGTCGCGATCCGCAGCTTATGCCCGGGCACCAGCACCTCGCCGATCGCAAGCACCGAGCCCGAGCCGTCGCAGGCGATCCCGCTCAGCTCCGCCCAGCCTTCCGCAGGGACGGCGAGCGGCGTATCGGTCGCATCATAATCGGGCGCGACCAGCGACACGAACATCCGGTCGACATCGCCCGCCCAGACCGGATCGTCCGCCTCCCAGCCGCCCGCCGCCGCCGCGAAATCGAGCGCGATTATGGCATCCTCGGGATCGCCGCCCGCATAATTCCACAGCCGCACGTACCAACTGCGCGCCGCGCCTTCCGCATCGCGACCCTCGATGGTCAGAGTCGGTCCGTGTACCGCGTCGAGCGGCTTCAGCCCGCTTGAGCGCCAGCGGAAAGCAAGCCGGGACCGCCGGAAATCCCGCGCCGTCTGATAGGCCAGCAGCGCATGGTCCCACCGATCCTCCGCCTCCCAGATCAGGCCGGCCAGATCGTCCTTGTTGTAGAACAGCGCATCGACCCTGAGCGCGTCCGGCCCGATCGTCACTACCGAAGCCATCATCGGCCGCGGGAAATTGACCGTCCAGTAGCGCGCGTCGAACCTCTTCACATGCCCGAGCGCCTTGGCGCCGCCGGGCGGGGCAAGCCAGTGTCCCATCGTCATCCCTCTTTGTTAGCGCCCCCGCGATATCCGGCGGTCACTGGGCAGGCCGTTCAATCCGCGGAGCCGGCCGCGGGGGCGCGCAGCGCCTTTCGCGCCCACGGTCGCCACCCTCTCAGTCGAGACCTTTCTGATCGTCTTTCAGACGAACCTGGCCGACCCCGTCTACGAGGGCGACCTGGGTTATGGCCCACATCTCGACGGCGATGGCGACGGCATCGGCTGCGAGCCCATTCGCCACCATAGCCTTTAGTCTCAATCCTCCGCCCGGAGCAGCGCCTGGCGCACCGCCCTCGCCACCTGCCGGCTCGAGGCCTTCAGCGCCTGCGCCTCGCTGCCCGCCGGCGCGTTGACGTTGATGCTCAGCCTGATGTCGAGTGCCCCGGCCGGCCGCGGGGCATCGATCCGCCCGGCTGCGGTCGGCACGAAATATTCCGGTCCGCGCTCGCCGACCAGATAGGCGCGGCCCGGCGAGACCGCCCCGCCGGTCGCCCTGCCCGGCGCGCCGCCGATCGCGCCGAGCAGCGATCCGATCAGGCCGCTTATGCCGCCGCCACCGCCGCCGAACAGGCTCTTGAGCCCGTTCCCGATCGCCGCCGCCGCAATCTCGGCCATCGCCGCCAGCGCGACCCGCTTCAGATCCTCGAAGCCCAGCTTCCCCCTGCGCAATGCGCGCACGAGCGCGTTCTCCAGCATCCGCCCGGCCTGGTCGACGCCGGCCGCGAACGGTCCCGCCAATTCGGCCCGCATCGCCGCCACGTCGCGCGCGAACACCGAGGTGTCGGCGCGGACCTTGACCAGCAGGGTCTCGATCTCTTCATCCATCAGGAAACCTCTCCTTGAGCCGCGCGAGGTCGTCGGCATCGGCCGTCGGTGCCGTGCCGCCGCTCATCGCGCCGAGCACCGCCGCCAGCTCCGCCGGCGTCGCATTCCAGAATTCGTCCGGCCGCCAGCCGAGCAGCGCCCCCGCTATCCCCGCCAGCCACGCCGCCGCATCTCTAAACATGGCCTTGCAGGATCTGCGTCAGCAGCGCCTTCAGCGCCGGGGTCACGTTGGCGAGGCCGTTCTCGGCGATCGCCTGGCCGATTCGCTCGCGCGTGCAGCCTTCAGGCCGGCCTTGCGCGCAATGGAAGAACAAAGCCGCCATTTCCGCCAGAGTGAGCCGCCCCTCCGAGGCCCGTTCGACCAAGGCGAAGAGCGGTCCCAATTCCGCCTCGGCCGCAACCAATGCTGCAAAGCTCGGCCGCAGCAAAATCGGCGCCCCCGCGACTTGGATTGAGGCCTCGCCCCGCACCGAATTCGCGATCATGTTCGCCTCCCCGGCCCGTCATTCCAGCGCAAGCTGGAATCTCTTTGCCCTTGCGGCCGCCGATGAAGAAAAGTGGGATTCCAGCTTGCGCTGGAATGACGATATTCCCTGTCCCTGCGCGTCATTCGGCCGTCACCGCGCCGGAGCTTTCGAGGGAGAGCGCATAGGTGCGTTCTCCATTGTGATCGCCGGCATAATCGAGCCGCGTCAAAAGAAAGCGTCCGCGCATCCGCTCGCCGCTTTCGAAGCTCAGCTCGTAATCGTCGATCAGGCCGGCCAGGGCGTTGGCCTTGATCCGCGCCTCCGCCGCCGAGCCGGTGAAGATGCCGCTGCCCGCCACCGAGACCGAGCGCACGCCCGCCCCGGACAGCAATTCGCGCCAGCCGCCCGAATCTTTGCTGGTGACGTTGACTGCCTCGCCATTGACCGAAAGCTGGGTCGTTCGCAGCCCCGCCACGGTGGCGAAGACCGGCGGCGTCGCGCCATCGCCGACCTTCAGCAAAAAGGCGCTTCCTTTTTCCGCGCTCATGGATCATTCTCCTTGCTCATCAGACTCTTGGGTGGATGGGAATTCGCAATGATTTCATCTGTTCTGGCCATGGCCATGGCCATGACCATGCAGCCGGCGGACACGACTCGGGCGTCGCGTGAAGCCTTCACCGGCTGCCTGCGCGCCTATGTCGATCGCAGCGTCCAGGCGCGCATGGCCCCGACCGAGTTCACCACCGCTTATCCGACGCAATGCAGCGCCCAGGAGCAGGCCTATCGTGACGCCGTGATCCGGCGCGAAACGGCCTCGCGCATGAGCGCTGCCGACGCCCGGGAATCGGCGACCATGGAGATCGACGACGCCCGCACCAATTTCCGCGATCGCTTCGATATGGCCCAGCCCACGCCGGCGCCCGGCGCCGCGCCGGCGGCGCAACCCGCGGCCCAGGCCGCGGCGCAGCCGACCCCGACGCCGGCGCCGCAGCCAGCGTCGAGCCCTAATTAAGGGTCACTCAAGATACTGTCAGAGTGAGTTTGCACTCCGGGCAAGCGCCTGTCCATTCACACCTTCAGCAGCCGCGCGCGATATTCGATTGCTGCGGCCCATGCTGCACCCGTCTCGCGCAGCAAAGAGCCGCGCAGGAAGACCAGGTTGACCAGCCGCCAGCCGTCCAGGTCCGGCCCGATCGCGCTGGCGGCGATCTCGGCGGCGTGCATCAGCGCGCGCAGCCGCGCCGGCCGCTCGCCTTGGTCGCGCAGGACGATCGCCAGCCGCAGCTCGCGCCCCATCCCGCTCTTGTGGCTCCAGTCGCTTTCCGGCCCGACCTCGATCCGCGCATGCGGGAACGCCGCGGAAAGCGGCGGCCCGTCATAAACGCCGTTCAACCCCGCGACTCCGCTTAGCGCAACGATCGCCGCCTCGGCCAGCGCCTGGCCCGCGCCGCCGCTCATCGGCCCAGCCCCGATATCGTCCAGCGCAGCGCCGCCTCGAGCGCCCGCCGTCGTCCCAGCGCCGGCCCCGAAAGCCGCACGCCTTTCTCATCCGCCGCGACCTCGATGTCGGCCGGCAGCGCCGCGCGCATCTCGTCGGCCAGCGCCGCCGCACGCATCCGGGCATGCCGCGCCGCGGCCCGCGCCGCGCGCGCTTCCAAAGTCTCGAACATGGTCTCGTCCTATCTGAGCCGGAGCCGCCGCCAGGGCCGCCACAAGGCGGTCACCGCGGCCGGCGGCCCCGCTTGCTCCGCTTCGTCGCGATGGCTGTAGAGATGAGCCGCCAGCCGGACGATGCCGTGCCTGAGCGCCTCGGGCAGCCCGTTCGGGTCGGCCGCCATCCCGGCGCGGTACGACACCAGCACCTTTTTCGCGCCGGCGGCGTCGGTCACCCGCACCCAGCCGTCGCCGGCAGCGTCGACATCGGTCGCGAAGGCGCCCGCCGCGAGCGGGCTCGCTTCGCCATCCCCGGCGAGCGCGGCGACGCCCTCGATCGAGCGCACCGGCGCCGCGCCGAGCCGGGTCCATCGGGCCGAGGCGGTCAGCACCTCCTCGACCGCCCGCTCGATCAGCGCGCGGCCGGTAAAAGCCTCGCACAGGTCCGCCGCCCCGCGCGCCAGCCCGGCGAGCAGGGCGTCCTCGTCGCTCACCGTCACGCGCAGGAACGCCTTCAATTCGGCGAGCGAGATCGGCAAAAGCGGCGCCCCGGCGCTGATCTGGCCCATCACCTGTCCTCCACGCGGAGCGCGATCGAGCGCGCGTCGCAGCTGCCGTCGGACAGCGTCACCCGGTTGGAGACGCTGTAGCAATTGCCGACGATGCCGCCGGCCAGCCGCGCCGCGGTCCGGTCCGGCGCGAAGCCGTCCTCGTCGACCTCGATCCCGCCAAGCTCGACCGGAGCGATCGTCCACAGGCTGGCGACGATCGTCTGGCCGTCCAGATAGGCGGTCCAGTCGATCGCATAATCGACCCGCGATTGCGGGTCCTTCAGATAGAAGCTCATCTCGTTTTTCCTCGTTCAGGGCCGCGTCGCGCGCGCGGCGTCATCAAGCTCGGCGACGCCGGCGCGAGGCTCGCGCGGCGGGCGCGCAACCCCGGTCAGCCGCGTCCGCCCGAAATCCGTCAGGAGCAGCCCGAGCCCGTCGCGGCCGAGCGCGCCGGCGGCGATCGCCGCGCCATGCATCAGCCGCCTCCGATCAGGCCGTGATCGGTCAGGTCCTGGATCAGCGCCTTGACCCGCTGGGCGAGCTGGAAAACGGTGACCGTGCCGGTCTCGTAGCTGGCGCGCGACGCGGTTCCGCCGGGCACCGCCCAGCCGGTGACCCGGTTACCGACCACTTTGACGCCGTCGACCCGGTAGACGCCGCTGACGTCGGCATCGCCGGCGGCGCCGAGCGCCGGCGCCGAGACCGGGCCGGTGAAATCGGCGCCGGCCAGAGCGGCCTTGTCGTCGAGCAGCACCTGGAGGCCGACCACGTCCTCGATCCCGACCGGGCCGGCCGCGGCCTCGCGGCCTGAAAACCAGGCCGCCGCGACGGTCAGCGCGACCGTTTTCAGCCCCGCCGGGAAATCGACGAGGCCATTGTCGGCGGAGGAGGAGAGCGGCAGCCGGACCAGCGCGCCGCCGCTCCCGATCTCGCCCTCCCCCGTCTCCCATTGATCGGGATGGGTGACGCCCAGGATCGCATAATGAAACCGCGCGCCCGGCGGCACCGCGTCGAACCCGCGATGGCCGGGCAAGGCGTCGCCCAGCACCAGGTCCCCGGTGCCGGTCCCTTCCGAGGTCACCCGCACCAGATCGGCAAAGAACAAAGTCATGTCGGATCTCCGAATGGGGACACGTACTTTTTCGCGAAAAAGTACGTGTCCCCTTTTTGTCAGGCGCTGAACTTCAGCAGCTTGATCGCCTCGGAATTCATCACCTGGCCGCCGACCCTCTTGGTCGCGTAGAAATGGACGAACGGCTTGTTGGTGAACGGGTCCCTGAGGATCTGCGTCTCCGAGCGCTCGGCGATCAGATAGCCCGCGCGGAAATTGCCGAACGCGATCGACAGCGAATCGGCCGCCACGTCCGGCATGTCCTCGGCCTCGACGACGGGATAGCCGAGCAAGGTGTCGGGCTGCCCCGCCACCAGCCCCGGCTGCCACAGGAAGGCGCCGTCGTCGGTCTTGAACTTGCGGATCCGCGCCGCGGTCGCCGAGTTCATCACGAACAAGGCCCCCTGCCGGTAGGGCGGGCGCAAAGCCTGGACGAGGTCGATCAGCCGGTCCTGCGGATTGCTCGCGGGGAAGCCGCCGGCGACGCCGGTCTCGAGAAACTGCAGCGTCCCGAACGCGCGCGCGCCGTCATCCTCGTCGCTGTTCGGGGCGGCGAGGAAGCCCTTGGGCCGGTTGGTGCCGTTGCCGGAGACGAAGGCCGCGCCTTCGGCCCTGGCGAACTCGGTCGCGATCTCGTCCGCAAGCCAGGCCTCGACGTCGAACGCGGCATCGTCGAGCATCGCCTGGCTCGCCGCCGGATTGGCGTAGAGCTCGCCCGACGGCGGCGCGATCTCGCGGAAGACCGGCGTGGCGGTTTCCGGCCGCCCCGCCGTCTCGGCGACCCAGCCCGACGGCGTGCCGCCGGTGGTGACGAGCTTGCGATAGCCGGCCGTGCCGACCTTGACGACGTTGGCGATGGCGCGGATCGGCGAGATCGCGGTCAGCGCCCTGTCGATCCGCGCGTCGAGCTCCTCGGGCACCGCATAGCCGCCGGCCGCGTCGGTCGCGCCCGACAGCGCCTTCAGCTCCACGCCCGCCTCGAGGCCCTTCCTCAGATAGCGCTCGACGAACGGCGAGGCGCTCTCCGCGCTCTTCGCCCCCGCCAGCGCCGGCCGCGCCCCGGCCACGGTCTGCGCGTCGACCCGCGCCTTCAGCGCCGCGACCTCCTCCTTCAGGACCGTGACATCCTCATCCTCTCGCTCCAGCGCCTCGAACGACGCCTCCAGCGCATCCGCTTTCACTTCCAGCATTTCATTTCTCCTTGGTTGAATTGCACGCACGATTCCGCCGTCCCGGATCGAGCGATCCGGGTCCGGGAATTCAGAACTTTCGAAATCTCAGACGATCAGTCTCGCCGTACCGGCCCCAGGCTCCGCGCCGAGATGATCCGGTCGACCACGACCACCGCGCCCGGCGGTCGCGCCCGGCGGCCGATGAACTCGATGTCGACCGCGGCGGTCGCGCGCAGCGCGTCCAGCTCGGCGCGCAGCGCCGGATCGGGAAAGACGCCCGGCGCGAAGGCGAGCCAGGCCCGCGGCGGCCCCGGATCGCCCTCCACTCTCGCCCCGGTCCCGCCGGGCACATAATCCGACCGCTCGAAGCCCGTCACCCAGACACCGCGCATCCGCTCCGCCGGCCCGAACTCGCATTGCGCGAGCCCCTCGGGGCTGATCGGCCCGACGCAAGGCCCGCTCTCCTGCGCCGTCCGCCTCGGCGGCTCCCCCTCCTGCCGGTTCATCGGCACGTCTCCGCTCTGCCGGTTGACCGGCGCCTCGCTTGCCCCCGGCCCGCAGCCCGCGAGCGCGGCGGCGATCGGCAATGCGAAGGCCCTGGTCATGTCCGCTCTGCTACACCCGCCGGATCGCCCGGCAAAGACCCGTCCAATGCGTGCACAAGCGCCTTTGGCTGCATCGGCAAAGTCACCAGGCTGATCTCGACCAGCTCGAGCTCGATCAGCTCTCGGGGCGCCTCCCCCGCCGCTTCTCGCACCCGATAGCCGAAGCTCAGCCCCCTGACCGCGCCTTCCTTCAGCAAGGCCGCCGCCTCGCGCCCCGCCGCGCCTTCCGACAGCTGTCCGATCACGCGCAGGCCGCGTCGGTCCTCCTTCAGATAATCGACCCGCCCGATCGGCCGCTCCGGCGCATGCTGCCACAGCAGGGGCATCGCGCCCGCCTTGCGCCTCAGGCTGCGCGCGAAGGCGCCGGCGCGGATCACGTCGCCGCCGCGGTCGGCCCGGCCGAAGATCGCCGCATAGCCCGCGAACCTCATGACCGGAGCTGCTCCAGGCCCGCTTTGGCCGCGATTCCCGCGGCGACCGGCGCCGGCATCGACGCATTCTGATTGTCCATTTCGATCCTCTCGTCATTCCAGCGAAAGCTGGAATCTCTTTGCCTTTGCGGCGACGTTGGAAAGGAAGTGGGATTCCAGCTTTCGCTGGAATGACGGATCATGACGAGGCCGCCGGCGGCCCGAATCCCAGCATCTCCCTCTTCTCCGCGTCGCTGAGGAAATCCGCCCCGCTCACCTGCCGCCACAGCCGCTCGCGGTCCGAGGCGAGCGCGCTGATCTGGTCGACGTCGACCTTGAGGGCGAGCCCCGGCCACCAGGCCGCCAGCCCGTCCGAAAGCCCTCGCAAAATCCGCTCCGCCATTGGCAGCACGGTCAGCCGCCACAGCGCCTTGTTGGCCTCGCGATAATTGGCGTAGGTGGCGTCGCCCGGCAGGCCGAGCAGCAGCGGCGGCACCCCGAAGGCCAGAGCGATCTCGCGCGCCGCCGCCGCCTTCAGCGCGACGAAATCCATGTCCGCGGGGGTCAGGCTCATCGCCTGCCATTTGAGCCCGCCGTCGAGCAGCAGCGGCCGTCCGGCATTCCTCATTCCCGAAAATTCCCCCTCCAGCTCGTCGCGGAGCCGGGCGAATTGCGCTTCGGACAGCAGCTCGCCGTCCCCCGCGTCGTGGACCAGCGCGCCGGACGGCCGCGCCGCATTGTCGAGCAGCGCCTTGTTCCACTTCGCCGCCGCATTGTGCACCGCGACCGCGCCCGCCGCCGCGCCCAGGCAGCCCAGCCCATAATGGTCGTCGAGCGGATGGGCGGACCGCAGATGGACGAGGCCCGGCCGGCCGAGCCCGTCCTGCGCCGCGATCCGGCTCTTCGCCGCGCCGACCTTGTAGACATAGGCCGCCGGCCAGCCGCCCGCATCTCCCTCGACGCCGACCCGCTCGGGCCTGAGCGGATACAGCAAGGCGGGCAGCCCGTCCGCGTCCTGCACCAGCTGCACGAAGGCATTGCCGTGCAGCAGCAGCTGCGTCGCCACCGTCTCGAGCAGCGCCGGAGTGGCAAGAGCGCTGGCGCGATCCTCGATGTTCCCCGGCGAAGGCCGGGGCCCAGCCCCTTCCCTCTTCTGGACCCCGGCCTCCGCCGGGGAACGCATTGCATAAACCGGCGCCCAGGCGACGCTCTCGGCGACCAGCCGCACCGCCCGCTGCGCGATCGGATTGCCCAGATAGGCCTCGCGCACCTGCGCCTCGTAAGATCGGGGCCACGGCTCCCCAGCGGCCATCCCGCGCCAATCCGAAAAAAGAAAAGGCCGCCCCGTCGCCCGGGCGGCCATTCGGCCGAACCATTTCATGTCTCTCTCCTCGAGGGGACAGTTACTCGTAACTGTCCCCGCTAAAGCCCTCCCCGAGGGGACAGTTACTCGTAACTGTCCCCGTTAAAGCCTCCGCACTCGCGGCGTCCTGTCCCTGCCGAGCAGCAGCTCCGCCATCGCCCAGACCATCGCGTCGGCGCGGTCCGGGCTTCGCCCCGTTCCTTCATAGCCGGTGGCGGTCATCCCGCAGAGCTCGTCCTCGAGCTCGGGAAACACGCCCGCGAACATCGCCTTGCCCTGCGCGAACAAAGCCGAAACCGGCTCGGCGCGGCGGCCCTTGCCATAGCGCGCCCTCACCGGCCGCACCGGCAGCGCGCTGTCGATGCTCCCCAGCACGCTCTCGACCATCTCGCCGCCCTGGTTGGTCTCGACGACCACCCGCTCGGCCTCCCAGATTGTCGCCGCCCGCACCACCGCGCGGGCCCAGCCCTCGGGGCTCAGCCCGCCGACGCTGCGATCCTCCAGCACATAGCCGATGCCGTCCGCGCCGAGCCCGCACACGACGATGCCGCAGGCATTGCCGCCGGCCGAAGCCGGCGGATCGACGCCCACCACCACCCGCGAGAGGGAGAGGGGACAGTTGCTTTTCCGCACGCCCTCGCCAGAACGGTCGCCGCCGGGCGGAAAAGTAACTGTCCCCATTCCGTCCCGCGCAGGGGGACAGTCACTTTTCCGAAGGCCGTCGCCGGACTGGTCGCCGCCGCGCGGAAAAGTGGCTGTCCCCATTCCATCGCCCATTTCCACCCGACATTTTGTGACCACCTCGCGCGTCCACAAGGCGTTTTCGACATCCTCGATCAACTCGCCGTCCAGCTCCTGCCGCACTGCGTTCTGAGCTCCGGCGCGCCCATCCGCCGAGCCGCCCAGAGATGCTCCGCCACGGTCCGGTCGGCCAGCGCGCCGATCCACCGCTTCAACGTCCCGAGCTCGTTCATTTGCGCGCCCTCCGCGCCTTTGCCAGCCGCGCTTTTGCCCGGCGCTTCTTCAGCATGCCGAGCAGCTTCACCGCCGTCTCGATCAGTTCGGCCTTGCTGGCGGCGCGCGGTCGCGGTCCGCCGCGGCGGCCGGTCACGCTGGGCCGGGGCCGGTTCAGGATGCTGAGTGTGAAATCGGGGTCGAAATTCGCCAGATCGGGCGGCGGCGTCCCGCCCGGCTCGACCGGCGCCTTCCCCCTGGTCTTGGCGTAAAGGACGGACAACTCCTCGAGATGGAGTCTCGAGATCGCGAATGCCTCCGCATATTGCGCGGCGAATTCCGGATCGCGACGGCACAAGCGATAGGCGGCGCCCCCGTCCATGCCGGCCGCCCGGCATGCCTCGCTCGCGATGCCGTGCTCCGCATAATGGTCGAGGAAAATCTCCCGCCTGGCCGCGGTCCAGCCGTCGTGCCGCGCCTTGCGAACCTGCCCGGCCTCCCCGCGCGACACCGCCTTCTCCCTTTTCGCCGCCATCCTCATTCTCCTCGATCGAACATGAAAAAGCCGGCCGCGGCTCGCGCCGCGCCGGCTCCTTCGCTCCCAATGAAAAAGGGCCCCGCGTAGGGCCCCATGCGACTCAGCTATAATTCTCCAGCTTGGGATAATTGTGCCATATCAGCGTGACGCTGTCAAGCGCTTTTTACCTGTCTGGTGCTTTTTTTGGTCTGTTGGATTTCGGCCCTCTCAAAAAGCCTCGAAATCCGTTCGCCCACGGCTCCCCGGGCGGGGCCGGCGGCAAATCCTTTTTGTACGATCGCCGCGACGCTGGTAGGGGATTCGGGAGCGCCGTGACGGACGGCCGTGGGAGCAGGAAAAATGATCGGCCTCGCGCTTGTCCTCGCAGCGATCCAGCCTGCCGGTGCGCCCGCGGAGGCGCCGGCCTTCGTGCCGTGCAACCGCCGGCCCGTGCCGCGCGCGCCGTGCGTCAACCTCGCCGTCCTGTTCGGCAATGCGGCTTATCCCAGCGATTCCTGGGCGCGCGGCGAGCAGGGCGACGTCTCGTTCCGCGTCGAGGTCGATTCCTATGGCAATGTCACCCGCTGCTGGATCACGCGCTCGAGCGGCTATCGGAGCCTGGATGCGCGCACCTGCGTCTATCTGCGGCGCTTCGTCGTCTACAATGCCGCGCGCGACGCCAACGGCCGCGCCATCGGCGGCACCGACGAGGGCACTGTCCACTGGCGCCACCCGCGGCCCCGCCCCGCCGCCGGCGAAGCGCGCTAGCCTGACGGAAAAAGGGCAGTCCCTCTTTTTTCCTAAGGAATGGGCGGCGGCGACCGCACCTCCGCGTCGGGATCGACCAGAATCGTGACGAGATCGCCAAGGAAGCCGACCGGGTTGCGGCCCTGGAAATAGCCGAATTCTTCCATCTCTTCCCGGCTGCACCGGCGCTCGTGCGCGAAGATGCCGCACGCGCCCGACGCCGCCGCCTCGGTCGAGGCCCGCGGCGCCTCGCCCCGCACATTGCCGGCGCCGGCCGCCGGCCCGCGCCGCCCGAGCTGGGGGATGCGATAGCGGTCCGGATTGCGCCGCGCCCCGCACACCACGATCTCGTCGCCCGGCGCCGTGTCGCACCGCCCCGCCGTCTCGATCAGCCGGAACCGCGCCGCCACCTCGGCGCCGCTCTGGCCGTGCGCGGGCGCAGGCGCGGACCAGGCAGCCCAGGCCAGTAAGATCAGCGCCGCCGGCAACGCCCGGCTCGAGCCGGTCCGCGAACGAGCGGGCCGTCCCCGAAGCGTCCCGGGGCTTGAATATGTCATGACCTGCGCGAGGTGTCGCATCCGCTGCCCGTTCGCCCGCTGCCTTCTCGCGCACGCTAGCCGCCGAACATGAACCAGCCATTCACCGCCATCCGGTGGCCGAAAACTAGCCGCCGCAGGCGCGGCGCTGGAGCTGGGCCTCGCCGCCGGCGCCGGCGATCGGCAGCATGACGAGCTCGTCCTCGTCGGTTTCGCGCGAATAAGCGAAAGCGTCGCCGCGATAGGCATCGACCGCCAGCACCGCCGAGGTCCGCCGCCGGCAGTCGATCAGATAGCGGACCACCGCCGCGCTGGTGCCGTCCGCATTGGCCTGAGCGCCGGTGGCCCGCATCAGGAACCGCACCCTGTCCCCCTCGCGCACGATGCTGGCCGGGTCGATCGCGTAGCGGCCGGCGCCGTCGCGCGCGACCTCCTCCCACTGCACCGCGCCGGGCGCCGGCAGCGCCTGCGCGGCGAGCGCGACGGCGAGGGTCGATAAGGTCATGGGCCGATACTCCGTTCACTGGGCGCCCCCGGATATCACGCCGCCCGGGCCGGCGACAACGCCCCGCTCGCGGCGACGGCGACAGCGCCCCCAGCGCCCAGTGCCAGGTACGTCCCTGCCCCCAATCCGGATGGCCCGCCGCCGATCGGGGGGCGCCGAGCCTGCCCCGTCCGCTGCCTCAGTCGCGGCGGAAGGAAAAGCGGGTCGCGGGACCGGTCTCGGCGCCGGGCGGCGGCCGGTGCCGGGGCGCGGGCGCGGCGGCGACCAAAGTGAGCGTGCCGCCGCCAGGCAAGGCGAAGGGCTGGCCCAGGATGAGCTCGATCTCGCCCACCCCCGACACCGCCGCGCTGAGCCGCAGCCGCCCGGCCCAGACGCATTCGACGCCGACCGGGCAGCGGCTGTCCTCGACCACCGCGATCGGCCGCACGCCGAGATCGCCGAGCCGCGCCGTCCCGCCGAGCCGTACCGTCACCGCGCCCGGCGCCGCGACCTCTCCCGCCGGCGCGTCCGGCGCGCCCGGGGCCGCCGCGGGCGCCGCGCATCCGGCCAGCAATGCCAGTATCGCCATCGTCGCAAATCGCATCGCTTCTTTCCTTTCCCGGAGAGCCGGGAGGCCGGCCGAACTTTTCGCGTCATGCACCCGTGGGGAAATGGGGACACTTACGTATGCGTCCCCATTTCCCCTCCGATGATCAGCGCGTGTGTGGCAGGTCCCTGGCGCGGTTCGTTGAATATCAGCGTCATCGGCCTCACCCAATATTGGCCGGCAGCTTGCGCTGGATTTCAGAAGCCGTCCAGCCTGACCCGCGCGAGCGCGAGGGCCGAATTCACTATTGCCCGCCTGCGCCTATGACGCTTGCACGCTCGAGCAACCGGTCGCGCCTTTGCCGGCGGCCGACATCCACCAAAAAAGGGGACGGTCACTGTGACTGTCCCCTTTTTCGTTGGCGGAAGGATGATTGGGGCGGCGACGCCGGGGCTCCGCCGCCCTTCCGATCATTCCATGCGCTCGCGGAAGCAGTCGCGCTGCGCGCGCTCGCGCTGCCGCTGGTCGGTCAAGGCCGCGGCCTGCGCCCGGCACTGGCCGATCGGCGTGTTCGCCTCCGCCGTCGCCATCGCCGCCGCGCCGTCGTACGAAGCCGCGAGGCGGCCGTCGGCGGTGAACGGCACGGGCTGGGCGAGCTGCGACATCAGCTCGCGGCCGACCGGGAGCCGGGCCCGCTTGCCGGTGACGAAGCCGGCGAAAACGCCGACCGCGATGATGGCGACGCCGGTCGCGATCGTATTGCCTTCGCCTTCTTGGCGATAGTCGCCGGTGACCGGGATGCGCTGGCCGCCCAGATCGATGTAGCGCAGCGCGAATTCCAGCTTGCCGGACTTGCCGAACGCACCCTTGCCGGTCCGCCAGGTGATCTCGCCCGCCGCCGGAGTGCCGCGCGGGATGACGATCGTGTCGCCGACCCGGACGTCGTTCAGCACGGTCAGCTGGATCGGATCGCCGGCGCGGTGCGTGCTGCTGTTCGCTTCCTGGGCCACGGCCAGAGTGATCGGCGTGCCGGCGGCCAGGGTCAGCATTCCCGCTTCCGACATTGCGGCCGGCGCCGGATCCTGAACCGCGGCCGCGGTCAGCGGAGCGGACAATGACGTGGAAATGAGCGCGGCGATTGCCACGCCGCTCAGAAACTTCTTCATGTGTTCCCCCTCGAATAGATACCGATCCCCCGACCGGCTTTCAGATACCGGTGCTCGACCGGTCTGGTTCCCACGACATCGAATCCGTGACTGAGTCAAGGTCCCATCGCTTTGAAGCGTAAAGCTTTTAGGTGGCGGGAATAGCCATCCCGGCAGGCTTTGGCCCGCGGCAATCGCGGATTTCAGGGCGTTAACGGCCGCCTCTATTATCGGGGCGCAGCATGAAAGCCCCCAAAGTGGGACGCCGTGCCGTGCTGAACTGCCCGCCGCGCTCGTGCCTTCACCCCTGCCGCGCGCTCAGCCTGACCGAAAAAGGGGACAGTCACTGTGACTGTCCCCTTTCCGTTTCAGCCCTGCCGCGCGCTCAGCATCAGCAGGTCGACATAAGGGGCGCCCGGCTCCTTGAGCTCGTCGAGCAGGCGCTGGAGGCCCGCTTCGAGCTTTTCGCGCCCCGCCTGGCTCAAGGGCAGGCGGGTGCGGAGCAGGCGGAAGGCGCCGTCCGAATCCTCGGCGCCGGCGAGCAGCTCCTCGACGTTGGAACGGGCGATGCGGCCGCGTTCGCCGGCGCGGCCGCTTTCGCCGCCGAATGCGGCCGGGCTGACCGCGAAGCGGCGGGCCACGGTTTCGAAGCTGCGCTCGATCACGGCGCGGCGCCTGGCCTCGCCGGTGACCCGGATGAGGCCGGCGGCGAGCAGCAGGTCGACATGGTGGTAGAGCCGGGTCGGCGGCAGGCCGAGCCGCGCCGCCGCCTGCTTGATCGTCGCCGCTTTGGCGAATTGCTCGAGCAGGCGCTGGCGGAACGGGTCGGAGAGCGCCTTGAGCTGCGCCGGCGTCTCGACCAGGAAGCTGTCGGTCGGGCCCTCGCTCATCCGCCTGCCTGTCCCTCCTCGAACCACAATCTTTGGCCGCCATAATCGATAATGATCCGGCCTGTCCGGAAGAAATCGGCGCCGAGCACGCCCTCGATCCGAGCGCCGGCCACCGCGCGGATCGGGCCGAGCACGTCGGCGACCGCGACATTCTGGCCGTCGCGGACGATCGTGCCGAGCCGGATCGTGGCGCGGCCGAGCCGGGCGCCGCCGGCCGTGGTGCCGCCGGCGCCGCCGAGCTGGGCCGGCATTTCGGCGCGCACGCCCACGCCTTGCGCAAGCGCCGGCGAGAGCAGGGTGGTGCTGGCGCCGGTGTCGAGCGCCATCAGGAACGGGCCGCGGCCGTTGATCGTGGCGCGGACCAGGGTCAGCGGCCGGCGCGGGGCGATGGCGAAGGCGATTGCGCTTTCCGCCCGGCCGGCGCGCGCGTCGAGCTCGACCAGGCGGCGGACATAGTCGATGGCGATGGTGCGGCCGGCGATGAAGCGGTGACCGACGATCGCGTCGACCGGCGCGCCGAGCTGGCGGCTGACCGAATCGAGCAAGGGCGAGATTCCGGCGCTGACGGTGGCGAGCCGAACCGGGCCGAGCGCGAAGCCGGCGATTCGGGCGGGGCGGATGGCGACGGCCTCGTCGCCGATCGCGCCGCGCGCGGCGAGCGCCTCGCCGCTTTCCAGGACGGCGCCGGCGCGCTCGGCGAGGCTTGGGCTGATCATGACGTCGAACGGGGCGCCGGCGCCGGTGTCGAGAAGCACCCGGGCGGGCAGGCCGGCGGCGCCGATCCGGCCTTCCATGATCACGAAGGGCAGGTTGTTCGGCATGTCGAAGGGCATGGCGTCGATCATCCGGCTCTCCAATTATTCAAGAATGATTGAGCGTTTAAATCATCTTGAATGAATGTCAAGCGACGCGAGCGCTATGAGCTCGGATAGTGCGCACCGGCGCCGGCCGGTCCGCATCGAATCCTCATTCCGGCGAAAGCTGGAATCTCACTTCTTCGGGCGCTGGACGGCAAAGAGAGTCCAGCTTTCGCTGGATGACGGATCGTTCAGCTCGTCCGTCCCCGGCCCTAGTCGCGGCACTGATTTTGGCGGCGGCCTTCGGCGATCTGTTCGGGGGTGGCGTTGGGCGCGTCGGCGCGCCTGGCGCCGTGGGTGACCTCGCGCAAGACGCGCCAGCCGCCGTCGGGCTGGCGCTCCCAGATGACGATGCCGCACAGGAAGACGAGCTCGGCATAATCGCCATCATATTCGACCACGCCGAAAATGCCGGCGAGGCCGCCGGGATTTTCCAGCCAGGAGACGGCGGTGATTCGGCGGCCGCGGAGGGCGCCCGCCTGGGCGTTGAAATCGCGGGCGGCCGCGACCCAAGGATCGTGGGGCCGGCGCGCCTGGCCGGCGGGGCTCAGCATCGCCCAGGCCTGATCGTAGCGCCCTTCGTCGCGCGCGTCGAGAAAGTCGCGGGTGGCGGCACGCACCGCCTGGTCGGCGGCGGCGTCGGGCGCCGGAACGGCGGCGGCGGGCGTTGGGGGCGCGGCGGGCGCGGCGGGCGCGGGGGGCGGCGGCGCGGCCGCCTGCAGGGCGAGAGCGGCGAGGACGGTCAGCATGCGCCAATCCTATCATGTTCGCCGCGGCCGTGAAGACCGCGTTCGAAGAGAAATCCAGCTTTTGCGCGCGCCGGTTGAACCCTTCCGCACTCGGGTCGTTTCGCTGCTACACCAAAGGGAGGAATGACAGATGCTCGGTACCATTCTCATCATCGTCCTGGTCCTGTTCCTGCTCGGCTCGCTGCCGACCTGGGGGCATAGCCGCAATTGGGGCTACGGGCCTTCGGGGCTGCTCGGCACCATCCTGGTGGTGGTGATCATCCTCGTCCTGCTGAAATATATCTAAGCCGGCGCCCCGCCCGCCGCGATCGCCGCGGCGGGCGGGGCCGGCATCGCCGCCGCGCTGCCGCGGCGCGCGCGGGGCTGGCTTCGCCCCGGAAGCCCCGCTATGCCCCGGCCACCGACCAGGACCGGGGTTTCTTTCCGAATGTTTCGCGCGCTTTACGACTGGACCCTGCGAATGGCGGGCCATCGCCACGCAATTCGCTACATGGGCGCGGTCTCGTTCGCCGAATCCTCCTTCTTCCCGATCCCCCCCGACGTGATGGTGGTGCCGATGGTGCTGGCGCGGCGCGACCAGGCCTATCTGATCGCGACCGTGTGCACGTTGACCTCGGTGCTCGGCGGCGTCTTCGGCTATATGATCGGCCACTTCCTCTATGAGAGCGTCGGCCTGTGGCTGATCAATTTCTACCATATCGAGGAGAAGATGCAGGGCCTCAAGATCCTCTACGACCAATATGGATCCTGGGTGATCCTGGTGAAGGGCCTGACCCCGATCCCGTTCAAGCTGGTGACGATCGCGAGCGGCGTTTTCGCCTTCAACTTCCCCCTCTTCGTCCTTCTCGCCGCGATCACCCGCGGGGTGCGCTTCTTCGCGATCGCCTTCCTCCTGAAGCGCTACGGCGCGCCGGTGCAGGCCTTCATCGAGAAGCGCCTGACCCTGGTCAGCTGGCTCTTCCTCGCCGCTCTGGTCGGCGGCTTCGCTTTGATCGCTCTCTTATGAGCGCGGCCCTCATCCTCGCGCTGGCGCTGGCCCAGACGCAGGCGGCGGCGGCAACGCCCGATTGGCAAAGCCTCGGCACGCACGAGCGGATCGAGACCTTTTTCGACCCCGCCAGCGTGCAGCCGGCCGGCGCGCGGCGGGTCCGGGTGCGGATCCGCGGCATCATCGCCGCGCCCGGCGCGGACGGCATCAAGACGGCCACCGGCCTGCTCGAGATCGACTGCGCCCAAGGCACCGCGACGGCGATCGAGGTCAGGGGCACGGACGCAGAAGGCGCGCTGGTGCTGAACGCTCTGGTCCCGCCCATCGACCGCCGCCCCGAGCCGATCCGCCCGGCCAGCCCCAACGCCGCGGTCCGCGACGCGGTCTGCGCGAGCGCCGGCGGATGAAAAGGGGACAGTCACAGTGACTGTCCCCTTTTTCTCCTTGCTGCGGCTCAGGCTCGCGATCTGGCCGGCCTGGTTGTAGCCGAAGCCCAATGTGACGTTGCCGGTGCCGCCGGTGAACGTGTCTGTCAGGCCGGTCGGCCGGCCGATCGCGTCATAGCTGTAGGCGACGCCGCTGCCCGGAACATCGGCGCGGGTCGCGGGCAGGCCCTGAACATTGTAGGTGAACTGGGCGAGCGTGGCACTGGCGCCGATGCCGCCGGCGACGCTGGAGAGCCGGCCGAGCGCGTCATGGGCGTAAGTGAACGCATAGCCCGACGGATGGTAGAGGGCGGCCGGACGGGTGGCCGACGGCAAGGAAACGGAGACAGTCACGTCACTGTCCCTGTTCCTCGGACCGGGTTCCGCACGCGCCCCGGCAATTGGTATACCAATTGCCGGCAGTGCCATGGCACCTGGCACTGCATGCACCTCACCGCACCCGCCTCCGGGCGATTGGTATACCAATTGCTGGCCGGCTCAGGCGAGCCGGTGGGAGGCCACTTGTCGAGAGGCTTGGCGAAGGAATCCGCTGCTCTGGCATGTGCCAGGTGTGTAACGCGGGCGTTTCCTGAATTCGTACACTATCACCGTAGCCGTTAGTAAACCTGTAGGACCAGATCGTTATTGACCTCTATTACATCGTATTCCTCAATCTCTCTCCAAGACCGAAAGTAGGAATTGCCGAGCTTATCAATATCTATCGTCAGCCTATGTTCTTCGCGCGCATCTGAAGGGCATATTCTTTTGTTGCTCGCATAGAGATACACAACTTTGTGTTTATCTATATCCATATAGCATAGATTAGACGGTGGTTCACATATTTTGTCTGTAACCGATATAGGAATTACCAGCATGAAGCATTTTGACAGGGAGAGATCATTTGCTTTTGATTTCAAATCCACCAATAAATCAATATAAAAGGAAACTTTGTGATTCTTGTCATTATTTACAATATCACCTCTTGGCCCGACATCGAATGAAATGTCCTCATCACCTTTGGACGCCAACTCAGATACTATCAGATCTACTAGCTTATTGACCGCCTTTCTCATTCTGGAAGACCCCATCCATTATTTTGCAACCAGCGTCTCTGAGCAGCGTTGAGTCCGGACCGTGGCGCATGCTTCCACGTTCCATCCCGGTTAAGCGCGCCGCCATTCACGACAATATGGGTTTGTTCGCCTTGTACTCGTCCAACATCGACCCTGCCAATACCTCTCGGTGCTTGCCCTCGTTGAACGGCTTGATTGATCTGGTTCGGGGACGGACAAGCGTTATGCACCACCGCCCTATCCTCGCCAATGAGGAAGGTGTGCCAGTCGGCGACGGTAAGATTATAGGTGCGCTCGACACGGGTGCTTCGGTGTAGCGACGTCACCACGAGGTCATCCGCGCCGGCCGTGTCGATCCGGTCCCCAGGTCGAAGATCGGCCGTCTCGACCCAGCCACGGTCCTGCACGCGCCAGGGATGATCGTCGGTGGCGTGGAAGATCTCCGTCTCGGCACCGATATCCCGCACGCTCAGCGCGTAGAGCGGCTTGGCCTCGGGCCGGATCAGGGCGGTCACCGGGCGCGGCGCTATTTCCCCCGTTTCTGCGTTCATGGCCAGGACAAGATCGCCGACCTGAACCTCCTCTATTCGCTTGAGCCCATTCGGAGTGGATACGAGCGTGCCCGCCTCCAGGCACCCGCAGGGACTACGACGAAAGACTCTGACGATTCGCCCTAGGACACGTCCCCCAGTAGTGGCGGCTCTTCCTATTGGAACAACGTCGGCAACCGCAAGCACGCCTTCCAAGAGGCTGCAACTTCGCACAAACATGCATCTGAACAGACTGACGCCGGGCACCCATGAGGCCGCGTCGTCCTGGTCACCACCGTCGCCGCCGCCGCCTCCGCCAGCGTCCCAGCCTCCGCCGGCATAGGTTCGCGGACCCCGGCCTCCGCCGGTAATGTTCAAGATGGATTGGCCGGAACATGAAGCGGATATGCCGAGACGGCTGCCGCAAGTGTCCATCGACGTGCCGGTCGGATCGGTCCCATTGACCGGATCATTCCCCACATAGGCGTAGAGGTTGGACTGGTCCTCATACCCCACCGGATCGGTCTGCAGGAACCGCCCCAGCGTCGGCGAGTAGATGCGGGCCTTGTAATAATACATGCCGAGCTCGGCGAGCCAGGCCTGGCCGGTATATTGGAACCGGCCGTAATTGCCCGCGGCCGGTATGCCATATTCGTCATAGGCGTTGATGTTGGTGAGGTTGCCCTGGGGGTCGGCCAGGCCGGTGATCGAGCCCTGATGGTCCGAATGCAGCCAGCGCATGGTGCCGCCGGTGTACCAGACCAGCGGATCGTCGGCGCCGGCATTGCTGCCGTGGACGTAGATTGAGGCGAGCCCGACCGCGACATATTCGGCGACGAGCGCGTCGCCGTCGTAGAGGAACCGGGTCGTGCCGGAGGGGCCGGTCACCTCGTAGAGCCTCCCCAGCGGGTCGTAGCGCAAAGCCGCCGTCCGCGCGCCGCTGGCGGCGACCAGGCGGTTCTCGACATCGTAGGTGTAGGTCGTCGGCGCGGCCGGTGACGGTGGAGTTTCCGTCGTCAGGTTGCCGTTGGCGTCCCAGGCGAACGTCGTCCCGCCGGCGGCGCCGTACTGGTTGAGCCCGTTGACCGTATAGGGCCGCTGCACCGCGTGATGGCCGGTCCAGGCATAAGCGTCGTTGCTGCGGCTCAGGCTCGCGATCTGGTTGGCCTGGTTGTAGCCGAAGCCCAATGCGACATTGCCGGTGCCGCCGGTGAAGGTGTCGGCGAGGCTGATCGGCCGGCCGATCGCGTCATAGCTGTAGGCGACGCCGCTGCCCCCGGTCTCGGCGCGGGTCTGGGGCAGGCCGAGGCTGTTATAGGTGAACGAGGCAAGCGGCATCGGGGTGACGAAGGCCTCGGAGAGGCTCGAGAGCCGGCCGAGCGTCACGCGCGGAGGAAGGATCGGTTGCTCTGGCGTGTGCGAAGTGCGGAAGACTGGTCTCCCTGAATTAGTGCACAGTCACCGTAATCAACCCTATTTCACCTGGTATAAAGAACGGTCCGCTCCCGACCATAGGTTATCCTCTTCACGGATCCTTCGGTGTCGAAAACGTGATCGAAATCACCCCCTCCTTGACTGCCGCACAGAAAGGGGTCCGTCATCTGCAAATTCAAATCATCTCCACTCCTGTCCACTTTGACCGGGCCAAGGCAATTCCAGCTGCCCATTATGTGGCCGGAAAAATGAAACTTGGAAGCATCATTACGATCCCGTTGAACGGTTAATCTCGCAAAACTAGATCTCGGATATGTAGAGAACCCAAATTGACTTTCCTTAAGAAATATTAGCAAAGAAACGATCAAAATGATAGCTGCTATAACGACTTTCACCGAACGCGATATGGGTTTGCGCTCCGCACTCTGTTTGGTAGAATTGTGGTCCACAGCTTTTCCTACCATGAAAACGACGAACATGCCGAGCTATAACGCTTCCTAAGAGTCAATGTTGAAATTCAACGCTCGCAGCACATTGCAAATCCGGTTGTCGCGGTGGGCAGATATTGTTCCGAGGATTTTGTGCGGAACGGCGACGGTTCGGCGGTCGACGCACCTGATTCCGAACCGGCCAATTCCTTACCTCCTCAGTTGCGTTACGTCCTCCATTGAGACCGCGTATTTCGAGAATCTGGTCGCCTGGGTCTTCAGGGCCCCAACGGTTTCTAAAAGTCTCTCCTGTCGCGGCGGTCCAGAGACGCCGGGAGGTATGCACGCAGTTATTCCAAAACTCCCAACCGTTCCAAGACATCTCTTCAGCAAGCTGGGTAAAGAAAGCGCGCTCCTGAGCTTGAGTTATACGTAATTGCCGCCTAACTATATACCTATAGTCGTTCATTCTTTCGGTATTTATCTGGATTCCGGAACGACCGCTGCCATAACCTCTGGCCCATCTGCCATAGGACGTGGGATGGCTCGCGCCGTCTTTTTGGTACGTTGTCCAGCTATGATCCTCATTTGAATATATTGTGAGGACGCCCTGATTGCCCGTCGGATCTACGCGATTCACCGGATCATTCCCCACATACCCATAGAGGTTGATCCCGCCCTCATACCCCACGGGATCGGTCTGCAGGAGCCGTCCCAGCGTCGGCGAGTAGATGCGGGCCTTGTAATGGTACATGCCGAGCTCGGCGAGCCAGATTTGCCCGGTATATTGGAACCGGCCGTAATTGGCCGCGCCCGGTATGCCATATTCGTCATAGGCGTTGATGTTCGTGAGGCTGCCCTGGGGGTCGGCAAGGCCGGTGATCGAGCCCTGATGGTCCGAATGCAGCCAGCGCATGGTGCCGCTGGTGTACCAGACCAGCGGATCGTCGGCGCCGGCATTGCTGCCGTGGACGTAGATCGAGGCGAGCCCGACCGCGACATATTCGGCGACCAAAGCGTCGCCGTCGTAGAGGAACCGGGTCGTGCCGGACGGGCCGGTCACCTCGTAGAGCCTCCCCAGCGGATCGTAGCGCAAGGCCGCGGTCCGCGCGCCGCTCGCCGCGACCAGCCGGTTCTCGACGTCATAGGTGTAGGTCGTCGGCGCGGCCGGTGACGGTGGAGTTTCCGTCGTCAGGTTGCCGTTGGCGTCCCAGGCGAACGTCGTCCCGCCGGCGGCGCCGTACTGGTTGAGCCCCTTGACCGTATAGGGCCGCTGCACCGCGTGATGGCCGGTCCAGGCATAAGCGTCGTTGCTTCGGGTGAGGCCCGTAATCTGGTTGGCCTGGTTGTAGCCGAAGCCCAATGCGACATTGCCGGTGCCGCCGGCGAAGCTGTCGGTCAGGCCGACCGGCCGCCCGATCGCGTCATAGGCATAAGCGACGCCGCTGTTCGGGCCGTCGGTGCGGGTCGCGGGGAGGCCCTGCGCGTTATAGGCGAAGGTTGCGAGCGTCGCATTGGCGCCGAGGCCGCCCGACAGGCTCGAGAGCCGGCCGAGCGCGTCATAAGCGTAAGTGAAGGCGAAGCCCGAGGGATGGTAGAGGGTGACGCGGTTGTTGACGTCGTCATAGATGCGGCCAAGCCCCTGGGTCACTCCGTCCATCAGCAGGATGCTCGAATTCTGCCGCCCGAACCCGTCCTGCCCCGGACTTGATCCGGGGTCATTGCCGAGCGTCACGCCCTGAGACGGGATCGGGTGTCCTGGCGGGTGCGAGGTGCGGAAGGCGGTTGCTCCCTGAAGTCGTGCCCTGTCACGTAACTCCGAAAATCGGGGACAGTCACTGCCACTCTCCCTCCGGCGATTGGTATGCCAATGGCCGGCAATGCCATGTCCCCCCCGGCGATTGGCATACCAATTGCTGGCAGTCTCACGCGAGTCGGTAGGAAGCTGGACCTAGGTGGCGATAGGCCTTCGGTGACAGGTACGTACCTGTCACCGACCCCCCCACTGTCATCGTAATCCCGGAATTACTTGTCACGGTAAACCAAGGACAGATGACACGTCATATCTCTTGCCCTGCACCTTGATGGCGTCGGCCTGACCCAGCGCCGCGGCCTTGTCGATCCACTTGCGCACGGCCTCAGGATCTTTTCGTTGCCGAGCGATCATCGCGAGATTCCAGGCGGCGTCGGCACTGTCGAAAGTAACGGCCCGTAGCAGCCAAGGAATGGCTTCGTCATAGGTGAGTCTATCCTCCGACAGGTGGAGGCCAAGGCACAGGATAGCCGACCTGTTTCCCGCCTCGGCAAGACGTTGCAGCTCCGCCAAGCCTGCCGGCAGATCGACCTCCATCAGGTTGATGATGTCGGCCAATTCATCGTCGATCGACAGGTCGAAGCTCATAGCCCGTTCCCTACTGAGCCCCCACTGCCGCGACGCCGCCGATCGTCAGAATCGCTCCGCATGGCTCTACTACGTAGCAGGCTAAGACAGCTAGCCCAAGGATGCCTGCCCCCACCCAGGCTCGTGAGCTGCGATCCGGCGGGTTCCGCGTAGGCGCCGGAGGCGGTGTTTCCGGGGGGGTCAGCCGCGGGTCGGTGGGCCAAGGCCGGGGTCTGCTTAGAATGCCGGTATGCGGATCTCTACTTTGCCCGAAGCCTGGCCGGCCAGGAACCGGCCTCATGTGTTTGTCCGGATTCGGTGTTCCGTGCCTGCTGCCGGCCCGACCACGATCCCTACTCCGACTTTCCATTATCTGGCCGGCGACACCCAAAACGAGTTCTTGTGCAGCGGTTAACGCGTCACCGATAGAGCCGCCTTCCTGATGACCACCTCCTCCGCTCTCATTAGGCGCATCGGAAGCGGCACGAGTTCGCGGACCCGGGCCTCCCCCAGTAATGTTCAAGATGGATTGGCCGGAACATGAAGCGGATATGCCGAGACGGCTACCGCAAGTGTCGCTGGCAGTGCCTGTCGGATCGGTCAGATTGACCGGATCGTTCCCAACATAAGCATAGAGATTGAACTGATCGTCATACCCCACAGGATCGGTCTGCAGGAGCCGTCCCAGCGTCGGCGAGTAGATGCGGGCCTTGTAATGGTACATGCCGAGCTCGGCGAGCCAGATTTGCCCGGTATATTGGAACCGGCCGTAATTGGCCGCGGCCGGTATGCCATATTCGTCATAGGCGTTGATGTTGGTGAGGTTGCCCTGGGGGTCGGCGAGGCCGGTGATCGAGCCCTGATGGTCGCTGTGCAGCCAGCGCATGGTGCCGCCGGTGTACCAGATTAGGGGATCGTCGGCGCCGGCGTTGCTGCCGTGGACGTAGATCGAGGCGAGCCCGACCGCGACATATTCGGCGACCAAAGCGTCGCCGTCGTAGAGGAATCGGGTCGTGCCGGACGGGCCGGTCACCTCGTAGAGCCTCCCCAGCGGATCGTAGCGCAAGGCCGCGGTCCGCGCGCCGCTCGCCGCGACCAGCCGGTTCTCGACGTCATAGGTGTAGCTGGTTGCCGGCAGCGGGCTCGGCGGCGTTTCGGAGGTGAGGTTGCCGTTGTCGTCGTAGGTCAGGGCCGTGCCGCCCGAGGCGGTATATTGGTTGAGCCCGTTGGTGGCGTAAGCGCGGTTGACGGTGACCGCGCCGGTCCAGGCATAAGCGTCGTTGCTGCGGCTCAGGCTCGCGATCTGGTTGGCCTGGTTGTAGCCGAAACCCAATGCGACGTTGCCGGTGCCGCCGGTGAAGGTGTCTGTCAGGCCGACCGGCCGGCCGATCGCGTCATAGCCATAAGCGACGCCGCTGTTCGGGACATCGGCGCGGGTCGCGGGCAGGCCCTGAACATTGTAGGTGAACTGGGCAAGCGTCGCGCTGGCGCCGATGCCGCCGGCGACGCTGGAGAGCCGGCCGAGCGCGTCATGCGCGTAAGTGAAGGCATAGCCCGACGGGTGGTAAAGGGTGACGCGGTTGTCGATATCGTCATAGATCCGGCCGAGCCCCCGGCTCACCCCGTCCATCAGCAGCCAGCTCGAAACCTGCCGGCCGAACCCGTCATAGCCGTAGGTCACGCCTTCGCCGGTCGGCGAGTCGAAGCGGGCGTAGAGCGGTGCGTTCCTGAGGTCGTAGCCGTAATGGACGTCGCGCGTGTGGGTCGCGGCGAGCCCGGGGCGCTCGGGCACCGTCTTCAGGATCAGCCGATTGAGATTGTCGTAGGTGTAGCCGATCGTCCAGCCGTCGCGCTTGCGCAAGCTCGTGCGGTTGCCGGCCGCGTCATATTGATAGGCCTCGTAATCGCCGTTCGCGCATTGGCCGTTCTGGATCGCGCCGCTCAGCGCGCCGGCGGTGGCGAGCGCGCTCGCCTGGGCAGCGTCATTGTAGCTCGAAGGCCGCGTCGCCGAGGGGAACATCCAGCAAATCTGGCGGCCATGCCCGTCATAGACCAAAGCGGCGCGGTTGCCGTTGCCGTCGATCACCGTCGTGACCCGGCCGTTGAGATCATGGTCCCAGGTCGCCGTCGCCGCCTCGATCTCGGTGCCGACGCCGGCGCGGACCTGCAGCCGCTGGCCGGCCGCGTCCCAGACGTTGCGCGCGATCCGGTCGGGGCCCGCGCTCCCGTTCGTGGTCTGGGCACAGCCGCCCGGCAGCTCGCCGAACGCCGCCGGGTTCATCCGCCGGGCCTCGCACAGAAGCCGGCCCTGGTCGTCATATTGCCGGTCGATGACGTTGAAGAAGGCGCCCGCCCCATAGGTCGCCTCGCGAAACAGATTGCGACGGCTGTCGTAAGAATAATCGACCCGGCTGAGCACATTCAGCGCCGCGCTCTGCGCGTCCGGAATAGTGCCGGTCTCGGTGGCGACCAGCTTGTCGTCGGAATCGCGAAAAGCGTGGCGCCTGGCGATCCTGAGCCCGTTCGGCCCGCGCGCGCCGATCTCCCAGGTCTTGCGGCCATACCTGTCGTAGCGGTTGTAGGTGGCGTCGTCCGTCCCCGGCAGCGGCCCGTCGGTCGAGAGCAGCCGGCCCTCGGAATCGTAGCCGTAAATCGTGTCGAGCATCGCTCCGGTAGCGCCGTCGATCCGCCGCTCGCGGGTGACCAAAGGGGTGTCGCCCCAATATTGATATTCGGTGCGGATCTCGGCGCTCGTCCCGCAGGTCGTGCCCACCCCGCAGATCCTGACCACGCTGCGGCGGCTGATCCCGGCCGTCGGGCTCGGCGCATAGTCGACGATCGTCCGGCGCCTGACCCCGTTGGCATCCTCCGGGTCGTCCTGCTGGGTCAGCTGGCCCATGCTGTTATAGACGTAATCGGTTTGCCGGTTGAGGCCGTCGCGCGACCATGCCGCCCGATAGCAGAGCACATGCGGAATGGCCGGGGCGAGGCAGTCAGTGAGGGGATAGGAAGCGCTCTCGGTGATCGCGGCGAGGCCCGAACCCGGCTTGGGCGTCGCCGTCCGCGAGACGACATTGCCCATATCGTCATAGGCGACGCTGACCTGATTGTCTTCCGGATAGGTCACCCGGGTCGGGCGATAGGCGGGATCGAACTCGTAACCGGTGGTGCGCCCGATCGAATCGGTGACGCTGGTCATCACGTTGCGCTGGTCTGAAATCGTGAAAGTGTAGACCTGGTTGAAGCCGTTCGGGCCGGTGACGGCGAGCCGCGTGTACCAATAAGCGTTGGAAGGCGCGTGGAAATAAGGCGCGCCGCCATTGTAGGTATAGCTGTAGCTCCAGCCGACGTCGTCGTTGCTGACCGCGCCGACCAGGCTCGGCCCAGGCAGCGCCGTCACCTGCCGCGCCGGCGTGGCCTCGCCCGGCAGCTGGGCCCATCCCGCGCTCGTCTCGAGATTGGAGCCGAGCGCGTTCGAGCATCCCGAGCAGCTATAGGCCCGGGCGGGGCCCGTCCCGTCGCCATGGTCGGTGATCGTGTAGACTCCGCCGTCCGTCGCATAGGTCAGCCGCCTGAGCGGCGTCTCCGAGCCCGTCCGGAAAAGCGCGGCCTCCGCCACAGTGCCCCAGAAATTGGAGTTGAAGTCGTCGCTTTGATAGGAAATCCTGATGAAGAAGCCGTGATTGCTCTCGATCTTGACCGGCCGCCAGAAGGTGAAGCCGAAGGTGCCGCCGACGGCGGTGTCGTAGGTGTAGAAAATGCTTTCGCCGGTCGGGTAATGCACGTTCGAGGCGTAGGACTGGCGTACCGGTCCGGGCCCGAGCGCGTGGGCCAGCGTGAAATTCCATGTCGCGCCGGTCCCCGCCTGCTTGTAGGTTCCGCCGGCGCCGTTCGAGCCCGCGGGCCCGCGGAAATAGGATCCCGTCCCGGTGACGCTGTCGCAATCCATCCAGTCGGTGCAGACGAACGATTCAGTCGCGCCCGTGCCGGTGTGGACCGACCAATTGCCGACCGGGGTCTCGCCTGCCTGGCCGCTCACCCTGCCGAGGATGTAGGGCGCCGCGTTCTGGACCCGGTCGAAGCGCAAATTGGGCGCGGCGGGCACCGACAGTGCTGGCGGGTCGATCTGCGTCCTGCCGGTGACCAGGTTGACGCCATTATGATCCGTCTCGACCCGGAGCGGCGAGATCACCGTCGGCACGTCCTCGGCGCGGGCGGTCGTGCCGGCCGTCGCCAGCGCGGCCGCGAGCAAGGCGGGGGCCAGCCGCCTGGTCAATTTGGCGAGACCACGTTGACGTTGGTGCGGTTGTCGCCTTTGTCATATTTATATTCGGCCTTGACCCCGTTGTTGACGCTGCCGCTGCGCTCGACCTTCATCAGCCGGCCGCGCGCGTCATAGGTGTAGGTGATCGTCTCGCTGGCCAGCGCCGCCGCGGCGGCGACCGCCAATACCGCTCCCGCCAGCATGAGCTTTCTGCCGTGCCGCATCGCGCTTTCCCCCTCCCCGGTCCGGGACGCGCCCGAGTCTTGGGATGTTCTTACCCGGTTGCAGGGCTCTTCGCGACTCTTTCTTGGGTCTTACATTGGGACCGCTTGAATAATCGAAGCGCAACTTATGTCCATTATGAACTTGAATTGAAGCAACAACGCGGGGCGTACGCCGGCTCAGGGCGCGATCGCTGGCGCCGTATTGATCTCGCCCGCGCCCTCGGGCTCCGAATCCTGCTCGGGCAGCGCCTCTTCGTGGAGCGGCAAGGGGGCGCCGATCCAGAGCGAATCCTTCAGATGGTCGCGGCGCTGGTTCGCCGTATTGGGATGGACGAGGATGCTGAGCCCTGAATGGTTGAGCATCAGCCAGGGCACGAGCGTCGCGAACATTTGGGTGGCGAAGGCGATCTGGAACATCGGCGCGGCATGCGGGCCGACCGGGCTGTCGCGCCAGCTGCCGAGCCGGACCGCGAAGCGCTCGGCGACCCGCGCGCGCAGCCGCCGCGCCGCCGCTTCCCCGGCCGCGTCGCCGGCGCCGAAATAGACATGGGCGTGGTAGGAGGCGATCTCGGCGAGCGCGCGCGCCCCGGGGCCGGACATCAGGCCGCGCTCCGCTCCAGGAAGGCCGCCTCGCGCGCGATCAGCGGCGCGAAGCTCGGCCGGGCGAGGATCGTCTCGACATAAGCGATCACTTTGGGGTGGCGGCCGGGGTCGATCGCGACGTCGAGATGCCTCAGGTTCGCGAACGGGCTCGCCACCGCGATGTCGGCCAGCGTCAGCCGGTCCTCGACGAGGAAGCCGCTCGCCGGGATCACCCCCTCCAGATAGTCGAGCAAGGGCGGCAATTCCTCGCACTCCGCCTTGGCCGCAACCTCTTCATCCCCCGCCTGCCCCAGGAACCTCGGCGCCACGATCCGGTTAAAAAACATTTTTCCGCCGCATGCGAACAATATGGTGTCGGCATATTCGTCGAACCAGATCGTCCGCGCCCGCGCCCTCGGCTCGGTGGGGATGAGGTTCGGCTCGGGCTTCAGCGCTTCCATATAGGCGACGATCGCCGAGGAATCGGAGATGGCGAAATCGCCGTCGCGCAGGCCGGGCATCTTGCCGAACGGGCTCGCCTCGATGAATTCGGGGTCCTTGTTGCCGAGGCCGGTCGGCTTGAGCTCGACCTCAATCCCCTTCTCGGCGGCGAAGACGAGCACCTTGCGAACGAACGGCGACAGCGAGGCTCCATAGACGATCATGGCGGCGACTCCCGGGTCGGTTTTGATCTGCTACGAATACCGGACATGCACGTGTCGGTCGAGCCTTTCCCCTGATCGTTCCTGGCGACCCTACTTAAAAAAGGTCCGCCAAGCGCTCCCGTCGGTCTTGAAAGCTTCGACGGCCTCCCGCGCCAGACTGGTGAGCAACTTCATCTGACCCGGCGACGCGTCGTCGAGCCCGATCGGCCGATCGGGCTTCTTGTCGAGGCGATAATATCTCTCGCCGAGGAAATTCTTGGCTTGGGCCCGCGAAAGATCGGCCTGGGCATCGAGGATGAGCGAGAACAGGTCATGGCGCCCAACCCAGGCAATCCTGCCGGCGGCCTCGATCGTCTCGTCACCCCGCTTTTCATAGGCGGCGGTACCGACGCTCAGCATACGGATGTTTTCCTGTGGAATGGCTTGACCGAAGCGGGCCCGGTCCAGCGCAACGATGTCGGGTGCATTTGCGATCAGGCCGCCATCGACATAGATCCGGTCGCCAATCCGGTGGGGCGGGAAATATGTTGGGGCCGCTGACGTGGCGAGCGCGACATCCCCCAGGCAGACATCGAGATCGTCCTCCGGCGCCGCAACCGACTTCGAAGCGAAAATCTTCGCCACCCCGCGATTGAATTCGACGGCGGTGACCAAAAGCGGCTTCTCCAGGTCCCGGAGCCGCATTTGCGCCGCGTCGCCCAGGATCGCCTCCACCGTCGCGTGCAACGGCTCCGAAGCATAGAGAGCGGCCGCAGCGCCCTTCGGGTTCTTGAGCGCGCCCAATAGCGTGGTCTTGAAGATCGCCGGTCCATGTCGCGCGAATGCGGCGGCCATGACCTCCGCCTTCAGACCCGCCGCCAGCCCGATGGCAAGAATTCCCCCTATCGAAGTCCCGGCGAGCAGCGAGAAGCTGGAGCCGAGGTCGACCCCCTTGCGCTCGATCTCGGCAAGCGCGGCGGCGGTGAATAGGCCTCGCATGCCGCCGCCGCTAAGCGCCAGGATCGCCGCTTCCCGTCGCAGCGGCGCAGCGGCGGCGAGCTTGACTTTGGCCACCGCTATACCGCCTCGATATTAAGGCCCAGCGCCTGCGCAACCGGCGCATAAATTTCGGGTGTCGAGGTGACCAGCCTTAAAGAGTGGGCCAAGGCGGTGGCGACGACCAGCCGCTCGTCATCGCCCAACACGTCCCCCGCCGCATCGCGCAGATCCATGACCTTGACGATGGCCCAGGATTCCACGGTTTTCCAGTCGACCTCATAGAGTTGGGTCGACTGGCTCCAGCTATGGGCCGCGGCATCGAGACGCCGTTCCCAATTCCCGCGTATCGGGCCGGCCGGCAGTTGCGAAACCTCGCTGCGGATCATGCCGATGGTGACCACCGAGATGCTGACGCGCAAGTGGCGCTGCTCGGCAAGTGTTACGAAGCTGGTGGCGCGCGTGTAAACCGGATTGTCGGGGTCTGCCGATACAAAGTCCGCAAAGAGCTGCGTGTCCAGGAGATACATGGCTCCCCCCGCTTGCTTATGCCTCGACCGCCGCCTTTGTCATGAAACGAATCTTGGCAACATGGCTTCCGCTTTTCACGACGATGCGGCTGGCCGGCGGCAAATCCGCGCTCGGCGCGAGCGCAGCGACGAGCGACACCGGCGCCTCCTGCACCTCACGCTCCGCGTCATGAACAAGGTCAATCAGCTTGTCGAGCGGGATCATGACCACGGGGACGTTGGCATGCTCGCCCCGCGTGGCCGAAAAGATGCGGCCGCCCGCAGCGACCTCCCTGACGCTGAAACGAGTCCGGGCGGCCCGTATCGGCAGACACTCCACGACTCCGTCCGCGAACGCGTCCGGGGCGAGATAGGGCGCGAGCAAGTGGGCGAGGTTGCTGTCTCCCGTGAGAAACTCGAGCGGAAGATAATGCTCGCCCCGCTCCTCGGCCGGCTCGAAGTCCTGTACGGTGCGGTTCGGCAAAGTCTGCCTCCTTTCGTCGCCAGATGGTCTTTATCGTGCGCACTGTCAACATTTAGTGTACACGTTTCCGTCCGCTCAGCCTCCACAGCCCGCGAAATGCCTGGTCAGCAATCGTCGCCACGCCCTGGCGCCGCCGTCGCTGACGCCGGTCAGCCTGAGCCGGAAGTCGCGATATTCGGCATGGTTGGGAATGCCCCATCGCGCCTCGATGATATGGCCCTGCGCGGCGTCGAACCAGATCGGCCCGCCGCGCCTCCCGAAAGCGGGACCGCCGACCTCGAAGCGGTGGGCGCGCCGCCCGCCATGCACTTCCGTGCGCACGAAGCGGGCGTCGGCGCGGCCGAGATAGGTGAGGAAGTCGCTCATGTCGGCGCCGACCAGCACCAGCGGCAGCCCGAAGCTGAAATCGGCGCGGCGGTCGGGCCGGTATTGCGCGGTGACGGTGAGGCTGGCGAGGTCGTAATCGTAGAGATGCCAGGGCCGGTCGGGCACCGCCACCGAATCCCGGAGCTCGCCCTGCGGCAGGGTCACCACCGCATCGACCCGGCGCGTCGCCTCGTCATAAGTGAGCAGGCCGAAATCCTCATGGCCGGCATCGGGCCTGAGCCGTCCGGCGACGAGCCGCGTCGCCTCGCCGCGGGCGAGGTCGAGCTCGGCGGTGACGAAGGCGGCGTTGCGGCAGCGCGTGCGCATCTTGGCGACCTCGATGCGGGACCGGCTGGCGCGATAGACATAGACCCGCTCGGCCTCGCTGCCGTCCATATTGCTGCGCAGGTAGGAATAGATGCGCCCGACATGATCCGGGTTCGGGACGGGGCGGACCAGCGCCAGCACGGCGAGCGCGAGCAGCTTCAAGCTCCGGTCTCCGCGGCGATCCGTCGTATCGGCTGGCGCTTCATGTAGGTGAGGCTGCGCCACAGCCACTCGACCGGCCCGAAGCGATAATAGCTGAGCCAGAGCGGGCTGATCGCCAGCTGCGCCGCCCAGATAGCGGCGACGACATAATAGAGCTCGTACCGCTCGAGCTGGTTGTACCAGCCAAGGCCGATGAACAATATCCCGCAGACGACCGAATGGGTGAGGTAGTTGGTCACCGCCATCTGCCCGACCGCGGCGAAGGCGCGGCGAAGCCAGCCGAGCAGGCCGGAACGCACGAACAGGAGCAGCGCGCCAAGATGGCCGATCGTCATCGCCAGCCGGCCGAGATCGTAGCTGACATGGGCCTCGGCGAACGAAACCGCGCTGAACCCTTGGTTCATGATCCAGCGCGTCTCGACCGCGTTGACCGCAACCCCGATGCCATAGCCGAACACCGCCATCGCCACATAAAGCGAGGTCCTTCGCTCGAGCGTCAGCACGCCGGTTCGGTATAGCGCCATGCCGATCAGCATCATCCCGAACAGGTCGAAGAAGAAGCGGTAGAGGCCCCAGGTCTGGAAATAGACGTTTATCCTGGCGGTGCGCTCGAAGGCGGGCCCATAGCCGTTGACGCGCGCCTGGACGGCGTCGGCGATCTCCTCCGGCGTCGACTTGAACTCCGCGCGCGTCTCGTCCCAGGCGGTGATCGCGGCCTGCTGGTCCGGGTTGAGCCGCGCACCGCGTGCCTGGGCCGCGCTCGCCGCCGCCCAGGCGTCATGCTTGCCGAGCAGGACGCGCGTGTCATGCAGGTTCCACACCGCGTTGAGCAGCAAAGTGGCGATGCCGATCGCCAGCAGCCATTTCGCGGCGAGCTTCCGGAACGGGAAGATGAACAAGGCGATGATCCCGTAGGCGTAGAGGATGTCGCCATACCAGAGGAAGACGAAGGCGTTGACCATGCCGAAGGCGACCAGCCAGAGGTTGCGCCGGAAATAGATGTCGGCCGCGTCGGTCCGCCCCGCCGCCTCGAGCCGCGACACGAGCAGGATCGCGCTCGCCCCGAACAGCATCGAGAACAAGGCGCGCTGGGTGCCTTCGAAGCCGATCTCGGTGACGATCCAGGCCCAGAGGTTGGCGCCGGTCGCGCCGCCCGCGTTCATCGGATTCACATAAGCGTCGGGCAGGCCGAAGCCGGTGATGTTCATCAGCAGGATGCCGCACAAGGCGACGCCGCGGACAAAATCGAGCGCCTCGATCCGGCGCGCCGCCGGCGCCGCATTCTCCGCTTCGGTCAATGCCATCGCCTTCCCCCCCGGCGCCAACGTTACCGCGCCGAATTGAACCTGTCACACCCGGAGGCTATGGCCTGACGACAGGATCACCGACTCCCAGAATCACGATAGGATCCGCTTCGAAGGCATAGCCGGAGTCGACGATTTCTCCGATCTGACCCTGACGCGGATCGGCGGCGACACTCTGGTCTCCTGGGGCAGGGGCGATTCGAGCCTCGTCGAAGGGATGCGGCCCGGCCACCTCCACGCATCGGATTTCAGTTTCGGCTAGGCGAGGCACGACGGGTGCCGTGACGGCGCAGCCGGTTCACCGCAACCGATAATGATCGGCGAGCCGGTCGAGCGCGATGGCCAGCACGATCCGCCCGGCGCGCGCGGGCCAGCCCAGAGCGCGTTCGGCGTCACGCATTCCCTCGCCCGCGCAGACCACGCGCCAGAGCACGTCGGCGAGGCCGGCGCCGACCGCCGCGACCGCTTCGTCGAACCGGCGGCGGGCTGCGATCCGGGCGGTGGTTGGCGCCTCGGCCGCAGGCGCCGCGCGCGCGGCCCTGCCCGGCGGCGGCGCGTCCCAGCGCATCGTCACCCTTGGGCCGAGCGCCGCCCGCTCCCAATCCTCGCGCAGGGTCTCGCCCGCCGCATATTGCCGCGCGTCGATGAGGCCGCGCGCCTTGAGCCAGCCGAGCGGGGATTCGGCGAGGTTGACGGTGACCGACCGTGCCGCCCTGGCGCGCCGCGCCCGCCGTTCGCGGCCGTCGCGGGGCAGCGCCCGCTCGGCGAGCAGCCTGTTCCTGTCCGGGGCGGTCGAATCGCGCATTGCGACGGCTTGCCATTTGGGTGAAAGTGTAGGAAAGAAGTAACCGGTCCGGTTTGGAGGTAATCATGATAACCCGCATTCGCGAGGTTCGCCGCGCCCGCAAGATGACATTGCAGGACGTCGCCGACCGCTGCCATCCGCCGACGACGCCGCAGACCATCGGCCGGCTCGAAACCGGTACCCGCACCGTCTCGGTGGGCTGGCTGAACCGGATCGCCCGGGCGCTCGGCGTCGAGGCCTCCGACCTCGTCACCCTCCCGGACCGCGAGGACATTCCGGTCGCCGCCATCGTGGACCATGAGGGCGCGCACGCGCCGCGCCGCGAGGGCGTCGTCATCCCGCCCCAGGCCGCGCCCGGCCTGGTCGCGGTCACCGTCGCCTCGTCGAGCGGCGATTATCGGAGCGGCGACGAGATCTGGCTCGCCCGGCTAGCGCCCGAAGCTTTTGCCGGCGCGCTCAATCGCGACATCCTCGTCCCCCGCCCCGCCGGCCGCTTCCTGTTCGGCCGCCTGATCGGCCGCGAGGACAATAAGCTCCACATTCTCCCCCACGGCGCCGGCCAGCGCCAGACCGTGGTCGCCGACCCGCCCTGGGCGGCGGTCGCGGTGAAGTTGATCAGGAGCCTCTAGGCCGCGCTCCCAGCCGTCATTCCAGCGAAAGCAGGAATCTCTCTTTCTTTCAGGCGGCAGGGCAACAGGAAAAAGGGATTCCAGCTTTCGCTGGAATGACGACAAGGTTCAAAGGTGCCGCGTCTCGGCCGGCGCGTTCCACCAATTGTCGCCCCGCCCATCCATGTAGCGGACCGGCGCCTCGGCGAGCGCGGCCGGGTCGAGATCGTCGAGCGTCGCCACGCTCACCGAGACATAATCGCCGCCGATCTGCTCGATATGGCCGTGGCCGTAGACCGTCACGCCGCAGGTCCGGCAGAAGCGGTTGTGCGCCTGCTTGGTGTTGAACTGATAGTCGCCGAGCGCGTCCTCGCCGGCGACCAGGCGGAAATCGGCGGGCTTCATGCCCGCGCTCCAATAACGCTTCTTCCAGCAGATCGAGCAATTGCACTTGCCTGTGCCCTGGTCGAGATCGATGTCCGCCTCGTATCGCACCGCGCCGCAATGGCAGCTGCCATGATAAGTCCGCCTGGCCATGAGATGCTCCTTCAAGGGGACAGTTACTTTTCCGCGCGGCAGCGCCAGCCTGGCTGCGGCGGCGGGGAAAAGTAACTGTCCCATTCTACTGGTGGGCGCTGACGGGCTCGAACCGCCGACCCTCTCGGTGTAAACGAGATGCTCTACCAACTGAGCTAAGCGCCCTCGGCCTTTCCCTGCCATCGCGGCGGACAACGGGCAAGCGTCAGACCGCCGTCGGAGCGATACGCTGGACGGCGCCCAAACAGGCCGCGAGCGCGCGGGCGGTATCGTCGGACAGCTCGATATAGACGCGCCGTCCGTCCCGCGGATCGGCGGCGCGGACGAAAAGGCCGCGGTCGGTCAGCATCTTGATCCATCGGAGCGCGGTCGTCGGCGGCACCGCAGCGGCGATGCACAGGCTCGACACCGCGACGCGCTGCCCCTCGAGCCGAGCCGCCATCAGGTCGAGCAGCATGTCCCAGGCCGGATCGGCGAACAGCGCGCCCTGGAAATAATGGTCGCGCAGCCGCCGCGCCCGGATCATCGCCCGGATCGCGGCGGGATCGATGCCGGCCTCGTCCCCGTCCGCGCCCGCTGCCGGGCCGGCGGCGGCGGCGACGGCCGCCGCCTCCTCTGCGGACAAAGCGGCGAGGGTCGCGGCGACCCGGCCGACATCCTCGGACATCTGCTCGAGGAGCACCGAGCCGTCGTCGCGGCTGACGTCGTGCAGGCGCGGTGCGGCTGGGCGGGCGGCGCGGGCGACCGCCAGCAGCCGGTCGAGCGGGCCGGCTTCGCAAAGATGGGTGATGTCGGCATGCGGCGCCCGTGCCGCGACGAGGTCGACCAGGCCGATCGGCGCCGAGACGACGCTGCGCCGCGCGCCGGCCCCGGCCCCGGCCGGCCCCCAATCCAGCAGGGCGATCAGGATGTCCGGCCCGGCGGCGCCGTCGAGCTCGATCAAGGCGGCGGCGTTGGGCACTGCGCACCGAAACGCCTCGGCGTCGCCGCCGATAAGCGCGGACGAGACGATGCGGCAGCCGGCCGCCTGCGCCGCGACGCGCATGCGCTTGAGCGCCGGCTCGGTATCGGCGAAGACGTGGGCGGGCGGAAGGTCCCGATAGTCGACCATTTCGAGCTCATCATGCGCCAACCCGTCGCTCATCGCCAGCACTCCCCGGACGCTATCGGCGCACGCGCGGGCCGGCGGAATGCCTGTCGGCTCCATTTCGGAGCGTGGTCGATAAACCGGGGGCCGGCCCCCGGCTGCGTCCGGCATGCTCACGAGAGTTCAGCGCGCCGGAACCCGGTCCGTTTCGGACAGGATTTACCTAGCCCAGCGCCTTCACGATCTCCTCGACCATCTTCTTGGCGTCGGCGAGGAGCATCATCGTGTTGTCGCGGTAGAAGAGCTCGTTGTCGACGCCGGCATAGCCGACCCCGCCCATCGAGCGCTTCACGAACAAAACCGTCTTGGCCTTCTCCACGTCGAGCACGGGCATGCCGTAAATGGGCGAGGTCTTGTCGGTCTTGGCGGCCGGATTGGTGACGTCGTTGGCGCCGATCACGAAGGCGACGTCGGCGCGCGAGAATTCGGCGTTGATGTCCTCGAGCTCGAACACCTCGTCATAGGGCACGTTGGCCTCGGCGAGCAGGACGTTCATATGGCCGGGCATGCGGCCCGCCACCGG